>Ga0209208_10004657_pt1 | contig 19364 bp, 14 predicted proteins | sample S1TSphfallax_3_FD_187694 | JGI IMG/M metagenome (GOLD analysis project Ga0209208, IMG submission 187694) | Host-associated microbial communities from peat moss isolated from Minnesota, USA - S1T2_Fd - Sphagnum fallax MG (SPAdes) (version 2) | ecosystem: Host-associated > Plants > Peat moss >... | reverse complement strand
TACATAATAACCTACTTGTAATTTCTAAATTATGCTAATAGGTTTCTTGAAAATATGAATCATTTTTTCCATTGCCATGTGGTTTCATGTAATTATATTTATCACCTTGAAATATGGTCTCTTGTCATCCCTGATTCCAACTTTCAAATATTTCAAATTTTATCTTATTTTTTCCCAAACAATCACATAATTGCATCCTCAAACAACTCCTCAATAACACCCTCTCAAAAACTCCTTAATTCATTTTTATTTGCTTCAATTTTTTTAAGTTCTACACATCACATGGCTCACCATGTGATTCAACATGCACATTGATTTGTGTAAACACTTTTATAATGAGTCATCATGTGTGAGTCATGCATATTAATTTGTGCAAAGATTTTTCTTCATGAATTATTATGTGTGAATAACTCATATTAACTGAAGTTATGACTAATTAATGATGATTCGTCATATCATTATTAAATTACAAAATCCAACCACCAAATAAATTACCAAACTTAACCCTTAGGTAATTACATAAATAACAATTTATTTACGTCAAGTTACACACACACATTACAAAGTGTAAACACCTTTTTTTTTAAAAGCACATCATATTAAATTCTAGCAAACACAAGCGCTTGTGTGAGAATTAAACCTGTAGAATTGGTCATTCCAACACAAGTGATCGATAAATTCACAACTTAATACCCAATTACAACAAGCAGAAAGATAAACCCATGGCATTAACTATGAAAAGTGGGTAGAAAATGCTAACACCATGGAAAAAAAGTTTAATGGTTCATAAAACACCCATTCAATTCGACAGCAATATAAATCTATCTTTTTAGAAACTATCCTAGCAAATGTAGAAAACATATTGCTTAGCCATCATAACAATATCAATGGTGAGTTCATTATTACAAAAGTGGGGTGCAATTTATTAGCTTAAATCATTATGGGACCTCAAAAGTGAAATAAGTTCATTGCATTTTACTAATTTCACCCTGGTGAAGTTATTTCATTATAATATCACTATGTAAACATCACCACTAATAACTATTAATAGAATAATCACTAATAATTATTAATAAAATAACCACTAATATGCATTAATAGCCACTAATAAAATAGGTACCAATAGCCATTGATAACCACTAGTAGCCCTAATAAAAGAATAACCAATAGCCATATATTAAAATTGTTTAGGATTGCCAAAAATAATTTAGGGTGAAGTAATTTATATTAGAAAAAAATAACTTAAGGTGAAATAACCTGTAACAACCTATAATTGCCAATAATAACATAAGGTGAAATAAATTTCAATAGTCAATAGTAACTTATAATAGTTGCAAGTAGCTTAAACTGAAATAATTTACAATAGCCAAAAATAGCTTAAGGTGAAATAAGCTAAAATAGCCAAAAGTAACTTAGAATAACCAAAAGTACCTTAGGGTGAAATAGCCAAAAATAACCAAAAATAATTGAAAATACCCATAAATAGTCGTAAATAATGTAGGGTGAAATAATTTAAATTAATGAAAAATAGTCATATAATAATTGAAAGTAGTTTAGCATAGGTAGTATTATTATATGAACAAAAATCTTATCCATTTATTAAAAAAATTTAATTTCAAAAGAATGACCATTGAAATGTTATTGAATAATGATGTTCAATTTTATTTTTTGTTCAAATGATTTTAAACTTTCAAAAGGAAATAAATGTAATTATGTACATTATTGATTTTTTTTTAAAAAGTAAATTTGAATCATTTCATTTGAACAAAATCTCAATAAAATTTGAATTTTCAAAGTTTATGTTTTTGTAATGTTTAAAATGAAGTATTTGATAAATAATATGTAATGTAATATATTACCACAACAAAGTGGGGTGGCTTGATGGTAAGGGTGTTTGCTTCCATTCCAAAAGTCAAGGGATCAAACTTCATGAGTGGTGTTGCGCGTGGTCAACAATGGTATGTTGATTAAATATTCTCCTATCTAATTATTAAAATAGGTGCCTAGGTTGATTATGTGGCCTACCTACGTAGGCTAGGTTTTAAAATTAGGCTAGGTAGTGACACGTGTCAATAATTCATAGGTTTTTAAATGAAATTATCAATAATATTATATATTAAATAATTAAATTTAATTGATTTGCATGTTGGATAATTAATTAACTAGCAAGTGAATGGTTTGATAAATTTGTATTTCACTTTAGAGTAACCTTTTTCACTAGGTACTAATGAAACAATTCATTGTCCGTAGTAGCTGGTCCCCATTCATTAGGGGGTTAAACAATTTCACTAGGTAAATGTCCAAATTCATTCAAAATCTAGCAAAACCCAGAATGAACTAAGACACATTTTGTAGTAGTGGTTGTTCACCACTATTCAATATAGTTTAAATATGGGAAATAATACAAAATATAAAATTGTTGTGCAAACATGCGCACAAGTAGTAGGTGAATAATGAGTCTATTCTAAAACTTTGACTTCATAAAGTCAAAGTAAAGAAATATCTCTCATTTTCCCCACTATCAACTATTTGCACCATGGTTAATTCAATTGGTTTCACATATTCTAGGAAGCTAGAAAAAAGTACTTGAAATGTTATTCAAAGGTGCCACATTTTGGATAAAGGATTCAAGTAAGAAAAATGTGTTATACATGCTATTGTATTTGAGTTCATTGTGAGCCATGCCCTATTGGCAATCAAGGTCACTAACATTGAGTAATTCACCCACGATCATATCTTGGTCATCTACCTTGTGGATTTTGCCCAAATATAAAGTTAATTTAATAACTTGAAGGTGTTTGACAAATGTTGCATCAAATTCCAACTACATCCAATATTGCGAATACACAATCTTAAAAACATCCATGATACCATGGGTTTGACTAATTTCAAACTTTTGAACCAAAGCTTTTATAGCCCCTATCAAAACAAAAATAACCATGGATTTACTACTTGCATGAAAGTGAAAAAAAAAATCAAGGAATTGGAAAAAAAATTGGGTTCAAAGGGCTAAAAGGAAAGAAAGTTGTAGGGCTTACTTTTGCATTAGTTCTTCACCATTGATTCAACAACAACAAAAACATCCTCCATTACCATAAAAGGCACCATGGTCTCAAAATCCTAATGAATTGCCTAAATCTACTAGTGATTCAACTTGAAGGCCAAACGTGGAATTTTAAAATTTGCATCAACTATCTAGCACATGTGGATATTCTCATGCTTCAACTCTAATAATGATTTGAAAGCCCAAAAGCTATCAATAGTGAACTTGGAAATTTGATCATGGTACATGTTATAAACATAACTTTGACAAACCTTGATGGTTGCCACTAGATCATACACAAACACATCTCTAGATTGTTCAAATTTGATTAGAACATGCACAAATTCTAGCTAGGGCAAAATGTAAACAAGTTTTTTTTAAATATGGAGGTCACAAATGTGCTCATAATTTGACATAATTTGTTGGTTTGTATAGTTGTCCAAAGCCATTTTCATAAGCATAGTTTTCTATTTTTCCATAATTCTTTTGGCATGGCTCAACATCAAAATCCACCTTGTTTTCACATTTTGGAAAATTTTGTTCCTTTTTGTTGCCATGAGTTCCAAAATCTTAATGAACTCCAAATTTCTTTTAGGTGAATGGGCAAAATAAGAATACAAACATTGTAACACATTTTCAATTCACACCGTCAAAAGTAATCTCGAAAATGTTTGGACAACCAAATTAATGTGGTGGGCCATACAATGGACCCAATAAAGGGGCATAAGTGTCATGAATATGTTTTGTAACACCATTTTTTGTGCCCTATAAGACATTAACACCATTTTCCCCAAAACAAATGAACTTTTGGGCAATTTGATATCTTGGCAACCCTTCACCAATTGTCAACACCTCCATAATAACCTTGGTCAAGTTGTCACTACCTAAACCTTCAAGCACTCTATCCAAATATATGAAAATTGGAATCTTTACTTAATTTTGTACCCCACAACAATGAACAAATCACAAGATTGGTTATCAATTGTAAGCATTTCATCATAGCATAAATCAACATACCAAGTAGCCCCCACTACTATCCTAATTGCCCTCATCATTTCCTGATGCATGAATTTTGCCATTGTCTAGTTAGAGCTATCATTCAAGTGTTTCTTGCTATTTTTTGGCACTACCAAGAATTCATATAGTGGCCTAAATACTTCATATTCTTGCATGGGACAACTTTACCACAACAAATGTTGAAGATTAAAAATTAGAAAAGGCCCACCCATAGCAAGGTTCCCATTAGAGAAGTACTTGAATTTATAGGATTATGGAAGCTTTAGAAGCATTATGGAAACCTAATAGACTTTAGAATTTTAGATTCAAGTGGTAGATAAACTGTTAGAAACAAGAAAATGGGAAAATCCAATTTGCAAACCCTAAACCTCAAGTGGAAACTTGATAGATTCTATAATGTTACATTGAAGTGGCAAGTAGACTATTGGAAACAAGACTAATATGGGAACTTTACTTTTCAAACTTTCAACCTAAAGTGGAAACTTGCCATATTTTGGACTATCAAATTCAAGTGGCTAATGCACTTTTGGAAATAAGACATATATAAGAACTCCAATTTGCAAACCTTAAACATGAAGTGGAAACTTGACATACCCAAGACTGTTCGACTTAGGTGGTGGATGTTGTTTTGGAAAGAAGACAAATATGGGAATTTGTTGATTTGCAAACCTTAAACTTGAAGTGGAAACTTGACACATTTTGGACTATGAGACTCAAGTGGTAGATAGACATTTGGAAATAAGACAAATATGGAAACTCAAAACTTTGGAATGAAAAATTCAAATGGTAGATAGATGTTGGAAACAAGACAAATGTGGAAACTCAAATTTACAAAGCCTAAACCTAGAATGGAAGCAAGATATACTTTTGGAAATAAGACAAATTTACAAAAACCAAATTGCAAACCCTAAATTTCAAAGCTTCCCATTTGAGAACCTTGTAGACTCTAAAATGAAAATTCAAGTGGCATATAGAATATTTTAAATTAAATATGAAAACTTTAATTTGTAAACCTTAAACTTGGAATGGAAATTTGACAACTTTGGAATGGCAAACTCAAGTTGGAATTGCACCGTTGGAAACAAGATAAATATGATACTCCAATTTGCAAACCGTCAAACAATGTTGGAAACCTTCTAGAATTTGGAATGACATGCTCAAGTTGCAAATGCACATTTGGAATAAGATAAATGAAACTCCAAGAATGCAACCCTAAATCTTTCATGGGAGCTTTGCAAACTATGGGATGGCAGATTGAAGTTGCAAATGGATTGTTGGAAATAAGACAAACATGAAATTCCAAAGTATAAACCCTAATTCTCTAATGGAAACCCGAACCAAACTCTAGAATGGTAGACTAAAGATGCAAACTATTGGAAAAAAGAAATACATGAAGGTCCAAATTGCAAAACCTTAAATCAGTGTTGGATTTAACCTTGTAAACTCGGGAATGGCATAGTTAGTTTAATTGCAATTGTGCTCTTTGGAACAAGATAGATTTGGAACCTCTTTCAAACAAAAACCCAAGAAACTTACAACAAGAAAATAATGAAATGTTGGGTATAAAAATCTAACCCCTCAAGTAAAAGTATTGAAGTTAAGTTGGCCTTGAACAAATCTTCCTTGAGCTCCCCTATGGTGGTTCTCTTACAACATGCTTGAACAATTGCACATCTCATGAAACTTGAATGAATTGATGAAAAATCGAAAAGATGGTGTTATGGATGCCCGTAAGATTTTGTCCACACAAGCTCTGGAGAAATTTTCAACCTTTTAACTCATTAAGCACAATCAAACCCATTCCTTGATGAACTTTTGCAACATTTGTACAATCCATGATTAAAAAAACTATAATTGTGAACACAAAATCTTTCAAGGAACTATTGTTTTAGTGCATTGCAAACTATTAAGACGAAGGAAGTACTTCCCTTTTGCCAATAGAAGGTCCATTAATTGGAACTTGAATGTGAATGCCGCTTCTCAATTCTTGAGCACAAAGATTTAATGCCCATTGTTGAAGCGCACCCAATGCACAATGCACACCTTCAAGTAACATCGTAAACAAAATGTTTGTGACTACAAATGACTCTTTACAACTATGACGATGGTGTGTCACAAAAGAAAATTGATTGATGATGGTGTATCACGAGAGAAAGTCAACTAGCAAGGAGAGGAAACAAAAAAAGCAAAAGCTCTGGCAAGCAACCACAAATGTTTAGGGTTTAGACCAAATGGGTAATTTTGGGTTTGGAGCATACGAGCTATGTTGATTATCGATATGTGGCTATTTGGTGACATCTTGTTTTATTTTTTTATGAATCCATGTCTTACAAGTCTTATGGTGTATTTCAAATTGAAACATACCTACCTTAGCCTTCATTAGAGTCTTCAAACCCTCTTTATCATAGTCTTTTTGTTTTTTGGAATCTGTTGAACTTACAACTCTAAACCTACATTTCAAATTAAAATAGACCCACCTTAACCTTCATTAAGGTTTGTACACCTTCTTTATGGTCTTCTTACTTATTTTTTTGTGAATCCATCTTTTACAATTTTGATGGAGTATATTAAACTAAAGCGGACCTACCGTAGCTTTCATGGAGGTCTTTAGACCCTTTTGATTGTCTTCTTGCATTTTTTCTTATGAACTCAATGATTAAAATCTAGTGATTCTTGGTTTGATTTTCAATGATTGTACATTGTTATGGTTTAACATTTATTGATTATTTTAATCCTTAATCCAACCAAGCACAAAGTTGGAAACAAATATATTACAAACATAACAATCTAAGTTTATTGTTTTGCACACAACCAAGACCCTTCAAAGATAAAATGTACTAAAACAAATTGTAGAATCTATCTAGTTTAACACCATGGCAACTTCCTATAACTTGCATTTTGTAAACTAAAACATGGGTAAGAAGCAAGTGATTCAACTTATTCTTGTTGTTATTTGGAAGCAAATTTACACAAACTATCAAATGGTTTACCTTGTTTTAATTTTTGTAGAAGAAATTTTAAAAGACCATTTGTGTGACACTTTGAAGGAATTAAAATAAGAACTTCAAATAAAGAGGGTTTAAAAAAAACAACACTATAATGTGATCAAATGTTGGAATGTTTGAAAGCCACAAATGATCATGAAACAAACAATGTTTTGAAAAGATGTCAAAGTTTGATTAATGGGGCACCTATACCTTAAACATCAACCTTGTCATTCAACTTTCTTGAATCTAAAGGTCTTGCATTTAACCTTAATGCATTTTTGAACTTTACACCATTTGCAAGTGATAGTGAAAAACTAATGACTAAGTTAAAGATGTTGAAGAACCATTCCAAGAACATGGCAATAATGGTGTTTCAGTTTTTGATAATTTTTTAAATTGAAGATGTTTTTCTAGTTAATGAGGTGAAGATCAACAATGAGAAGTTGAATAATGCAAAGATTAATAACTTGAAAGCAATTAAAAAGCTAATGTTGATGATAACAAAAATACACAACTTGAAAAAAATTATAAAAAATTGACCAAAAAAAAAACTAGGTAATGAATAATTACTAGATGACTTTACTGCTTGAATAAATTTAACATGATACACATTAAGTAGGAAATGAATTAAAAATATAAGTCCACAACTTACATTGACAAATTGAGGGGTGGTAACTTTTAGACTTTTTAAATAATATTTAAAAAATCCTTTTAAAAAATCATCAACCTTTTAAATTTTTCCATCAATTAAAATTTTTATATATATTTACTAGATAACCTTTTTTTTAATTCTCAATTATGTCTTCTAGAAATTTTCAAGCATATTTTTCAAAGATCTTTTTAGAAAATTTTAAATTTTTCTTTTATTTTTTATTTTTCATGATAACTATATATTAATAATAGAGGATAGATTTAGAATAGGGATTGGAACTATTTTGAACATGAAGCTAAAAATTCCCATCCCACCCATGTGTGTAGTTAGATCAACATTTTGATCACCAATGATTTCATATGTGATGTTCATGCATCTCCTATGTAAGAAGTTAATGATGAAAATTATGGCTTAAAAAATGTGAATATTTTGGTTTATTGAATTGAACTTCTTCACAAACCATTTCCATTTTATTTTCAACCCACTTATACCCCATTCTACTTGCACCTTAAACCTACTTACATCTTGTTGTATATATGTTTGTGTTGCAACATGGTCAACATTTTTTAGCAAGCTCCCATTATCCTATCCTATGCATAATAAACATTTCTTCACCCATAGAGCCTTAATTTTTCAAGAGGTGCTCAAAGTACTCATCTTCATATGTGAAATATTAACATTATTTTGTATGGACATTCTACTATCAATAGGATGTTCACATCATGATAGGAGCTAAAGCAATAGATCCCCATAAATGATCAACTTGAGTATATATTCACTAACCAAAAGTTCTCAAAATATTCCAAGAATCAGAATTGTGGTTCTCAAAACATATGGAAAAGTCAAAGAACTAACCAGAGAATTATTGGTTATTTGCTAATTCTTTGATGAAAATTGTGGATTTGTAAAGGTTTTGGAAATATTTAAAACCGATGGTTCTTTGATCTTCATTTAAAATTTAAAAAAAACCAAAGCTGACGGTTGTTTGATTTTGGGATATTTCAAAGAACTAGAATAGGTTGTTCTTTAAAAATTCAAAGAACTACACAACATTGGATGAATCCCAAAACATGGTGCAATGGGTGAATTTGAGGAAATGGGCCAATGAATGAACATACGGAAATTGGATTTGAAAATTTTGACCAATGGTTGAATTCAAAAAAATCGGTCAATTGATGAATTGGCTTGAATGACCCAACACCTATTAGTGCACCATCCAAAAAAACATGTTTTGGGATCTCATGGATGGGATGCAAATGTCCCCCAAGATATTTCATCCCATCCTAGTACTTAGATTCCATCATCACTCACACTCCATATGATCTAGTTATGCTTCATGTTACCTTCGAGAAGGTGATTGATTTCCACCCATGTTTTTCTCATCTCACTTACTCTCTAAAGTTTGTCTATGTCTATGTCTCTATCCATCCATGTTATGTAAGATTTTTCACAAGCTTCAAGAACACAAATCTATTTGTGAATTTCATGGAAAAAGTTTGACAGAAAATTTGGAAAAGAACTTGTTGAGGATAAATTCGGGAATCACTATTGTAAAGAATTTTTACTTGAGCTTACAAATCTAGTATTGACAAAGATCTATTATATGGGTGTGGCCAGACATGACTTAGCAAGTAGTTATCAAGAGGCTTATGACCGATCTGCCATTTGGAGTGCTTTTGTCTAGAGGTTTAGATTCCTCTTTAATGGTTGTAGTGGCATCATGACATCTTAATGACGCTGAAATTGCTAATGTCTACGATGCCCGATTTTACACTTTCTCTATTAACCTCAAGGTGATGATAGATTTTGATTAGTACCTAAAAGCTTTTAGTACGATTCTTACTTAGGTGTAATAATATATAATAAGATGCATGTGTGGATTGTAGATTTGATTTTGTGAATTGGTTTTTTTAAAGAACTAAAATTCATTACCATCGTGGAATAAACTAAAAGTTGGAATTATTTAGCTTAGTGGTTTACATTACTTGAAGAATATTTTGAATTGAGATCTGGGTGGGATTTCTGTTCTGGTTACAAGGATCACCTAATCTATGAGCTGCAAAGGAAGTTGTAGATTACTTGAAAACAAACCACAGTGAATGCAATACCCCTTCTAACAATTGTTTAAGGTAGTAATTTATCTTTGATGTAATCATATATTTACCATTGTGACATGTTCCCCATTTTAAGGTGGGGTTGTTTAGGACTTGGTCAGTTTTTGCACATTTTTGTAACACATGTCACCCATGTTTATTTATTTAAGGCATTTTACTTTCATTTTACAACATCTTGTATTAATAATTATAAATACATTCTCACATATTCTTATATGTATGTTTGATGAAATTACCAAAAAATTGATTATAATTTTGCACAAACCAAAAAACCTTTCTTTACCCCAAAAAAACAAGAAATTCAAACCTAGAAGAAAAGCAATACCCTTGTGAGGGTATTCTATAAACACCATGGATTGAATTATTTTGGTCCATGCTAGTAGAGGGGTATTGCTTATGCCCAAAATTACTCAATGCACATGCAATACCCCTATTAGGGAATATTATAATTCCTTTGGTTCCATAACATATCTAAAGAATCCTAAAGGGGTATTACATAGCCATACTAAAACCTAGAAGGAAAGCAATGGGTGCAGTCACAATAACATGTACCATGGCAAGTGTAACATTTGCTTGGTTTTTTCATGTTTTAAAGTCGTAATTTAATTTGATGTTGAAATTGTAAAATTTGTTTATATAGTTCTATTCTTAATATATCATGGGAACATGTGAATTAATTTGGAATTAATCATGAGTAAGAAATAAACAAAAACACTCATTAAACATTGTAACATTTATTTTTAAGTCGTAAAAGGACTTGTAAATGGATTTGATTTTTTTTAAATGACATTTTTTGCCAAAATTTATAGGAATAATTCCCACAAAGCAATCACAAAAGTAGTCAAAAAGCAAATGGATGTGGTTTGTGTTATCCCGTTTCAATTATATTTAATGTTTATTTAAAAATTTAACATATTTTTTATTAAGATATTATATATTTAAAAATGCAATTTGTTTGATAAAATCACACATTGATTAATTAAATAGATCATCATTTCATATATTGTAAATTAAAATTTACATAAAGTTAAAAAATTACATTGACCAAAATACATAATATTAGGTACTTATATTTTAAAATTCAATTAAAACCCTCATTCCTAAACCTTAAACCCTAATTGAAAGGATTCAAGGTTCTTGCTGAATGATTTTTTTTTGTTCTAAAAAAAGAGAAATTTGGGTCATTATTGAAGCCAAATATTCAAACAAAATTTAAATGAAACACAAATACAATTTACATATTTGGGAAAATTTTAATTCTCCTTGAAAATTAGAAACATGATAACCAAAATACATTATACATAATAATGGGTTTATATATATTAAAATTATATTTATAAAAAATTTAATAAATTTTCATCTTATTTTGAATAAATAGTAAGATTATGTATATATATATATGAATAAAAATATAATTTTATAATATTACTAAATATATATAGGGTTAGGTTATGTAACAATTAACCTACTAGCTTATTACTTATGTTAAGCTAGGTTGTCTAGTTTGGTTAGTGTTGACATTTTAGTTAATTGGACAACCTTGGCTATGAGCTTTTACTGGAACTTGCAATTCGTCTTGTGTTTACACCTACATCCATATGGTGTGAAAAATGCTCATCTTAACAAATATCCAATGCTTCTTTAATGGTCATTCGATCTTCATCACTCTTAGAATTCTTTATTTTTTTTACTAGAAAATTTGGTCAAAAAGACCCATTTTTGGACATGTGTAAAAAAAACCTCTTAGTCATTTTGGACAAATCATTTTGAACATGTCCATTGTGACTGGGCCATGTACTTTTTGACCAAACCTAAGTTGGCATTTTTGACTAGTCATTTTGACATATTATAGTCAAATGATTTTTTGACTAATCAAACACCATTTGATTAAGGAAATGCCCAAGGTAAATAGTGGCCACCTAAGTTAAACCACGTGGCATCTAAACATTGGCCACCTAGGCTATGCCACATGGCATTTAAACACTGGCCATTAGGCCATGCCATGTGGATAAAACCTAAACAACCTAGGTTAGATCTAAAATTAGATACCTACTCCTAAGGTCCCTATATCTAGGAACCTACAACCTAAACTCCTAGACCTAAGTCTAAGAGCTTATAACTACCAACTAGGTATAGAAGCTTAAAATAGGCCAGGTCAACCTAAGCTATGACCTTTACTAGACTTAAATGTACACCATTTAAATTAAGCTTACACCTAAATGACCTAAGTAGGAAAATCCTATTTCAATTTGAATTTGACTTTTAAGGTTGAGCCTTTTCAATTGGCTCATCCCAAGTGGCCTTCCTTTTTAAAATGTATTTTTTGTCTTCGATGCTTATGATGCATCTATTTAGATTGCTCATCATTTGGAAAGGATAACAAACAATAAGGGACAAATTTTGGGAGGGAGAAACATTTTCATGTCCACACAACAATAAAACCTTTTAGTTCACACAACATTATTCCTAAATAATTATGCAAGATACATAAATTTAAGTAAATAAATAAAGCGGTAGGTAAATATGTATGTTAATTAAGTTAAAATAAAAAAAATTTAAATTAATATCTGGTTATTTAGTTGTAATTAATAACTACAACCATATTATAAATCCTTGCAAATTTCACCTAATTCATTATATATTATCAACAATGTATTTTTAGTAATTAATATTTAACTATTTAATTGCACATTCATTAATGTATTTTAAGTAAATAACTAGTTAACCAACTAATAATTTATCATCCGTATATAAATGGCCTAACCTAACCTATATAACTAGGTTACCTATAGGAACAAATATTGGTAAATAGGTGGAATATATGTAAGGTATGTATAAATAAATACACCTACATATAAGGTAATTGTATTTAGGTTATTTAACCACATACTTACATTACATAACTTAAATAGGTGGTTAATTTAACCTAGGAAAAATTAATTATGGAAAATTTAATGATTAATAAATTAATAATGGTTAAACCAACCAAAAATGAAAAATAATTACGGACAAACAACCATGATTAAAATTAATTATGGTTCAATTACCCATATCTAAATAAATATGGAACTAACCATGAATAAAATAAATAAGGCCAAGGTAACCAATGAATAAATATGGCTAAACTAACCACAAGTAAAGTAGACAAGGCCAAACTAACTAATGAATAAATATTCTATGGTTAAACCAACCATCACCAATTAGAAATGGTTAAATTAACTAATGAATAAATATTTTATGAAAAAACCAATTATGAAAAAACTAATTATTGCTAAAATAAACATGAATGAAATAATTATGGCTAAAATATTTATGGCGAACTTAAACATGGCTAAACTAGAAATGGTTAAATTAACCATGAATAAATAAATTTGGTAACTAACTAGTAATAAAATTAATATGGCTAAACTAACTAATGAATAAATATTTTATAGCAAAATAAATTATGTAAAAATAAATTATTACTAAAATAAGCACAAATCAAATAATTATGGCTCAAATCAAAATTATAAAAATAATTAAGGTAAAATTAAACATGGTTAAACTACAACTGGTTAAATTAACCATGAGTAAATAAATTGCTTAAACTAACCACTAATAAAACTAATATGGTTAAATTAACTAATGAATAAATAGTTTATGGCAAAAACCAGTTATGAAAAAATTAATTATGACTAAAATGAAAATGATTAAAATATCTATGGCAAAATTAAACATGGCTAAACTAGAAATGGTTATATTAACCATGAATACATAAATTTGGCTAAACTAACCACTAATAAATTTTATATGGCTAAATTAACTTATGAATAAATATTTTATTAAAAAAGAGAAAAAAATCAATTATGACTAAAATAAACACAGATGAAATAATTATGGCTAAAATCAAAGTGATTAAAATAATTATGGAAAAAATTTAACATGGCTAAGTTATAAATGCTTAAACTAACCATGAGTAAATAAATTTGTCTAAACTAACCACTAATTAAGTTAATATGGCTAAATTAACTAATGAATAAATAATTTATGTTAAAAAACCAACTATGTAAAAATTAATTATGAATAAAATAAACATGAATGAAATAATTATGGCTAAAATCAAAATGGTTAAAATAATTATGGCGAAACCAACCATGGTTAAATTACTAAACATGAGTAAAATGAATTTGGCTAGAATAAACATGAGTGAAATAATTATGGCTAAAATAAAAATGTTCAAAATAATTATAGCAAAACCAACCATGGCTAAATTAACAATGTTTTTAAATTAATTGTGGGTCTATTGAGTATGGCTGAATTTATTAGGGTAAAATAATAATATGTTAAAAACTAAATATAACTAATTTAGTTATGCTTATAGTAACTATGGTGAAATTCATTATGGCAAAACCAACAATGGCCAAACTAGTAATGGTTAAATTAATTATGTTAAACTAATGATCATGGCTAAACTTATTAAAGCTATACCACTTATTATTAAGTTGACCATGGTTATAATTGCTAAATTACTTATGAGTAAACTAATCATAATTAAATTAAATATGGCTAAACTAACCATGGTTTAAACATATGAATCTAAACAATTATGGTTAATTGAACATGATTAAATTGACTATGGTTAACTTTAATTTTAATTGATTTTTTCATAGGTAGTTGAATCATAATTATATAAACCATATATATATATAGTTTAACCATAATTAATTTGGTCATGATTCATTTAGTTATGATTAGCCAACTTTTACATTTTCCAATTTTTTTCTAATTGGTCAAACATAGACAAAATGTTAAATGTAGTCCTAAGACACCTAACTAGTATTAGAATATGTAATTGGCCCTTTTGATTAAGCCATTGGCCATTTTGACCAGACCTATTTAATTAGCCCTATTGATTGAATATAATAGATGTCCTTATTGACTAGGGCACTTGCCAATTTGACTAGATTGGGTGGTTTTATTGACTAGGCCATTAACCAATTTGACTTTGTGGTATTTCAAAGTCCAATTTGACTAAATGTTTGATTTGACTAATTGTCAAATTGGTCATTCTAGTCAAATTGATTAATCAAAAATATCCATTGTCATTCAAGCCCTTGGCTTCTAGTCAAAAATACATGTCCCCTAATTTTAAAAACCCATCTAGTCAACTTTGTCAGTTTGAAAAAATAGGAATTTTAGTAATGTCATGTTCACAAAAAATTGATAAAAAATCACAAAAATCACAATGTTTTTGAGAATTATAACTAAGAACTAGAACTAAAAGTAGAATTAAAATTAAGACATGCTTATTATTATGGCCTTTGATGAAGTTGTCATTTCAATTTTGTTGTTACAAAATCTGCAAGGGATATGGTGTGATAATATCTTGATTTTGAACCAATTGATTAGGCAAATGAAACCCCTATCGCAACAAAACCATAATTTTGTCATAATATATTATCAAGGTTTTCCTTCCATGACCAATGATGAGGAATTTTTTCCTAGTAAGTTTTTTAAAAGGATTCATGGGTTAGTTAGTCACTTGAAACAAACTTTGTGTTGCATGCTTGAAATGATTCAAACGATCAAAATTCAAAAACCTTAAGGAATGTGAAAAACCCAAGGAAAGATGATGGGTGTTTTCAAAATGGAGTGGACGATCGGAAAAAAAGTGTGGGTGGGTGGGTTTTCACCATTTTTTTGTTGATGATGATCTTTTGGCGACCTAGGAATTTGAATTGCCACTACAAAAAGAGGAGGAAACTTTGGAACACTATGGAAGTTAGTTGGTTTTTTTTATTAGGTATTTTTTTATACTATTTTTTTTTCATTTGACAATGATGTTGTTGCATTTTTCAAAGAAGGTGTAGTAGGAAAAAAATAATTCTATGCTGTTTGAATTTTAGGCATCACATTACTAATTTTTGTAGCCATTATTGTTATTGTAGAACATTTGAGGTGTTGTTGTTGTTGTTGTTGTGACTACTTTGGAAATAAATTGAAGAAGAAATATGTAGGAAAAATGTCAACCACCAAAATTTCATATATAGGTGGGTAGTTAATGTACCACATCCTTGAATGCACCATCCTACAAGGTCAATATCACATACATCTTTGTGGGTGGTGGATGATCCATGGCCCACAATAGCATGTTAGCATGATTCATCACCTTCACACTACTAGTATTCCCATTCTCATTATACCCTACAAACAATCCACCATAAGGAGAATGAGCAAGACACATAAATATAGTCTAACACAACATCACACATGATTATTCAAGTACTTCCATGAAGCTTCCAAGGCATGATTGATTTCAAGCCATAGCTTCAAACTTAGTTGTTTTGAATCAATTGGGTTGGTTGGCAATGGATTTGTTTTTAAAAAAAAGTTCTTGATGGAACTTCAAAGTTGGGTTGATTTTATGGAGCTTTGAACATATTTGATTTGTTCATGAGTTGGATTTGCAACTTGAGAAAATAGTTTCACAGATCTTGAGAAAAGAAGACATGTGTACCAATTTGTAGAGAACTTGAGAAGAAGTTCTTGAACAAAAAAGATATATGCGAACCCATTTGCATAGAACTTCAAAAAAAGTCTCTTGAGCAAAGAAAAGATGGGTATGCATTTGTAAAGAATATGAGAAAGAAGTTTCATGACATGTTAGATCAATGGATGCAACAAATAAGCTATAAATCCTACTAGGCAAAATCAACTATTAGAAGAAGGATTGACTCTTCTTGAGTCTATTAAAACCTTTCTACCCATGAAGCTGACAATTTTAATAATTGTATTTTGGAATTTTAAAATTGTCATAAAAAATAAAGTTCATAATTTTTTTTTGTAATATACATAACCATGGTGATATATATATATATACTTTAGATCTAATATTTATATAATCAATTCTTATCTTATGTTAAATAAATACGAAAACATTATATTTACTAAAATGAATCAGAAATATAATTCCAAATATAATTAATTATGTATAATGTGTTATTCAATATGTTACAAATAATAATATATTTAAACCAATATTTAAGCCAATAATATACATCACAAAAATAGAATTTACATAAGGACTTTAGTTATATATTTATGAAATATAAAATATTATTGACGTGCTATATAATTAATTTAGCCTAGAATTTATTTATTATATGTCAAAAAAAAAAAATCAATCAAACATAGGATTAATATATGGGAGAGATCATTTTTTATTATTACGTGAACCATTAAAAATAGTGAAAAATCATGTGCTTTAATTTTTTAAAATTAGACATTAAAATCTATTAAATTATAAATTTTATGTTTTCTTTTTTAAATGAGTTAAAAACTTCAAGGGGGAATTTTTTAAAAATGTACATCATTGAAAAAATGTTAAGCATGACCTTTAATTTTTTGATTTTGACAAATTATGAATTTTTAACATTAAGTAGTACATTTGACATTAAATTGTTAAGGGTGTTTTTTGTCTCTTTTGGTTTCACATTTTCTTTTCTAGTTTCTACTTATAGTTTATAGTAATTATCAATAGGTTGTTCCAAATATGAATATTAAAACATAAGAAACATTGTGGTTTCTTGCTTATTCATCAATAACAACATTTTTAAAACTTGCATTCTAAAAATAGAAAAGGAAAAACGTTTACAGAAAATAATAGTAAACATGATTCAGAAATAAAAAATTCTTCAAGAGTTACAAAAAATGAAAAATCTTTTTCTCTATATCTAAATCATAGTTATACAAACTCATAATGTTGTTTGTAATTTAAACAATCATTAGCCTATATAAACTTCAAAATTAAAATAATAAGTTGCTGGTCACAAGTTCAAAGTAACATGTTCTATCAATCAACTGGTTATTGTAACATATTGGTTATTAATTCTCATAACAACCTAGTTAACTTAAGACCTATTAACAAAAACCTAAAATAACCTTAAGTTATACTATTTTTATTAGTTACTAATTGGTTTAACTAGTTATTATATACATACTAAAAAATTGGGTTAACATAAACCCTAAACCCCTATACTATCAATGTGACCAATTTCACTTTACGTTCATTTTTATATATGTTAAATCATATTGAAAGGTGAACAAATAATTTTGAAAACATGAATTTCATGATGTATTGGTGGGGAATCAAATATTTAAAAAATATTCTTATGTATCATGTTTAATGGATTATCACAATACAATACATGTATTGCATTTAAATTTCATAACTTTGTTCAAGTGACCTTTTACCATCAATGCGACCAAACTTTGCAATACCTTCATTTACTTGAATCAATATGTACATCATGATATATTGAACATGGAATATATATATTAAAAAAAATGTCTTTTTGTTTCATGGTTTAGGATATTATTGCAATATGATGTGAATATTGTTTTCCTTCTATGTTTTGGTATGGTAATGTAATACCCCTCCAAGTTTCAAAAGATATGTTATAGAACCCAAAGGATTTATGGGATATTCTACAAGGGGTATTGCATGCTTATTGAATATTCCTAGCCATTAGCAATACCCCTTTGATAGTTGAGACCAAATTCAACTCATGGTGTTTATTGAATACCCCAAACAAGGTATTGCTTTGCTTGTAGGTTTTGGTAGGGTTATGAAATATCCTTCCAAGTTTCAAAATATATGTTATGGAGCCCAATGTATTTCTAGGATAGCCTAAGAGGGGTATTGTAAGTCTATTGAATAGTTTTGGTTATGAAAATTACCCCTCCAATAACATAGACCCATGGTGTTTAATTATAGAATACAACTAATGAGGGTATTGATTTTTTCATTGGTTTTCATAAGGTTACACAATACTTTTCCACGTGTCAAAAGATATGTTATGGAGCCCAATGTATTTTTAATATACCTTAAGAGGGGTATTGCATGTTTAGTGAGTCCTTTTGGGCATGAACAAGACCCTTCTAATAGCTTGGACCAAAATAATTCAGCCCATGGTGTTATAGTGTAGCCCAATGAGGGTATTGCAATCTTTCTAGGTTTTGTTAAGGCTACGCAATACTTCTCCAAGTTTTAAAAGATATGATATGGAGCCCAAATTATTTCAGGGTTATCCGTAATGGGGTATTGCATGTTCATTGAATATTTTGTTTTATGAACTTGAGCATAACATACATTAAGTGCGTCTAAATTGAAGTGGAGCTCTATATTGCTTTGATTATCTAATTGGTTTGCAATACCCCCATGGAAAGCACTCTCTAAGCAAAACTTGCAATACCCTTATGTAAGGTGTGTCAAATACTTTAATCGTCCCCCTATTTATTTGTTTGAGTGAACAAGTCCAAGCTCCATGCAATACTTTCATTTTATTCTTTTTTCATTGTTGTCAACTGTTGGGGTCTATTGGAGTGGCAACCATGTGGGTAGGTGTAGCCATGTAGGTGGGGTTTGGTAGGTACTTAATTAAAATGTTGGTAGGTTGAAAAGGCAAGTAGGTAGATAAATAGATGTGGGGGTTGGTGGAGATGAGAGTAACACATTTTAAATTTATAGGTGAGTAGGTAGATGGGGAAGAGTCTACTTTTAATTTAAATAT
>Ga0209208_10004656_pt1 | contig 19365 bp, 12 predicted proteins | sample S1TSphfallax_3_FD_187694 | JGI IMG/M metagenome (GOLD analysis project Ga0209208, IMG submission 187694) | Host-associated microbial communities from peat moss isolated from Minnesota, USA - S1T2_Fd - Sphagnum fallax MG (SPAdes) (version 2) | ecosystem: Host-associated > Plants > Peat moss >... | reverse complement strand
TGGGTTAAATCTTTTAATTGTTCCTTAGTTGCAAATTGAATTGCAATTCAATTACAATTATAACACTTAAGCACTTAGGGTAAGCTAGATTCAAGGGGGGGTTGGGGGGGTGGGGGGTGGGGGGGGGCTCCATTGTTTTTTATGTCCAAACAAAATTTGAACCACTCCTATTGGTGCATATGGTGCACTAAAAATTGTTGAAAATGGAATAGAATTGAAAAAGTTATAGCCCCCCAAAATAGAAGGGGTCAAAAACTCAAGAAAACAAACAACAAATATTTAATTATTTTTAAATAATATTTTTGGATTAAACTCATCTTTTTGAACTAACCAAATGTTGTAAACAACCATTATATTTCATAGATTGTTACAAAATTTAATCAAAATTTCCCGTTTTTACAATCCTTTAACTAAAAATATATATAAATGAAGTGATTATTACTATTAATAACTATTGGCCACCATATTCTACTATAATTTCACACATTTATTCAAAGTGTAGAAGTTCAATTACAGAAATTGTTGGTTAATAGAATCAAAACTCATAGACATTTCTTACATTGTGGCCATGTCCCTGGTTTAAGTCTACATATTACAGTTTGAAATTTACCCATGTCAAATTTCAAACTACATTTAAAAAAAATCTAAGTGGGGTAGTAAAAACATTTTATCACCAAAATTTCTATAATAAAATCAAGTGGCCATCCGAAGATAAAATAAATAAAAAAATATTCATGGTATGAAGATCTCAATCTAAACCTTATATGAAAGAAAATGGGGATGAAAACCATCCATCCACTAATATTTAATTATCGGTAGAGAACAAAGTACATCATTTTAAGACTAACACAATTTATTGGCTCTGATGAAAACCTTGTATAGAAAAGACGGGGGATGGAAACCCATCCACCAGAAGTACAAGGCTAGTAAAAAGAAAATAAAACACAAAGTCAAAGGTCACCTCAAACTAGGCAGCACCAGAACACCCAAGGTGTTTAAAAAAAAACTAATTTATTAGTTTTGTTTTACAAAAGCCTTGTGAAAACTTCTTATGAGTGGGTATAGGCTTAGAAAAAAAAGTTAATTCATGTGGTTTACCAATCAACCCTAACATCAACCACACTAATAAATACCGAACACTTGCTTTTCAAATTTATTTAATAAAATACAAAACATTTCATGGTAGAATTGCTTGCTTATGCTATGGACAAGCATCTCACATGGGAAGACTTAGTATTAGGTGGCCACCAAATGTTAAAATGATGATATCCCCTTTGTATTAGGTGGCCACCATATGCAAAAATGTTGATGTCCCCTTTGAATTTGAAACAAAGCTTAAAAATGTTGGGTCATTTAGAATATCAAAAATCCAATACAAAACATTTAAGTTACGTACAAAAAACATTATTGGATGGCCACCAACTATTAAATACTCAATTCCAACCAAATTTAAACATAAGATTTAGCTCCACTCTTATGATGATTTTGTTCACATATTATTATCTATCAAGATCAAACCTAACTTCAAAATCAAACAGTTTAACAAATATTTCACAATCTTTAATCTAAATCATAGTTTCAACATTCATGTGTTGTAAATAGTCACCAGACATAAACAATCAAGGTTTTTGTTTTTAATTATGGTTAAGTGCATTAGCCTCCTCAATGTTTGCTCTAGCCCAACTCGCATGCACATCACTAATTGTAATAATGTTATTTACAATCATCTTTTTCCTTGAAAGTAATGAAAATGCAATAGAATTGAAGTTCAACCATTGCATTGGGTCATTTAAATTGCATTTTCACTTTCCTCACCAATAGTTTCAATACATTTCCACATCATTCATGGCACCTTTCTTCAACGACACCCACCATTGGACATGCACCATTCTGTAATGTTCGTTGCCCTCATCCTTGAAAACATCAATATTTGCTCAACTCAACCATATAGGGTAAACCTTGGAGTTTAATGGCCATGTGAAGACGAAATCTCCATTGTTTAAATTTCTAAAAGGTGTGTAAAGAGCCATCTTCATTGTTGCTTTCATGTTTTTAGGGCCAAAAAGGGCTCTAACACTGTGTTTTCCTTGTCCACAAGGACATGTGATGATGCACACCCAAACTCCTTTATAGACTCAACTATGAGTCTAAAAGGTGAATATTGGAAGGATAAGGAGTTGGGGCACACTCCTTGGCTTGGAGCACTTTGGGGGTAAAGGGGCGTGCTGGAGCTCCGGGATAGGGATTAGGAAGAGTGACAAGCAAGTCAATTATTCACACGGACCTTCAAAAACCAAACAACAAGTTGGTTAGTGCGCAGTTGCCACATCTTATCATTTGGTGAAAACTTGTATTACATCATAGACCATTTAAAGGAATCGACAAAAAAACAAAAGAAATACATATATGTATGGCTTATTGGTACCTCTGCACCATCCTTCAAATACCCTAGCACCCAAGTTTTGAAATCAAGAATTTCTTTAATCAATTAAGGTATGAAAGGTTGTTCTTGATAAACCATGAATGCTTTCATGAAGTCTGCCAAATAGTAATTGGATTATTCTTTTAGCTTTTTAGATAAGTAACCAAAACACCCATCAATGTTTTCATGTGTGTGCCCCATAACAAGGAAACCCAATTGCACCTCCTCAAGGACATCCTTTGCAACTAAGAATGAAAGAAATGTCAACAAGTTTTTTTTTTTGTTTAACACACTCCCAAGCTCCTTAATAGATTCAAATGTGAATCCAAGGTGAACACAATGGAAGAATGAGAAGTTGGGAGCTTTGGGATAGGGACCAGGAAGAGTGACAAGCAAATCAATTACTTTCACGGACATGCACAAACTAAACAACAAGTTGGTTGGTGCATAATTGGCACACTTTTGGTGCAAGGACGAGCCACATCCAAACACGGACCCACAAGACTCACCACATCCCGGTCTTGGGGGAAGCCATCACCTCCCCCTTATATCATTCTTTGTGCCTGGCCACAAATTAGCACCCAAATGTCATTTTGTCCCGAAACTCCAAAGTTGGAGTCTCGAAGTTCTTGAAATGGGGACTCTTGCAACTTTGGAGGCCCATAACTTTGTGTGAAAACCTCCAATTGAGATGAGGTTTAAAACAAAGTGGTAGCCCTTGTCGAGGTTTTTCCAACAATATGTGACAAGACACCTGCACATGAGGAAATCAAGGCGATTCCTGACTTTTAGTAGTCAAGAGTCAAATTGCCATAACCTATGTTTTAAGTGTCCATATGGGTCATGCGAACCCATTTTAAACATCTACATTCCAAGAGCTTTACAATGATATAAAGAACTTTCCAATCCAATGAGTTTGAACCCTTGCAATCACCCTCCGAAGATTCAAAAGTCCATTGGGACTTCAACTTCAAAGTGGGAGCTCACTTGGGAGTGTGGCAGTTCATTCCCTCACACTTTCCTAAACTCCTGGGAGCATGAAATGTGATTCCTAGGCTTCACTCTTGGCCCGCACCTTTGCAAGCCCTTGCCTTGGTCACGAGCCCAAGGTTAGGGTTGTGACATTGTCTTATTGTCCATTTGAAGCAACAATTTTCGTGGTAGAGGTTTTGCACCAACAAATTGTTCTAGGGCTTTCAATGCCTTCATGCATCAAGATTTCCTTTACATTAAGAGTGAAAAGAACTCATTCCAAAATTCCTCTTCGAGACTTCCGCGATTCACGAACTAATTCCTTTTCCAAGGTTCTTAAAAGGTGCAATAGTGAACCAATGGTGAAATTAGGGTCGTTAGGCCACAATTCACTTGAGTATTGAGTGTAGGCTTCATCTCCATGCCCATGAACAATCATTTCCATCAATGTAATTGGTAATGAACCCAACCCTACCATCATTTTCTTTTTCACCTCGAGCCTTGGGATAGCGGTCTTGTAATGGTCCATCATATTGTGAATGATGCACATGAACTCTTCCTTCAAATGAATGGATTTTTTTTTCCAACTTCTATAAAACATTTTACAAGATTTTTTATGATTGTTATGCCTTTTCAACTTCATTTGAACCTTTTTCCCACTAACTTTTTCTAACTTTTGATATGAAGTCTTTCAAAGACTCACACATTGTGCACTTGGCAAATGTGAAACCTTTTTTTTGCACATTCACATTTAGATGATACTTCTTTCTCAATCGATTCATGGTAGAATGAGAAGTCTCATCAATGTTCAACTCCTTGTTAAGATGCAAAACATATAAAATGTACTCCAAACATTCAATATTCAAAACATAAAATATTTGTTGATTCTAACATGAGGGCCTCCTTAAGAGCCAACATAATTAAATGACCACCCAATCAACAAGGGCAAATCGTGAACCTTCGAACAACTGCCCAATTTTTCGATATAATAAAAATGGGCAACCATAAAATCCTCAATCAAACATCTTGTGCCTAATTTTCCATCTTAAAACAAAACAAAAGTCAGAACATTAAAATAAAGGACAACACATGGATGCAAATGTTAGGAATGAAAAAAATGAGAGCCACTAACATGATACAATACAAATACAACAAAACCCATACTTCATTACTTTGTTTTTTGATACTATTCCATGAATTAGGAATTAGAATTCGGATGTTTTACTAACCATTCCCAATTCTTTTCATTTGATGCGACATAATGTTAGCACATTGGTTGATGAGGAATTGAACATTGTTTTTTGCCTATTTTGGTGCAAACCTTTGCTTTTTATTTCTTGAGTTCCCCTATGATCATTGCTTAATGCCGCACTTGCTATCCATTTTATGGTCCAAATATGTAGACTTCAAGATGCCCACAATTGAATACCGAATAACCTTACAAATATCCACCTCATGTACAATAATAAACTTTTGTTTTTTTATTCTAGGTTTGTTGTGCAACCTCCTCAAAACATCCAAGATGAAGGCTCTTATGTCTTCAAAGGAAAGGTTCCAAAACTCCTTGTGAATGATGAATGTCTTCTCATGCAAGAAGTATTAATAACAATTTAAACGATAACAAACCTTGGTGCTCACATTGCGTATTGACTCATCATTTAAAAGTCTCTCAATTTTTGACACATATGTTTGAGCATCCAAATTTTTTTTCTTTTTTTTTTTTTTTTAATATTATTTTTTCTTCACATCAATAACACCTTCATCATCATCATTAGACACATGGTGGTCATCATAAGTGGCTAGCATTTCAAAACCAATAACTGTCCATAATTGTTTATGACAAATGCCACCTCCATATTGACATCACTTGGGCTATGTCACGTGGATAACTCAAAATTGTCACTTCAACATCCATCTCACCTAGATTTTCATCAAGAGCAAGCTCTTTAGGGTTGCATGCATTGATATGTCTTTTGGCAAACATAAACCCAACATCATCCACATGTTAGCAATCCCTCCCATGCCACAATTCTCTTCCAATTAAAGGGATAGTCAAGAATGTGTTCCCATTATGTGTTTCTTCACTAGTTGACTACATGCTTCCCATGCTAAATCGCATTGATGGAGAGTCCATGTAAGTGCCTACCTCTTCTGCTGCAAATCCAGGTGTTGAGGTTCGAGATACATCCTTAAATGGCCAAAAATTTATAGTCCTACAAATTCCTCAAACAACTTTGCAAAAGGATGTGGACAAAACAAGTTCTATCTTTGAAATTTCTCAAGTATCAAATCCGCAACTATAACCACACATTTCTCAGTTGTTGTGTGGCTATGTACAAAGGTCGATTTTATTTTCTTGCATTTCTTTCAACCAATGCATGCTTGTCCATTATGAGTAATTTGATGCCAAATCTCAACATGGTGCCCACATAACAATCACTTCAGTAGCCATTCTTGGAAGAGAAACAAGCATTCCTTCCTACAATTGAATCTCACCAAGGACCTTGTGACAACTTTTGATTACTAAACCAAAGAAGACCAACTTAGTTAGAAAACATGACCATCAAACAATTAAAATTTTCATTGAATCATAAAAATTATTTCATACAAAACAAAAAATAGAATTGTCATGCATGTCACCCCTTTAAAATTAGGCAGAGTAACCCTTTAAACCTAAAAATAAAACCCTCAATCGAAACAACCATTAATTACCACAAAGTGACTAGGCAATGGGAGGATTTGCACGTGGCAACATTATAAGAATTAGGCATGGTAACATTGGCCAAATCGGGCGGTTGCCTGATTCGGGCTTGGTGGCGTTGGTCAAATTGGGCAATTGCCCCATTTGGGCACAACAATGTTGCCCAAATCAAGCAACCACCCAATTTGAAATTGACAACTCTTTACTGAATTGGGCAATCATTGAATTCGAGTGTGGTAACGTTGCCAGAATTGGACGACCACCTAACTCAAGCTTGGTAATTTTGGTTGAAATGGACGGCTGCCCATTTCAAGTTTGGTAGCTTCGACCAAATTAGGCGACTACCCAATTTAGGCTTGGCAACGTTGGCCAAATCAGGCGGTTGCCCAATTTAAAAAGTGATGAAGGCACCCTACGAAAATTGATGGCTGCCCAATTAGGTTTGCAAGGTTTTGAAAAAACTAATAAATCCTAATAACATAATTATTGATTCCTAATCCGATAATTAATTAATCCAAATCTGGTTATTGGTTTTTAATGCACATAATGGAAGTGGAGGAATACATTGGGTGTAACAAAATTGTTTAGCTTGAAGACACTAAGACCATAGAAAAATAGATTTGATATTAAGAAATGAGGCGGTGGAAGAATGCAAAAGAGAAATACAACATAAAGATAGGAGGTCAAAAGCAATATTTGATAAGTTGTAGTCTTTCAGCAAACATCAACATAAAAGATGACCAAGAGGATGAAGAATGGGCAAGGCTTTTACCAAGCAAAAATTGGACGCATAGATTACCAAGAAATTGAACTTAGAGAACAAAAAAAAAGATTAATGTTGTGTTAAATAAGTCAAAGTCCTTCATTTGTAAAGTGACCAATAATCCCTTACAAGCAGTTTAGGTTATTGATTGATTCACAAACCCTTATGTCAACTTTCATTTGTGTATAACAAAGTTTTTCAAGGGACTTGACCATCATATGAAATGGAATAAGAAAATAACAAAACAGAAACAATGCAAAAGAACAATAAATGAAATTGCAAAAATATAGAAAAGACCCCAAGGAAAGTGGTGGAGTCATCTAAAAGCCAATTGTGAGGACATTGATTAAATTCTAAGAACTTCAAACAATTTTGAATGGAAAGATCCTAATTTTTGCTTCCAAAGCAACCTCGAGCTCGCTAGTCTTAAGGTTTTTAGAGGAGACATTTAAACTATGCAAAAACCAACTAAACATTTGACAAACAAATTGAATTGCAAACATTTACATGATGTAGAGCAATTACAATTAGAGGGAACCTTCGAATCACAACATTTTCAACCTAGGCTTCATATCCTTGTAGTTAGTGATGACAAATAAAAATATTAATCAGCACAAGGATTGCACTACAAATCTAGGAACATTTTTTTGGGAAGTTTAACATTTATAACATGGTTATGCCTAATTGATATTATGAATAGGAACTAAGGTTTGTTTTTACATTGTGGAAAAAACCAAAACGAAAGCAATGCACAATGAAAAGTGCAGACATGTTACATTATTTTGTTGACCTAAACCAAATCCTTTTTTTGTCTTTAGAATCCTTGAGTGATTTACAAATGCTTTTGAACTTTAAAATCCCCTTAAGAACAAGTGGTTGGAAGAATGTTATCAGATTTTGTTCCATTATTAAGAATCTAAAACAAATTTGTGTCTTGCTTTTAAGCACTTTGGTCTTTCCTACTTTCTCATGCAGCGCTGTCTATCGTTCTTGTGAATTGTGTTGAAAGCTAGTGGAGCAACCACTCTCCCAGTAATGATGGAAAAGTGTCATTTGAAGGATGTTTCACTTTTGAGAACTTGAATGAGGTATTAAGACTTCAACCTTATGGAATTTCCATGTAATACCTATATTTTTGCTAATTGGAAAAATCCGGATCATTAATTTTTTTTCTAGCAATAAATTGTTAAATGGTGAAGTTTTTCTTGAAATAGAATATTTTGTTGAAAATTCTCTATTTATTGAAAAAAAAAAAACCAAAAAGTTACAAGATTGGGGAGGGTGTCACCACATTTTTGTTTACTAATTATAATTTCCACATATTTTCGAAATAAAAATTTTGCCAATTAAATTTAAATCTATCTAGGGATGTTCACCACCTTGGTGAATAAGGAAAATTGAATAAAAAAACTTGATCCAGACTACAAAATTTTGAGGAAATTTAGTTTTTTAAAAAAAAATTCAAGATATATTTGCAATATTTGATTTATATTATATTATATTTAAATATGTTCGAAATAGTTAATACACATTTTTATCGTTATGATGAACGTTAACTAGGGTCACTCATGGACATGAAAATGTTTTACAACCACACATTAATAGATATGGCACGTATACCATGAACAAAAAATGTAAAATCTATAAGATTTTTTGTATACTTTTAGTGATTTATTCGAAATGGTTGCATATTGTGATATATATTTGAAAGGTTTGAAATGTTTGAAATATTTCAAGAAAGTTCAAGTGTTTTCCTCCTTATATTAAATGTAAATTGAACAATATTTAATCAATGGCCTAAATAATATTACATCACAATTTCAGATTAATTGAATTATAATAAAAACATTATATGTGTTGTATTATCAAATGTTATTAAAGGGTTGAAGAAATGCAATAATTTTGAAAATGGATTTAAAAGTGGAATCCATCATTTAATGTAAAATAGGAGGATTTAATTTTTTTTAATAATATGTTTTCATCTTTACATACATTGTTTTAAATATGTTTTCATCTTTCAACATCAAATTTGATGTATTGTATATATTTTCCAATGATTGCACAAACTCAACAATATGCACAATTATATTTATGTGTTATTCATGTCAATAGCATTTTTAAGTGGCCACTTGGATTAAAGGTGTAAGGTTTTAATAAGGTTGAATGTTTGGAACTACATATTTGTCATTACATTTTCTTGAGCAAGTTAGAGTCTTTTGAAATCATGAATTTTAAGCTTTAAGGTACTAACATTTACAAGTTGAATGTTTAGGGTTTAGGGTTTTTGGGCTAAGGTTCAAGGTTTGCAACTATTTATTTAGCATTGCACATCATTTAATCTAGGAATGTTATAGTGAGTTTGAGGTCATCCACTCTAGGCGTTAGAAGTTTAAGATTTACAGTTTACAATTTAAGGTTTAGGGTTTGAGGTTGATGGATTGGAGCTAATTATTTGGCATTACACTTTGCTAGGAATGTTAAAATGAATGAGTGAATTAATTATTAAAAGGACAAATACACAACTATATTGATGTGAAAAAAAATCTTGGAAATAATAAATATGGCCTGAACCTTGCTAGTATAAGTTTTGGTGAACCTTGTCAATGATTCAACAAAGAAAAAAACCTTGAAACCATTCAGCACTATACTCTACACAATAACCATAAAATTTACCCTAAAGTTCCATTCCTAACCTCCAAAGCTAGTAAGTCTTTGTCTTCAATCTATGCCTTTGCAAATTTATCCTTCAATTCAAATAACTTGTATATATTGAGGCCACAAGTTGTCCTAGATATTTGTTTTCACATTATCTAGCAATTATGTATCAAAAATATTTAAATAATAAATTAATATATGCAAACACATATTTAATTAATTTAAAACTTTACAAAAGTCCGAAAATTCAACAATAACTTGACAATGTTAAATTTATTCAAACTTTCAATTATAAGTCACCTAGTGGACATTAGGACCAAAAGGAAAAGCTATAAAAAAAAGAACAAAATTTAGCCTTGTGGGTATGTGTTCAAATCTATTCATGAAGGAAAAACTAAAGTTCTTAAGTAATTATATGTAAGATTGTTGATCATGATTTATTAAAACACAAGAAAAATCTGATTTGAAAAATAAAGTGCAAAACTCACATTGTATAATAAGTCTAGTGTTATATGATATCAAACTTTGAAAGAAAATAATTTCAAAATTGTGAACTAACTTTTTCTTTAAGGGACAAATTGAAATTATGAGCTTATGATGATGATGATGATGATGATGAGTTTAATGGTGAAAATAACAACATGGTGCGAATGTTGCAATGGCAATTGATAAAATCATAGATTTGACTACATGTTGATTTTAAAACAAATCATTGTGCAAATGTTCTATCTCCATAGCTATTGTTGATCAAGAAGAATCAACAATAGCTATGAAAGACAAAACATTTGCACAATGTGATTTATTTTTAGCTCAACAATGAAGTTCAATCTATAATTTTTCTTCAACCATAATTACAACATGTGCATTAGGTTGTTGTTTTTAGGAAGCATCTGCAACTTTAAATTTGAAACTCAAAACTCTAAAATGTAAATTATAACATAACAATTTTGATCTACATTGGGTAAAATGCTTTCAACACAGAAAAATGAAATGCAACAATGTACATAGGGAAATTGTTTCCCAATGCTAGCGCTCGAATCTTTGCACTAGGGAACAATTTTTCTATGTATATTATTGCATTCCATTTTTTTGTGTTGAAAATAAATAAATATATAAACACATAGACACTAATTAACAAACTTAATTATGATTATATATTTTAGTTTGAAATTCATATTTGAACTATACTGGAAAAAAATTTAAAAACATATAAACATAAAATGGACATGAAGCACACACATTAAACACCCACACAAAGCAACATAAACACTTACATTCACACCTTCACAAAAAAAACACACACACACACAAAGTCTTCCACATAAAAAAATTGAATATTTAAATGAATATCTAAATGAAAACCATATCCAACAGATTTTTAGTTTGAAAATGGTCATATGTATCACACACCAAAATACCTATGAGGTACATGTGATGAATTGCAACTTTATGTATTCTTTTCAACACACCTTTTTATATATACATATAAATAATAAAAAATACAAACAAACACACACACATCCACACATATATATACAAACATATACAAGCACACATCCATACATAAATATACATCTATACATATAAATAAACAAATACATACAATTAAAAAATTCACAATGATTTAATTGATTTGCATGCAAATTTCATTTAAACTATGAATTAGGACATTTCAGTACAACGATGATTTCTAAGCAAAATCTAACATGAAATATTACAATTGATTCAATCTAAATAATTTAATTTAGTTTGACTAGTGTAAATTAATATTAAAATATTTGTTAAATATTTTTCTGAAATTATAATTTCTAATCATTTTTACAAATATAATTTAATGCACTTGTGTAATAATATATTTTTACACATGTAAAATAACTAAAACATAGATTATATATTTTTCATTTAATAATAATTTAATGTAATATAAACTATATAATTCCCATATCTTATACTTCTTTCTTTTTGAAAAATAGAGATATAAAAATTATTTATAATATATCATACTTTTACCATTAATTTTTTTTCGGTGTATAATATTTAATTCAGTCACCTTTAATATTTAAAATGAATTATACATCAAGTATATTTACAAAAAATGTAAAAAAGGTTTTTATATTACCTATATGTATAATATTAATCAAAATAAGTTCCTTACATGTTATAATTTATTATTTCATTTGTATTCATATTAAAAATTTAGCAATATTCATTTTTGAACCACTTAGTCTTGGATCTTTGTCTTTGCACTATCCATTATATCAAAAATTCTGAAATAATAAATAAATAAGTATTCAACTAACATTCAAAGGTCATTTTTTCCTGAGTATTTGTGTTCACAATTTGAATATATATTGATTGAATTTATTCTAAAATGATAAATATTAACTTGTATTTTATTCAAAAGATGTTGACACCACTTTGTGGTGGAAGGTTTTTTGTTTTACCATTATCCATGATTGTATAATTTTTTTGCTAAAAGATCAATGAAAAATTATTCAAAATACACAATGTACTACTAAGCCAATTTGTCTTGAATATTTGTCTTCACATCAATGTGCATGGTAATCAAATTTGTTAAAATAGTTATATTATCTAATTAGTAAATTAATTAAAAAGATATTTATATCCACTTTATTTTGGGTCTTTGTTTAAGAAGTCCAGGGTTTAGGGTTTGAGGTTTATGGGTTGTAACTAATTACTTGGCATTGCAAATTGCTAAGGATATTAAAGTCAGTTTGAGTTCATGGTTTCTAGGCTTTAGTATTTTTAAGTTTAGAGTTTATAGTTTTGGTGTTAGGGTTGAAGGTTTAAATTATAGGGTCTAGGGTCTAGGGTTTGAGGTTTATGGATTGCAACTAATTACTTGGCATTGCACATTGTTAAAACTATTAAAGTTGGTTTGAGGTCATGCTTTCTAGGTTTCAAGGCTTCAATATTTATAAGTTTAGAGTTTATGGTTTAGAGTTCAAGATTAACAAGTTTAGGGTATAAAGTTTGTGGATTGGAACTATTTATTTGGCATTGCATTTTGCTAGTAATACTAAAGTGACTTTGAGGTCATGCTTTATACGGTTCAAGGGTTCAAGATATACAAGTTTAGAGTTTAAGATTATGTAGGGTTTTGAATTTTAGGGTTTAGGGTGTGAGGTTTATGGATTGGAATTATTTATTCAGCATTTCACTTTGCTAGGAATATTAGAAGGAGTTTGATGTCATGATTTTTAGTCATCAAGGGTTCAAGATTTACAAGTTTAGAGTTTAGGGTTTTGGTGTTTAGGGTTTGAGGTTTGAGGTTTATGGGTTGTAACTAATTATTTGGCATTACACATTGCTAGAATGTTAGAGTGAGTTGAGGTCATGCATTTTAACATTCAAGGGTTTTAGTGTTTTAATATTTGGGCTTTAAGGTTTGAGGTTTATGGATTGGAACTAATTACTTATCATTACTTCAGAGTGTAAGCTTTAGGGTTGTGAACCATTTAATAATTATGCATTGCACTTTGCTATGCACATTATATTCGTTTGAGGTCATGCATTGCAAGCTTTAAGGGTTTAGGGTTTTGAGCTAATTGTTTGGCATTTCACTCTATTGTGCAATTTAGATTGTTTTAAGGTCATGCATAGGGTTTTAAGTTTTAGGGTCCTAGGTTTGAGCAAACTAATTGTTTGGTACTACATTTTGTTAGGCTTAAAATGTTTTAAAATGTAGGGTTTAGGGGTTTAAGTTTTGCATTCAAATGACTAAAGGGTTGAATGTTTAAATGTTTAGGGAATCATGCAATGTAAGGTGTAATGGGTTTATGGTTTTATAGTAATTGACTTGCAAAAAAATTTGTGAAATTTTTGCAATGTAGCCAATTAATTGTTGACAATGAAGTTTTTCTTAAATTTCAAAGTTTAGAAATGAAAGTTGAAAATAAAATATAATTATTTCCACACTTTGTTCTTATGTGTACCCAAAAATATTGAATAATAACGAAATCAGTTTACTTCACATTGAATTTTAGCACTTTGACATGAAATATTTAATTTTCTAAATAGCTCAAAATTTAACACTTCAATCATCAAGAAAAAAACATAATGGAGCAATGTATGGAATCAATGGGAATATTAAAGTATTTGTGGAACAAAAAATTTCAAGATCAATTAATTAATATCCAATATAGGGGTTTGTGAATAGCCTCTAAATTTTTTAAGTACTAAGATTTATTAAAACTACAAAATATCTGAAAAAAAGTTAACTAGTGTCAAAAATGATCTTAATAATATGGTTTTTTTTCCCCAATTGTCTGAGGTAGCATAAAATGCAATCATCCTAAGGAAGATTTTGCAATAAACATTGTGACCTGTTTCTTGAGATTGAGAGGAAAAATCTAAAACTCTGTTATCAAGATGGTTCCAGTTCCCTAGCTATAACCATGGTGGTTAGCTCAGTTGCTTTTTTTGTTCTACTCACTAACCCTAAACCCTAAACCCTAATCCTTCACCTATGTATAAACCATCTACTTACCTAGTAAATACCTATTTTCTTACCTATCTACCTATATATGAAACCTATTTTCCAACAGAATTGGTTACCAAGGTGAAACCAAATATTAACTCAGTTGAGGTTCATCCACAACCCGAGTAATAAGGGGCATCCAGTGGGTGGTGTACTAGTGGGTGCTGGTTCACTATGGCCCTTGAAAAGAGGAGGGAGCTAACACCTACTTAATAGGCATAAGCTCCCTCCTGCACCTGCAAGGTAGGTGTAAGCTGTTTTTGGGACCCTGTACTACTTCACTGCAGTTTAACAAAGTGTCTCAAAGAATACCTAGTGGATGATCTTATAGGTACCCCAGAGGCCTAGTTTTTTGGCCTTGCCTACTAACACAAGGATATTGTGTTTAGATTCATTATAGAGTACAGTAGCTTAAGGGATTTGGGCCCCTAGGCAATAGGTCTATTTTATGAAGATATTAGAAAAATGAAAATTTGGCTACTGTTGAAACTTGAGATTAAATTATAGAGTTGTAATATCTTGAAGGATTTTGGTTTCTTTTAGAGGATTTTTGGAAGATTATATTTTTGCATGGTGAAATATTTGAGTTTCCAGAATTCTTCTTTTGCCTTAAGAGACTTTTAATGTAAAATGGCAAGGCCATAGTGTGACACACCCCTTGTTTTCTTTGGGGGAAGGATGGTATGGGTGTAGGAAATTTATTTTTTGGTATATGCAGTTTTAAAAATGTGATAGAATGACAAATGACCTCCTTGTGATCACATTCATTTCATCGACTTTTCATCCGGTTGACTTAGTTCCAAATTTTGAACTCGCACATCCATCCCAAAACACTCATCCATAAAATGTGATCTCATTGAACAGGGTCCTGATAAATGGAATGGATTTCATGTTTTCATCTCATACAACCGAGTCACATTCAACCATCAGAAGCCATTTCATCTGGTGGGCTTTTATGTTTCATCCACATCATTGATAAATATGTGTTGGAGAAAAACCCCCCCAAAAAAACCCCCAAACTCTTGAGGTTCTTCTCAAAATGTGATTCAAACACACTAAAAGGCTACTTTCAAAAGTCTCTTCCCAAACCTGAAATAATAGCAAACCCTAAACCCTAAATTGTTTGCTCTTGTCACCAAGGAGAATTTATTTTTTTGGCTAAGAGTATTTTGGATGGCTTTAAATATTGTGAATTGAGTTTGGATTTGAAAATATGCACAATATATGGTGATTTAAAAAAGGGCCAACAAAAGAAAACGATTGCTCTTGATTGGTCGCCAATAGCGATTGGTTCAGGTGGTGGTATTTAAATAGTCTCTTGATTTGTATTGTCCATTTTTTCATCTTTGAGAAAATATTGACACTCTTATGATGAAGTGTTTCTTGTAAGGATTTTGTGATGCAGTCAAACTACTGAAAGTAGTGATCATTCCAAAAATAATTTAGCCATATTTGGTTATATATTAGCTACGAAAGTTTTTTAAAAAAAACCCTTCTATATTCCTGGCTACCTACTAGGAGTTTGGCAATTTGGATTTTTCTTTTCTTTGAAATCTGGCAAATTTGGTCCATTTCTAAACTGGAAAAATCTTTTGTATAGGTCACAATCATGTTTTTCAAGTCGTTTAAATTTGGTGAAAATTTGCCAATAAAAGAAACATTATTCTGATGTGGCAAATAATGATAAAGGCCCAAATAAGGGATGTGGGTGGAGATGCTCTTACAAATAATGGTTTTAAGCCCCCAAAAAATGGAAAAAATTGGAAAATTTTGTTTCTATCTAGTCTAAATGTGAGTAATCTTGCTAATTTGCTGATTTTTTTAATTAAAAATGATATAAAAAAAAACACTGGTTCCCAACCCAATTTAGAGTCAGTGTAGACTTGATGGACTAATTTGTGCATGCAAAATTGGCAAAATCCACTGTTGTAAAGTCATGGATGATGCACGCAAATAAAACAACGAGAGTTGTTAAAATTGAACGTGATTAAAGTCAAAGGTTCAAACTCATGTGAAGTTGAAACGGGCAACAAATGTGTTGAGAACCTTGAATACAGTTGAATTCAATCTCCAAAACTTATTCAATTGTGTGTCCATATTCCGTGTTGTGTCATGCAATGCATGGTGTCATGTAGTGACAATCAAAGTCGGTTTAAAATGAAGACGTACCGCTCCCGTGCATGCTGTGTACTCCATACCGATGTCTCTAAGCTGCCTCGGAAGTTGCATCACGAGTGTATCCAACCAAGTCATACTTTCCCACTTCAATGAACTTTCCAAAAGTAAATAATATATTTCCGAAGGTGGTCCAGGTGTGGGCAAGTCTCGGGTTCGGAAAATACACAAAAACCCCATAAGCTAGGCCCCATTTGGAGGTAAAACGAAAGCACTACGGAATGGGCACAATAGGTCCATTCCGCCAAGGAAACCCACAGTGCAATCTGTCGTTCCAGCAGGTCATTACGAGTTCTAGCAAGGAATGTTCTAGAACTAGTGTTCCCATGGTTGATTCACATAATGGCAATACATTATATTTGTGTGTAGGTGTGAAAGAAATTTTTTATGACCAATGAAATTGCTAGATTTGGTGGTCTGATTTCTGTTTTTGTTAATTATCTTGAGTGAATTAATAGCTAAAATGTGTATTAGGGTTTGGTATGTTTGTGAGAATTTTAGAGAACCAAGTGTATGAAGGGGTTATTGTTTTCAATGTTTGGTAGAGTAGGGTTATGTGTAAATGCAAAGATTTTTAAAAAAAAATTTCAGACCAATGGGATTCCTGGATCTGGTAGTTTGAATTTGTTTTCTTAGTTATTTGGAGTGAATTGAAGAGTTCAATGTGTGATAACTATTTACAGACATATTTCTTGCACATTACTTGTGCACTTTTGTTCTGAAATGAGATATTATTGTGGGGTTCTCAATTTCAATTGTAATGTGAATTTACGGTAGATAACAAGCTTGAGAGTGAATCAATGGTGGGGAAAGCCATGCTGGAACAGGCCGCGGAAGAATCCACCACCTAACGGGATGGGTGGCTTGCCTTACAAGGTTAGTCGTGTTCCTGCGTAGAACAGTAGGTCCCATTACATAAATAATTTGTTTAACCCTAACACAGACTAAGTATCCGGGGATCACAAAATACAAAAGAGTTGGGTGTAATTGGCCAATGTTTCTTGGTTCTTTTCATGTAGCAAATTTCAACTAGCCAGAGTCACAACGACAACGTTTTCACGTGTGTTGAGTTGTAGAATGTTCTTTATTCAATATAAAGTTTATTTCCCAAAAGAGCTTTTCATTTCATTTTCACCAAAAGGAAAGGAAAGGAATACGAAAGAAGCCTGGACAGACCCATAGATAGTCAAACAAATGAAACACGGTGACACCGGCCGCATGGAGTCAGCAAGGTTTTGGGAAGGCTTGAGCCTGAAGAAATTAGTTTCCGTGTGCAGAAAAGCTTATAAATGGATGATTCTTTCACTCAGAACCCTAATCTTCTACCCTCAATCAAGTTTTCAAAAAACTTATATCACAGAAATCTCTCACTCAGGAACACTAGTACACTCAATCAAGTTTTCAAAATTGTTTGTTTTTAGATGTCCAAAATTAGAACTCGGTTTTCCATTGTAAACCTAGGGATCTTTATTGCATTCTTTGATCGAAATCACATCTTCACACACAAATTGTTACGGAGGTGGGTTTTGATGTACATGCTTCAAAATTGAAATCACATCTTTGCACTGCAAGTTTTACTTCTTGTTTAGTTTCGTTTTGTCATTTTCGAGGTCCGAACGGATTGTAATTCAAAAATTGGCGGAGCAATGGCTGAGACGACATCAAATTGGCTCTGGTTCTTACAAGTATTTGGGCTCAATCTCTGGTCGACAGTGTACAAGTATGTCATCTTTACGCTCGCGATTCAAGCTCTGTTTGGGAACGGTGAGGACAGTCCGTGTGAGTGGGTTCCGATACCCTATCTCACCGATTACTGTAAGATTTTCTTCACAAGTGATTATCTCTTCCTGCCCGAAGGGGTCGTCATGACCCTGATCGTCGTTGCCGCAATCATCGAGTGGCTGAACAATTTCACTTTCTTCAATTTGGTGTACAAGTACATCATTTCCAAAGTGTTACAGCAAAAGGGAACCTTCTTTGAAGAACTCCGAAGGATGTTGTACTCGTCTTCGGCTTTCAAAGAGGGTGGCTTGGTTTCTTGCAACCCGGCCGAACTGTGGCCGGCCACACTCGTGTTGTCCGACGTCGGCTTCCTCCATGCCAAACCCGACGAGGCCGAGGAACACACGTTGGAGATTAATACCAAAGGACGGGGTGTGTTTAGATTTGTGATCGGGCAGCTCGATATAAACATCAAAACGAACCAGCTAACTGCCAACGCGGAAATCTGGCATGTGGAGTCGATCACAAACATAGAAGACTCCGAGACGGAGGTGCTGCTGAGAGAGATGACCATCCAACAAGTGAATTTGCTGATCAAGGTTTTGAGAAAGTGGGAGAAAGAAACGCCCCATGTGGGTGTGATCGAATCCACCTCCAAACTGCTCGGCTTCAATGTTCTCCATGCCATGCAACTCTCCGAGATTCTGGACCACATTAAGGAGGGCAAAAACATAATGATGAATGATACTTCTCTCAAACGAGAGCTTGTTTTCATTGCAGGGCAAATGGGTTCGGTGAAATTCAGGCAAAAAAAGCACGAAGAAGTTTAAGCTAACAATTTTGTAAATGATTATTTTCTCGATTTTCTAACTGGCTTGGTTCATGCTTTGCGGCAGCTGGGCGATGTGCAATCTAGGCTTTCTTAGGGGTGCAGTTTATAGTTGGAACTTTTCATTTGTATGAATTAGGGAATTTAGTGCTAATCCTAGTCATAACCTGCTAAACTGCTATATCTCTGGCGAGTCCTAATTGCAACAAAAACATACTCTTAGAAAATGTGAGTGCAATTCATTAGTTTTTGTTAGTGGATCAATGAATTCACTACATCCCCATTGGATCTCGTTTTTTAAGACCAGTGAATTCAAAATGCAGTGAAGTCACTTGGTGTACAGGGGTACATTTTATTGCAATGACATGACAAGTGAGAAAGAAATGGACCCAAGGTCTAAGTTTTTGAGGACCCAAGGTTTGAGCTTAAGGACCCTTAGTGTTGAGGTGATGATGTCCCACTCCTGTTTCCAAAGACTGGCAGCCAAAAAGTGAAAGCTCAACTTATTGGCCACATGTAACAAATCGGGAGTGAGAATGGTAGCTTAGCTTAGCTTAGCCATGAAAGTGTTGGTTAGAATTTAGAAGTTAGAACCTGACTACCGGTCTGAATGTTAGCACAAAAA
>Ga0209208_10004654_pt1 | contig 19366 bp, 10 predicted proteins | sample S1TSphfallax_3_FD_187694 | JGI IMG/M metagenome (GOLD analysis project Ga0209208, IMG submission 187694) | Host-associated microbial communities from peat moss isolated from Minnesota, USA - S1T2_Fd - Sphagnum fallax MG (SPAdes) (version 2) | ecosystem: Host-associated > Plants > Peat moss >... | reverse complement strand
TAAAATACCAGTTAATATTGGTCATATGTACCTCTTGGGGAACTTGATGGGAACTCATTAGGAGCAAAAAAATACTCCAACAAATCTCCCCCCACCCAGCACCCCCTTCCCCAACCCAAAAAATCAAAAACAAGAAACTAAGCCTGCTTGAGTGCATGTTGAGCCTTTTCATTGGCTAAATGAATTTTTTATTTTAAAAATTATTTGTCATCATTTTCAATCTAGGCTAATAATAACCCCTTTGTGAATCTTATCAACATGTTCCAAGTGCGCTAGTTTCAATTATTTTGCATTTTCTTCCATTTAAGGCTATTTGAACAAAATTTATTGTTGATTTTTAGTGTGTTTGACTGCACAAGGGGCAATAGCTTTTCCATGGGGCTTTTTTCGTTTATTATGGCCAAGTTTGCTGTTATTGACACGTTTGACACAAGTGCAATGGTTTTAATCATTAAGGCGGTGTTAGCCTCATTTTGATGCATTTGGTGGGATTACAAAAACTCCATACTCCTCGTTTGTGGATAGTGAGTTTTGAGATTTTTAGATTGGATTTTGAGGTCAGTGGCAAGATTCATTGTTTTATTAGTTTTTTGACATGTGTTCAATTAAGGAAGCTCGTTAGTATTTGTGGAACTAGTTTTGAATGGATGAAAAAAATAGGTTTAATGGTAGGAATGCAAAATCATCATAACAATTATCCTTGCACACAATTTAGAAATAATGAAAATTAAACATAACATTCATAAGGAGTTCAATCTTTATTGACAATATTGGTTACAATAATTACACCAATTGTTGTAGTAATAGATGGGTAGACAAGAGTTGCAACTTGTTTAAAATTTTAAAAAGGAAAAAGACCAAAATTATTATGTATCTTAGGCTAAGATGTAACAATCGTTCATAATTGCAAGACCTTGAAAATTTGATGGAAAGTGTAAGCGAGGTATGAATGACTATATGATTAAATGGCAATTAATTAATAGAGTTGCACAACCAACGGTAGTGACTTTCACTGAAAACCCAAGATAATGTGAAAATCAAAATTTCATCATTTTTGTAATTGATTTCATAGAAGGTTTCAAGCTCATCACCAACGGTGAATTCGACTTTCAATAAAATCACCAAGATACAATTTGAGAGATAATCGATAATGCCATACATGAAGATGCTTAGATTCCAACTAAAAAGCAAATGTTTAATTTAGTTGGTTTTTTTAAAATGTGGAGTTGTGTTAAATTCAAATCCAATGATGTTTTGCAAAACTATCATCATTCTCTTATGTAACATGGGCCCCTTGGGATGCAAAAACATTGTTTGTTATCTAATTAAGTCAAATAATGTGCTTCAAACAATCTTGAATTACAAGTGATGTTGTGTAGCACATGAAATGAACTTAATTTATTTTAATACGTTTAGGAATAGGGTGAAGTGCAACATGGATGATGGTAACAAAATGAATTCAAATGAAATGTTTTAAATTTGATGTAATAAAAAAAATCTAAATTTAATGACAGATCATGGTGTTAAAGAAAATCTTGTGATTAGGATGTTTAATTGCTAATTTTTATTGTTTGAAAATATGTATTTAAATAAGTAAATATTACATCTTGAGTTAAAAGGTGTTCAATAAGGGTTCCCAAGTTAGCTTAGTAGGGAAAAAAATTAATTCTTTACTTGAATAAATTGTCCTAAATGTTAATTACCTTTGAATAAGTTGAAATGAAAAAAGTGAGTTATTGTGGGATGATTTTAACTTTAAAAAGATCAAAGGTGAAAATCAAGCTTAGAAGGATCAAGTTGTAAATCAAAAGGTTGTTCATATCAAGGGAATTGATATCAAAGGGCAGGATCAAGGTAGAATATGGAAGGGAACACATTAAATTGGAGAAGAATTTTTTTCTTATTTCATCTTTTAATCCATCCTCCTTCTCTCTCTCTTTCCCAAACACACTTTCAAAATCTTCCATTATTTTCTTAACAAGTTAATGGTTTTCATTTTTAAATTCTTAACATTTTGTATTTGCATCAAGGTCTTTTAACTTAAATGGGGAAGATGTGGTAATAACAACTTGCAGTGTTCCCCATAATCAATGTCGAATGTAAGATTTCTCACATTTTGGTGAATGTGTTAAAAATTAGCTTTGAAATTTTGTGTATGTAAATGCCTTGATGTTATCTTTCTAGTAAGCTTAGGGTTGTTTAATTAAAAGATATCACATGATCATGGTGATATGGTTTACGTGACTATGGTTTCTATTATCAAATCTATTCTAATCTAGCACTTTGAAACTTTATATCTTAGAGTGCATAAAAGCATCCAATCTATAAAAAAAATTGGAATAAAAAAGTTGGGGTTCTAGCTTTCAATTATGGATGAAATTATGGCATTTGAAGAAGTGATGGATTAGTGGCACCCATGTGTGTGAAGGCCGTTTGTTGCATTGTTCAAATCCAATAGCATGTATAACGACATTTTTCCCTTTCCATTTTTTTTACCTCTTGTTTTCACACAATTACTTGGATCATTCAAGTAGCTTATTCATTACACATCCGTCTTTATATAATTGTCCAAAATAACACGAAACTTGAAGAAATTATATCTCACATGTCATCAACTTGCAACTCAACCTTCATAGGACTACAAATGCATATCACAATCGTAATGAAATTTCATAATTCCATTCCCAACATTGAACCTCGCCACTAAAAGTAACACATATAAATATGTTCACATGTTAGAACTAGGAGTTGAATAATGGAAAAATACCTCACACTTTCATTAAGGACATGGGTGCCAACTATTGGGTCATAACTTTTAACCAAAGTTGGACTATTTATTCATCATATTGAATGCAATATCTATAAATTAATTGTTTTATAGTAGCTTGTGAGAAGCTATTATCAAATTATTGGTTGAAAAGATTTTCATTCATATCCAAAAAGTTACTGAGTCGTAGGGGAACAATATGATGAAAGTTTAACCATGGTTGAATGAGTTTGCCAACTTTGAAATTGATTGTTATTTTAATTAATCCTCTTCATTATTTTATTTATGGGTCTTTCTAGCATAAAGTTCCACAAGTAGGTGATGTTGTTGATTACTTTGCATCAACAAAGTGATTATATAGTTTGAAGCATTATAGTAATTAGGGTTTTCACTAATCTTTTGATTTTGTTTTGCTTTGATCATCTTCACTTGCATGGTTTGTTAAAAAAAAATCACTTCCTTTGAATATTCATTATCTTTATGGTTTTGTTCCATGTCATTCCTTAGTTTTTGCATGGTCCTTAATTTCTTGGTGTTGTTATCCTTAGCAAAACCCATGTAGCTAAAGTTTATGTAATATGTTTTAATTGTGTTGTTGCTTAATAATGTTTATTCCTATAGATCGAATTTTGTAATCTTTGGTGATTTTTTTCTTTTTTAAAACTAATTGTTTATTTTGACCTAATGTGTGTGGCATAACAAACATATAAGGAAGTTATGCAATCTTCTTATATAATGTTGCATTCCCATCAACATTTGCAATTGCCCAAAAAAATCCATGCAAGAGGTCCAAATACTATTGGAAACCCTTATTGCAATATTTCTTGAACCTAATAAGATTCATATATCCATTTAAACCCCAAATAAAGGAAACACTACTATGTGGATCACAAAAGGCTAATATTTAAGGATTTTGTTTCAATCTTGAAAACTTAATTTGAACATGTCAATGGTTAAATTGAAATCATGTAAATCACATAGAACACATAATCATTGCTAGTTTTTTGGGTAACAAGTTGCCAAAGTTTCATATTACATATTATAACAATTGCATTTTTTAACTAACAAATCCTTGGGGGTGGCATGAGTTATAAAATGAATGTAAAAGGGGAATTATCTTACTTATTTTCACCTAATATAAAAACAACCAAACACATTTTCATGTTAAGTCTTTTTCAAATCTAAATGGTACACAAATTCTTTTCATATCAAGTAAATTTTAACTTTCAGCCCAAATGCGCTTGAAAGACTGAAAATGCTTGTGTGAATGTTGCCCCTAGAGTAAAAGTCTATTGAGGTAGCAATTGTAAGCCATATTAGCATGAAGTTGGGTTTTGACAACACAAATAAAACAAGGTAAAATATATAAAGGGTGGAATATATCCTAGGGGATGTTGTGGTGCAAATGAATATCAATTATAAACAATTTAAAATTCATTGCAAGTTTTAAAATAATATCAAGCATCTAATACATGATTATGTCCATTTCAAATTAGCAAAAATCAATATTGCAATTGTTCAAAAAAGTCTTATCATAGTTCAACAAATACATTTTTGGACCAAGGAACCACAAGTAAATTATCAAAAAGTTGTTTGATAAATAGAAATTTGAACTTCACTTCCCCGTGCATTAAATTGTTCTTGAATAATGGATTATACTTTAAATCAAAATCACAAGTACAAAATTATAATTGGTGGGGTATACCACAAATAATTTTTTCCCCAATTACACATAAAATAATGAAAGTTTTGTCATCTTTGCAAATTTGTTGATGTATTATAATAACAACAATCCCAACAATCTAATGGTAAAGAAGGTAACAATGGCATAAAACTAATTACATGTAATGGGGAAGTGGTTTAAGGTACAAGACTCTATAGTGAAAAAAAGTTTAGGTACAACCAACTTTCATTTTTTACATAAATTTGTGAAATATTAGAATTTTTATTTGAACAATGGACTTGTTAGATGGATCATCATTGTTTTATTATTTTATTAACAAAGGGTGGAATTTGTTGAATAAAAGGGAGTATTTACAATAGGAATTTTTTGGGAACTAGCTATTGTCCCTAGATTACAATATTAAATGGAATGGGATTAAGAAAAGGAATTGAGGGAAGAAAAATGCTAAATTCATTTGGGCTTTGTATCACAAGGCCATTGTTATTAATGCTTGGAGAATGCAAATTTACAAAAATGGAAAAGCAATCTACCCCATATGTGATTTCACAACCCTTGAAACCTTTGTGGATAGGTTTTATGATTATTGCAATGGAAAGAAAAATGTGGTTGTTGGTTACAACCATCATTTGTAAACTTAAACACCCATTATAAGTAGATGGTAAAATGAAAAGGCTACATGTAATGATTTAATAAGAATTTCCTTTGAACTTGTAGGCCATTCATGCTTATTTGAAGATTTTTGAAAAGGGTTGTGTTTAATGTTGACCATTTCCCTAGACTTAATAGGATTTCTGATTTTAGTTCCTAACATTTTTGAAGGGACTAATCCCATTTTGGTTTTGGTTCCTTTTTATTTCAAAAATGGGACTTGGTTTTAATTTTGGTTTTTTAATTAGAGGAAGAATTTTAGTTTTGGTTTTTTAATCAAGGGAGTGATTAAAGTACTAATTTTAAAAAAAATTGAAGTTTGATTGCTTTTGGTTATAAGTTAAATAACCTTTGGTTTCAATTCCAACATGCAAATTATCCAAATGGACAATACATCCAAAATAACTTAAAGTTCTAATCCAAGGGGGAAAAATTTATGTTAAGTGTGGTATGTTAGCCATTCAATTAAGTCACAATTAGTTTAATGTTACACTAGGTTAACCTAATAGTTTAGTTTAATGTTGATTACCATGGAACCAATTTTGATGTGAATACATTCCAGTTATTTTGTTGATGGGAATCAAAACCCTTTTAGTGTAGATCACAAATCACCTTTGGAGTTTTATCATTCCAACACCTTATTCTTGTTTTTCTTTACAATTGTTGTGTGTTTATGCACATTGTAATTTTTATGAACATTGTGTTTGGGCTTGGATTCTTGTGCCTTGCAAGTGAATACATCTTTTTAAATCACCAAAAAATATATAATGTTGTGTTGTGTTATAACTACATTCAATTTTGGAAGTATCAAGTTTTGTAATTTGTGTTTTGTACTTGAACTTTTGCTTAAACTTTGAGTAGTGGGATATTGTTATTCATTTTGGTTTGTGTTCATAGTATTCCTTGGGAATTTGAACCCCAATGAGGCACGTGTACCTAAAATGTGGAAGGAGATGTTTTGTTTATGAAGAAAATGGAGGAAAAGTTTCCAAGAAGCAAGTAAAGAAAAAGCTCCTCCCACTAGCAACAACCCCGTCTCCCTCGTTTTGTATTGTTGTTGTTAGACACACAACAATTGAAATAGCAAAGGCTATAAAGGCAAGGGGGAAGTGTTGTTGTTGCGCATTATGGAGGTTGTTAATGTCATGATCTTGTGCAACATCAATAAAAGTGTAGTAACAAGAACACCATCAACCAACATTATAATAACCCTAGTCGCACATAGGCAGGCAAAGGCGGGTGGGATGGTAAGGTGCCATCACCATTTGTTAGAGAATTTTTCCAAACCTCCCAAGTTTAAGGATGGTTTGGTGTGTTTGGAAAGTCTAGGAGGCTTGGGATAAAGGGGGTCCAATTTAGAGTTTTTTTTTCATTTGTTCATTTGTAATTTACCAAACTCATAAATCTAGTTTGGAACCAATCCAAACTTGCCACATGTTTAAATTTTTAAAAAAAAATCCCAAACCTTATTTTTCAACTTTTTTCAAATTTTAATGAACATAACACATTGTCATGCTCCTATGCTAAGTCTCCAAGGCAACAAACATTGCATCAACGTTATGGTTTTTAGTAACAAATAACCCTAACACTTTCGATTGGTTTCACCTTTGAATGGGTGTGTGTCTAGTTGATGAACAACCTTAATTTTGTTGTTTGTTAATAAACATGTTAACCTTGCCTTGTTATTTGTTGATGGACAACTACCTCCAAGACATTTTAGACGTTTTAGTTTCAACTTAAGCTTCCTTAAAAATTTGAAGAAGAAGCTTGAGCTTCTTCAAAAATGAAAAAAAAATCCTTAAACCCTAAAATTGGAAGTAGATTTCAAAAGAAATCTCAATATGGTTTTGATTCTCAAATGAATTTGGAACCAAACCCTAGGTCCAAAAAAGGAAAAAAAATCCTTAAACCCTAAAATCAGAAGTAGATTTTAAAAGAAATCTCAAATATGGTTTTGATTCTCAAATGTATTTGGAACCAAACCCTAGGTTTAGTTCCAATTACTTGCAATGCCAAAATTGAAGGGTGGTTCTAATCCGGTTCCATGATGGTCCCCCTCTTTTATCTAGTTCCTATTCCATCCAATTCTAGAAATGGGACCTGATTCTGGGTTCAGATCTAAAACTAGATTGGAAGCGAGCTCGAATAACTAGGTCCACCTGGTTAACTGGCCAAGATTGTTTGTACGATCATTGATGATTTATTGTCCTAAGATAGGATTGAGTGGGAAAAAAACAATTCATAAAAAGCCTAAGCCTTAGAAGGAATATTTGGAAGGCTTCATAGACTTTGGTGCCCTCACTTTACCATCTATATTAAGATGGCCATGGAATTAGATGGAATTATGAATTACCTAGGCTAATTAATGTGCTGGATTAATTTTCAAGCCTTAGCATGGTGTTTGGGGTGTGGGTTAACCCCCTCCAACCCATATTGTTTGTTTTTCTACTCTCTACTACAATGAAGTTTTTTGTCCATTTGTTTCAGAAAAAAAAAATATATATATCCATTCAATTGGTTGGTGTTTGTTGGCTTTAGCCCTTTAAGGAGTGAGAGAGAGGCCATGAAACAATTGTAGTTTTCAATTTGTCACACATTATGAGGAATGTTCACCGAGGTGGTCTCACTTTAAACTTGAATTTAAAAAATTCTTTTTTGGAGAACTTCATGGAACATGACCTATTTTGACTGTTACTAGTTTGGCCTGTGCTGTTGGCCCAAGTGTGAACCCATTACAAAATAGGGGAACTCATGTGAACATTGTTTTGCAATGTATGTATTGATTTTTTGAACAGCCAAATATGAAATGAAATCATGCTTGAATTGAATGATAAGTCTTCAAGTGTTACCACGTTCTCAACTGATTTTTCCTTGCAAAACCTTGGTTTTTTAGAATTTATTTGAATTTTCAGCTGCAGAAATCACTTAAAAATCAATATCTCCCACATTTTGAATCCAAATATTTATCAAATAAATTCCATTAAATCCTGCTCATCAAGATCTTTCCAACAACACCAAAGGTACATTCCAATTCCTCTGACATTTTCAGCTACGATTGAATTTAATTTTCTGTGAAGAAATCATTCAATATTCAAGAACTTTTGCACCACAAGTCCAAATGTCATGGAACCAAGCCCATGCACCCCTCCTCATTGAGAGCTTTCCAAAGACATCAAGAACACAATCTGAAGCATCCTGATTCAGTTGATCCCATAACTACAAAACAAAACAAACTACATTCCTTCATAGATAGATTGGTTTCAACTTGACATAAGGGACAAAGCCATTACACCATGAATGAGGTCCTTTGTGTTTTTCCTCCCCTTTTGAAGCTGGACTTTGCCAGTCTGATAATATAGGGAAAAGAAAGAATGAAAACTAAGAAATCGCCATATTTGGACCCTAGATTCCAGTATCTCACAAAAATATTAGGAGGGTTCTTAAATTCTCTACTTTCCTCTCTGACCTATAGCCAAAATTTGGCTCATTCCTCTGGTGGATGATTGCCCAATGTGGTTAAATCACAACAATCCCCCCACCAAAACAAAAGATTCAAAAAAATCTTGCTGGAAAAAAAAAAATTCTGACATTGCCATATTTAGACAATAGATTCCAGAAGGAGGGTCGCCAAAATATAGCAAGATTCTTTATTAAAAAAATTTACTTTCCTCTCTGATCTGTAGCCAAATTTGACTCATTCCTCCTTGTGGATGATAGCCAGTCCCACCTAGCTTACGAAAAATTGGAAATGAAAATAAAATAACATTGATTGTAATTTTAAAATATTATTAATAAAATTTATAAAATTTATGCAATTAATTCATTTAAAAAATAATAAACAATACCAAAACTGCTGCCAAGGGATGACAGTAATAATAAAAAGTGGGGATGCCGGACAGCCAGCAGTTTGTAGTCAGTAGCAGGGGAGTTTCTTGGCGTTTTACTAGGCTACAGAGGAAAATGATGGCGAATCTGTGGCCCATACCCCCTGATACGCCATCGCCATTCGTCAGTTCAACCAGATAAGGTTTTGGAAGTGGCGTAGGTACCAGCGGACCCCACTTGGAGTAAAACTCTCCCCCCGAGTGGGATAAACGAGACAGGTCCACGTGATGCGAAACGACACGACGCCATTCACATCTCCCTACCAATTACTACTGTTCACCCCCATGTGACCAACTCTAGCCTAGCTCACTCATTTTTGCTACTAGGACGAATACAAATGGATGATTTTATTTTTTTGGAGTCTATTGTATGGTCGTCCCTTCACATTTCCAAACACGATTCCAAACACAAACTATTTCATTTTCAAGCTTTTAACTCCCTCATTTTTTTAATTTAAAAAAAAAAATCTCTTTTCATATTAACTTTCCTAATGACTATCTCCATTTTATTAACTACCACACTCCTTTTTTTTTTCCTTACCCACAAACATGGATATGAAAAAACAAATTAACATGCATCTTTTCATGTCCGTCAAATGTAAATGAATTCAATTTTGATTTTTGATATTAATATTGATGAATTATTGGAATCCGTAAGAAAAAAATATATAGTTGATCGTCACTTGTAGTGTGCAACAGCACAGAAGCCCAAATAATAATAAAAGAATGGGGATCATCCCTTATGGAGATTAGCCAAATATGTATAGAAACCACATATGAAGTACAAGTCTTTTAATCATCCTTCCATTTCTTTTGGCTACACATTCCAAAACCAAATTAAAAATAAATAAATTTGGCTACTATTTTTTAGTATTTTTTCTCTCGCTTCACTTCTCGTGACTGAGAACTTCCCAAATCACTTCATTTTCGAATTTTTAATTTTTAATTTCGCTTTTCAAACAAAATTTTGCTGATAAACAAAAAGGCTGTAGTGCATACCTCTGCTGCTGCTGCCACCAGATAAGGGGCTACTTGGACCATGTGCATGCTTTCTTTGTTGGCCTTGCCTACCAAGACAAGGGTATTGTATTTTTATTCATTGTAGAGTATAGTAGCTTAAAGGATTTTGGCCCCTATGTAATAGATCTATTTTTATATGAAAATGTTTGAGAGATGATATTTTGGTTTATGTTGAAACTTGAGTTTAATTATAGAGTTATAATATCTTGAAGGATATTGGTTTCTTTTAGAGGATTTTTTGAAGATTATATTTTTGCATGGTGAAATATTTGAGTTTCCATAATTCCCCTTTTGCCTTAAGATATTATTTATGTAAATGGCAAAGGCCACATTGTGACACACCCCTTGTTTTGTTGGGCCCTGTCCTCACAAGGACATGGACTATCTCATTGCATTCAAGTTTTGTAACTTTTACCTTATTAAAACCAGTTTCACATTAGGTGAACATGTTTATTTGATAGAAATGTTTAGATTGTTTAAATGGAAATGGATATTTTGGTGTTCAGAATGTGAACAAAATTGTGGAACTGGACAACAAGATTTAGGGTTTGGGGGACAATGAGGTTTAGGATTCAAGAGAAGTTATGGCAACTGTAGTTGTTGTTGTAAGGATGTCGCTCTCTCTTTCTCTCAAACTACTAGTTGTTGTAGGGATTCCATTCTCTTTTTCAAACTACTATTGTGAGCCACAAGGAATTTGAATGCAAAATCTTTTGATACCAATAAAGAAAAAAAAGTCGAGAAATAGAAGAAGAAGATGAAGTCCTCTCTTATTTGTTTCCTAGGGTGGAAGGTGATGGAGGAACCCAAGTACTCCAAAATTTTGGGGAAAAAAATTCTATAATTTCTTCCTTTAGCGATATAGAGATGATATTCAAATTGCTCAAGGAGGAGGATGACAATGACAATGATAGTTTCAATGAAGATTAGGAGTCGATGATGCTGCTAACTATATATGAATCCACTGCTAGTGATGTGGATTTTGCTAAAGTTGCAACATCAATTAGCAGAGACAAGTTATTGGTTGAGCAAGATGAAATTAAAAACAAATTGCTTGCATAACGAAATGCAATTAGTGAGGAGAGAGGGAGCGACTAAAGCACCTTTACAACCAAATTCAATCAAACAATGGACACACTATTACAACAAAAGATATTATTGAATTATATGATTACCCACTTGATAAGTTTCAAGTGAATTGTTTTTCCTTTTCTTATCCCTCTCCCTAAGCAAAGCCCTATAATGTCATCCTCTAACTACCATGATTCCTTTCTACCCGATGCAAAATTACCTTCTTCAATCCTTAAACCCTAAACCTCACAACATTCCTAAACTAAACCTTAATGCCATTGCAACAAGTCTTAATTAGGACGATTGTTGAATTGCAAGTCAACCAATTGAAAATTGAACTCCTTCCAATAGAAAGTTGGTTATAAAACCTACACTTGTGAAGATGATTACAGGATCTCATCTTTAATTTGTATGACATTTTGGCAACAAATAACGATTAATGGGTTTCTAAAAGGGTCATCACTAGTGGTTTGTGCACTTACAAATGGTGGGAAGCTCTAATTGCAGAAGCTGCAACCCTAGCCAGGGGCAAGCAGTTATTCTACACGACTCCCCTTCAACCCTTGTCAAACCAAAAACTTTGAGACTTATGATGGGTGTAAAAGTTTCCTCTAATGGAGACTATGTAAAATTCATTCATGGAAAAAACATTTCTTGATTTTTGATGTGGGCAAATTGGGAAACCAAGATTTTGGGTTTGGATAAAGGGGTTGAAATATTGTGGCTTCATCAAAAAGAAGTTTTCACCAAAAAGCTATGTGAGTGCCATGCCCTCCATGAATTTGAAATCACCTAACTTTGTGGAATGTGTGTTTAAAGCTTTAGAATCTGTCCAATGATCAAGTTATTAGTTTTTTTGTTCCTATTTTTTTTGTTATAATAAGGATTGGACATTTGTGGTATGTAGGGTGTTGTTTGGAGAGGAAAATGTAAGCCTTCTTACAAGTGATGCGGCAATCAATGGGGAGGCACCTACCTTGATTATAACAACCCAAATTTTTCATAACATGTTTTATCAAAGGTGTAGTTCTTTGTCCTTCACATTAAAGTGAACTTGCTTCCACTCATAGGATTTGAATTTGATTACCAATTTGATTTTCATCATTTTGTGTATAGCTTAGAGGTTAGCATTGCACAATGAATTGCACTACCAATGCTTAGAGACTACAAATAATCAATTCCCTCTTGGCAGTTCCTATCTTATTGCAAGAAATAATATTTGGGATGGGGGTTATGATTGAACTCTTACTCTAATACTAGTGGGTACCCGTGACTTTCGGACACTGTGAGGCGCGAACGAAACATGCCAGCCCCTTCCCTTCTTGAGCTACAGAGAGAAAGGAGAGAGACGACCGAGCTCGGGTACCCGAGCCGGTGTCGGCAACAGCCCCGGAAACACACGGGCCCTGTTTTGGTCCACCCGTGGCAAAGAACTTGGTTTATGGCCCAGGACCCGGGTCTTCGTGGGGAGACCGGGCTTCGTCACCGACCCGGTTTAATACTTACTCCCGCGGTTCCACACACCAGGGCGCCGCCCGGCCCGGGCCAGGTTTTTTTTTATCGTTCAGGTCTTTGAAGCCTGGGCGTTGGGACTTGGGACTTGGGACCTGGATTGGTCGGGACTCAGGACTCGGAACTCGGTAAGTAAAGAAGTAAAAGTGTGTGATTGAGGTCCTGAATAGTTTTTGGGCCCTCGGGACGAGGGGGACAGTTTTAAAAGTGACCTGGGTTTTAGGACCTCGACAGACAGTACGTCGGCCCGGTCAGCCTGTACCCGAGTTTCGTCACGGACGTAGTGAATTTATATATATGATTAGGGGTGAGTCGCTACATCTGCACATCATGATGGTGATGTTGAGCAAGTCCTAGTCGTTGTTGAAGGTTTAAACTTTTAAAGAAACTGTGTTTTTGGCATGCTTTTAGCAAGCCTATGGTTTATCTTAGTTTTACACATCTTAAGTGTTATACCAAAATTTTGCAATTAGATTTTGGATTTCGATATATTGGATATATGAATTTGGAAGTTTTGGAATTTGGATTAAAAAAATTTGCACCGAATAATGGGAATGTTTTTGACCAATTATGAATCCGTAGGTTTTTAAGGTTTGAACTACTAATTTCTTTTTGTAATAGTTTGCACAGTTTTATTTTTGTGATCATATGAATGCTTAGAATTATAGGCAAGTTTGTATTTACGTAATTCTAACACTACAAATTATTAAACTAAATCTCAAAACCTTAATATCATAAAATTTAATCGTTAAGATTGCAATTGAAAAAAAATTATATTGTTCATTTTTATTGTAACCCAAATATAAATTTAAAAGAAAATTCTAATTCAAAACATTAATTCAAATTGACAATTTTATATTAATTTAAAAACATTTTGGATCACAAGTAAAAAACTCTAGGTCACAAAAAATATTTTTTATTTTCAATAAGTTCAAAAAATCATCAATAGTTAGATATAACAAATCATTATAAATTTTCTTTTGATTGACAAGAATTCATAGATCAAAAAATATATAATATGTTTTTTGATACCAAGATTAATATTATAAAAGTTGTAGTTACATTAACTTTACAAATAGTTGGAAAAAGATGTTGAAAACAAAATAACCTTAATGTTATTACACATTAAGAGTTAACCTTAATGTGTAGGTCCCAAAATTAGTCTTTTCCACATCAAAATATTTGCAAAACTTCGCTGCGCCCAAAATATGCGTTGTGTTAGGTCATGTATTTGGCACATGGTTAAATCTGACCTGGGGTTAGTCTATGTGGAATTCTACACTAGAGAGAGAATACCCAAAGGAAGGCGAATGAATGGCCTGGTAAGAAAGCAAGTCAGGTACATTACTGGGTGCAATGGCCTGTGCCTGGCAAGTTCTGTACAGCAATGGTTTTCAAGCTTTGCAGAATGCGCATGCACATGGATTTTGCACACAAGGGGCATGTGGATTTTGGACAATGGTTAGGTCCGGTACATGCCAGAAGAGCTTGTCCCATTGTGCCTTGTCCGGGGACTATAAAGAGACAGAAAAAGGCAACATGGAAACCACTAAGTACTATGATACCACTTGTACTTGGTGGAATAGGGGCTGGCATCACAACCATTGGCACCTTTCACATAAGGATCCCATACCTTGTGGGGCCCTTACAGATCAGATCCTTCCTTTTATGGGCAGTACTAGGAAGTAGCTAGATCAACTAACACTTACCTATTAAACTAAACAAACAGTGTGTCACACTACGACGGCCTTGCCATTTACATTAAAAGAGTATCTTAAGGCAAAAGAAGAATTATGGAAAGTTAAATCTTTCACCATGCAAAAATATAATGTTCAAAACATCCTCTAAAAGAAACCAAAATCCTTCCAGATATTACAACTCTATAACTAATCTCTCAAGTTTCCAACACAAGCCAAAATATCATCTTTCAAAAATCCTTATATAAAAACAGACCTATTATTATTACCTAGGGACCAAAATCCCTTAATTAAGCTACTATACTCTATAATGAATCTAAACACAATATCCTTGCCTTGGTAGGCAAGGCCAACAATAAACAGTTGGTTGCTTAGTTACTGGTTACTGGTCACATTTACTAGTCACAGTGGCTATTAATTTTAAATTTTTGGATAAGTTGGTATGAAACACCTTCAAGCAGAGTTCTGGACATGATTTTTTGGATTTTAATTTTTTTTAATTTATTTGTCACTTGTAATTTTTTTGTAATTTCATTTCACAATAGAGAAACACCTTTCTTGGTTTTCTGTTTTGATTTTGAAGTTATGAATTATAACTTAGACTCGCAAATACCAAGAACAGATCATTATGGATTTTGAAAGAATGGTATGTTTGTTCATAATAAACTTAATCATAAGAAACATACATATTGAAGCAATTTGTTTGTAGGTCTATAGTTAGAATCAGTATAATATAAGCGAAAAGATGAAATAATCCCTTTTCCATTTGGTGTGGAGTGATTTTAGGACAATTTTTTGCCTCCTTATTTTTTAGAGTATGCATACCAATTCATGCATCCACTTTAGACCAAACAATGAACCAATGACCATCCAACAAACTCTATGTGAGAGCATCTTCAAGCATAACTATATGGAAAATAGATGCAATGTCAATATGGTTATAGGTTGATACTAGGAAATGTTCTTTACTCCAACTATGATGGCTATTCTAGATCAATTTAATTTCAAACCATTTATCCTTTTGAACATGTTGCAACTTTTTGCCAATCAATGTTATACCAACCTAAATGTAGGCAATATTCCTTTTCATACCATAGTAAACCTTATTGGAATATAGGCACATAGAAATACCATGTTGTAGACCGAAAAATATTCTATACCTATAAACACAAACTCTCCTCTTGGGCAAATGCCTCTTCCTTTGAATCATGTTCACACAACAAACCCACTCCCAATGAATTCAACTTTAATCAATTGTTGAATGAATTTACATTAAATTAACCTAGTGGTTTCCAATAACCCATTGTCATGAAACCACATGATATAACTTGACATAGAATCATGCGAAAGGTTGTAAATTTTTTTCATGATTCCCATTGTTATAAATGGGATTTCTTTTATTCTCCCCAAGCCCTTTATGAATTCATGAAGATTTGCAACCTCCTTGATGTATTTTGGAAAAAGGCCCAAAATGAACATGTACAAATGATTAGTGAATTAGTTTGTGACAACTCACTCCAATCCCATTGCATACTTGCTAACAAACCCTCTAGAACATTAGAAACATGTGTCATGTACCTAATGATGGAAAGAAATTTAACATTTGAATGTTATTAGATTTTGGACTATAAGCAAAAACCACTTCGTGAATAGTGAGTGAACAATAGAACCTACTTTCCATATTCTTAAGCCCATCTCTACCCAAATGTAGCCATGGGACAAGACTCATTGCATTTTGACCTTTTAATATAACCATTGTATTGGAATAACCTTAAGGTAGAAACACCATAAATCCTACAAACAAGCATTGTGATTCAAACAATGTCTAGTTTCACTGCGCACTTATTTCTTCTTGAAAGACAAGCTGTTTTAGAATTGCATCCAAGTGGAATCACTTTTTTGGGATTTTTATTAAAATAATTATGATTTTTAAAACATTTATAATTGGGTAGCCCAATGTTGTTAATAGGCCACACTATGAAATGTGATTCAAGATTGTTAAATCTTCATATCGAGCCCCTCAAATGACCAACATGAATTCCTAAAACCAAGTCTACATGTGCCAAAACTTGATTTCAAAACTTCATTAAATAAAAACGAATGATATCAAAATAATAAACGTTCTTTAAATGAATAACACATGAATGTTATTTGAGGAGGGAAAAACCATAAGTTGGGAGCACACGTGCTTGAAATAGCTTAAAATAAGTTTTAAAATTATGTTCCACACATAAAATTATTATGTTATGAACACAAAAGCACATGAATGACTTAAAATGCTGAAATGCTGAAATTATTATTGACACAAAATGGGCGAATGGTTTAAAAATCAAGATGTTTCAAAAAAAATCAACCACCCTTCTTTAACCCCCATGGTTTTTTGTAGGAATTTAATTTTTGGAACCAAAATGGTTATCACCCATAGGTTGATATAGAAAAAGTGGCAATTGTCCTTAGAAAGATGTAATCAAATTTGGTTATAAACCATACATGAATTTTAAACCATCTTTCTTTTATTTTGGTTACACACTAAAATCCAACTATAGAAATATAAGAATTATTATTAATAAAAATTTCACTTATGGCAATTGAAAACCTCCAACTTCATTTTTTATTATTCAAAATGTTATGTTATTTTGCCGACAAAATAACAGTTCACCCCTAATTGAAATGTTGAAATTTATTTTCGACAAATGGATCTTCCAATATGCAAACTAACTTAAGGTATTTTACTTAACTTAGGTCATCAACTCTTTTCACGATAAGAGCTCCTCCCTTGTGCTTAAGTTATTTTTTTCTAATCTTTGAAGCACTTGTTTAAGGTGGTTGATGTTGATGTTTGGTGGGCAAGGGAACCTAAAAGAGTTTCATGATATGTGGTAGGTAACAAGTTGATGTTCAAGTGACAAAGTGCTAATTCACAACAAGTAGAGGTCAAAAATTGATTGTGAGGAGTGGCCAAGAAAGGATAAACATTGTGTCTTTTCACTTTTGTTTTCTTTATGTGCCGATTTTTATATTTGCATTAAACACCATGGTTTTCATAATCAATTGAGTTACCTCAAGATGCATCTCTTTTATGTTTTGTTTGGTTGTCCCCTTATTTCCTTTATGGGACAAGTAGTTTATTCCATTTTAACATTGTATGTGTTCTTACTCCATCCTCTTTATGCTTTCAAAATAACATGTATTGGTATGTTTGGGTTGTTGCATTTTGTAGAATGTTGGCTTTTCAAAATTAGCTAGTTCAAAAATATGTCAACAAGAAGTACATTCTAATGGCCATGTTTTGGACAATATTTTCCTTGTTGATACTAAAGTGGTTTTCAATCCCTTTCTTGTATTTTTTGTTTATTTCTATTCCAAAAATAAACTTGTGATTTATGACCCTAAGACCAAGGCTAGCAAAGGTTTATACATGAAAAAATCTTAACCCTAAAACCAAGTCAAGAAAAGGTTTACGAGCAAGCCAAATCTATTTCCATGTTGTTCAAGTTCATAACTTCTAAATGAACATGCCAAAATATGGATCCTTTTGAAACAAAAGGTTAATTAACATTTTTATAACATTTATGGTTCAAGATAAAACAAGGAGCAATAAAGGAAAGGAAATGTTGTCAAACTATGAGACTATTTGGTGCCAATTCCTTGTGGTCACATATATATGGTACCACATATATGTGAACAAGACATTAGTTTTGACCAACAAGTTTGGTGCCTTTTTCAATTAAGGTCTTCAAGTAACTAAACCCTAACATGCAAACAACATTTTCCTAAAGGCCTATGGGGACCTTCATTGGGGAGGTACAACCTAAATAAAGAGGAAGATAGTTTGTTTTCTAGGTGAAAAATGAATTATTGTTTATTGTCATATATTTGTTAGTTTTGTGAATGATGTGAAGTTTCTTTTGCAATGGTGGAAAAAATAAATAGTTCAACAATTTCCTAATGTTGCATTTTTTACTTGTCCATTTTTTAATATTCTTGGGTCTCAAATTGAAATTGAAAAATTCTATAATGTTGTAAAAATACTCATCAATTGGAATGTTGTTAGCTTGGGGTGTAGAACTTGGATCAATTGGTGATGATTTTGAAAAATTAGCCAATTGGTGCAAGGATTGGTTGCCTTTTTGCTCTATGGGCGGAGGGGGGCAACTTACTTTGGAAAATTTGCATTAGATATATTTCATGGAGGTTTGTGGGTCATCACCTTTTTTTTTGGGTTTAATTTAGATTGGAAATACATTTATTTGTCTAATGGATGCAATGTGAGTCTTCCATTTTTTGTTTTTGGTTTTTCATATTGGCAATTATGGGTTTATGACATAATTAAAAATTTCATAGTTTCATGATGAAATTGAGTTATACATCTTTAATTTTACTACTTAATCTTGTTATAAAATTTTCATGATTACTTTGAATTTTTAACTTAAAATGCAAGAGAAATATTACAAATATTATAAATATTTCATTAATTTTAATAATTTTAGTATACTTAAAATATAAATACATTACATTGGTTCTTGTATTCCAAAATGTTACTGCACAATATCTTTTATTATGATAATGTGATTATGCTATGAAATTAAATAATGTAATCAACTTAATGAACTATGATTTCATATGCAAAACACATAATTATAAATTGATGTTACAATTTTATAGGTTATTGAACTTACATTTGAGATGTACGAGAATTTTGAAATATGATAATCATACTACTATCATTTTGTTAGAATTAATTTCAAAATAATTACATGATGATTTCTTTGATTTTAAAGCATCACAAAAATTTCAACATTAAATAATCACATTTGTCATAATTTGAATGACCTATTTCAATCACATTAATCATGTTTTACAAATCCTCATCATGTTTACAAATCCCCATAAGTGCCACATCTACCATGTGTAAAACATTATATATGGTCAATTTGACTAGATAACCAATTATTTTTAGTCATAACAAACATACTTAATTTTCATATTAAATGGACATATTTAGTCATTTCATACTAATATGTTTGATAATAATCACTTTAATTACGATGTTACTAGTGCAAAACCATATTTTTGTCATCAT
>Ga0209208_10004653_pt1 | contig 19367 bp, 23 predicted proteins | sample S1TSphfallax_3_FD_187694 | JGI IMG/M metagenome (GOLD analysis project Ga0209208, IMG submission 187694) | Host-associated microbial communities from peat moss isolated from Minnesota, USA - S1T2_Fd - Sphagnum fallax MG (SPAdes) (version 2) | ecosystem: Host-associated > Plants > Peat moss >... | reverse complement strand
TTCCTGTGACAAAATATGCCCCAAAAAGTCCATTTCTTCTTGGGAAAATTCATTCTTCCCTTTATAGGTAAATAGTTGGTTCTCCTAAAACTTATTCAAAACATATTCTAAGTGCCCCACATGTTTCTCCGTTGTTTTAGAGTACACTATTATATCATTTATATAGATGTTCATGAACTCATCCAACTTTTCATGGAAAAATGAGTTCACGAAGGTCGAAATGTAAACAAAACATTACACAACCCGAATGGCATCACCAAGAACTTGTAGGAATCATATTTGGTCCTCGTTACCATTTTTTCTACATCTTCATTCATGATGCGAATATAATAGTACCTTAACTTGAGATCAACTTGGTTGAAGTACTTGGCCCCATTGAACAAATCCAACATATTGTTAATGTGAGGCAGAAGATAATTGTTTTGTATTGTTATTTATTCAATGCACAATATTCAATGTTCATTTTCAACTTGTCATCCTTTTATCCATAAACAAAACAAGTGTCCCATAAGGTGACTTGCTTTGTTAAATATACCATTGACTAAGGAAGTCGTTTAATTAATTTTAAAACTCTTCCAGTTCCTTTTGATTTAACTTATAAGGTGCTTTAGATAATGGGGCTAATCTAGGCACCACTTCTATCTTATGGTCAACCTTTCTATAAGGTGGAAAGGCATCAGGGAATTCATCTGTTAAAACCTTCGAAATTTTATTGAATGAATCCAAAATACAAACAAGGGGTTGCTCTACCCCTTGTGGCTTAGGCTCCCTTTGGGAGACTTCCAAAAACATCACAAAAAAAAATGGTGACTCTAACTCATTAGTTAAGGCAACCAAATTCATTCCCATTTTTGCCAATGCAAAATTATAATCCACATTTAAGCACATTAATTTAAAGCCACATTTGGCACAGACTTTCAACCTACCTTTGTTGTGGAGGATGTCTATTTCATAAACATCCAAAAATGTGTTTTTAAGAATTACATCAAAATTATTTAAGTCAAACAAGATGAAGTTCTCAAAAAGTTAAACTCCCCCACAAAACAACTTGATTCCTAACATTACATTAAACGAGGGTCTACTTATGCCTTGTGTTAATTGCACCGTGATGGAACCCCACTAATTTGGTCTTAACTCCAAGTTGTTGCGCCACCTTCATAATAATGAACAAATTTATTGTTCCTAAATCCAAGAAATAACACACAAGTTTCTCATTTATTTTATAATTCAATTTTAATAAATTGGAGGCTTCACTTTTATGTGCCCCTATTTCAACCATGAAGCCCCCTTGGATAATCAACTTTACCTTGGGCAATGAATTCATTCACCTGAAATGGCTTGGGGTAGTGCTTTGCCAAATGTCCATTGTTATCACAATTGAAACATTTGAACTTGGACAAGTCTTGTTTTGCCTTATCGATTAATGACTTTTTGCTTGCCAACTTCTCCTTATCATTTTGAAGCTTTGGCTTACCTTGGCCCCACTTTCGTTTTTTGCCACCCTTGCTCCCATTGCTTAGGCCAACTTGATTCTTCTAGGTGATTCTGCTTTCAATTTCCCCCTTAGGGTGTGTAGGAGTTTCATCCTCTATACACTCCGCCATCTTCATTAACCCTTGACATGTCTCTGGAATATTAATCCTCTAGTAGACTACCTTCCACACGCAAGGTTCAAATCCATGCAAAAAGATTAATTTTCAAACATATTCATCTTTTAGGGGGACCACAATCAACATGTGATCGAAGTCTTGGATGTAGGTGGCCAATGAACCCTTGTTGTCCCCTTGGGTGAGCTCCAAGAGTTCCATCCAATCCCAAAGCACCAAATGGTGTGATGTGAACCTCTTATCCAATCGCAATTTGAACTCCTCCTAAGTGAAGGTCTCAAGTAGGTCATGTGTCTCCTACCTCTAGGACATCCACCACTCCCACACATGCTCCTTCAACGAGGTTTGAGCAAAATGAATTCGTTCCTTATCAGTTTCGATGCATTATGTTTCCATATATGCCTCTAATTGGTACAACCATGGCTACAACCACTTGGTTTTGGTTTCCTTCCCTGTGAAGGAGTTTGGCAACCTCACCTTAATGGTTGCATTGACACAACCCCCACTTCGGGCGATGCCAATGGCACTTAAACCTTCCATAATATAGTTCATCAATTTGGCTATCTCGTGGTTTTGTGTTGTGGCTTCCCCTTGTTGAACCACAAACACACGGAAATCATCCACAAGAGCCAAAAACTCTTTGAACGACTTCTCCACCTTTGGAGCTTCCTCCTCCTGCTTTTCAAGATATTCATCCACAACCGCATGTTTTAGGGCTTGCTTGCCCCCCTTTTGCCTTGGTGCATCCAAAAGGGCAATCAAGGAATTCACATCTCCACTTGACTCAAAGGAATGAAAGTCAATGTGTTCATCCCACTCCACAATTGGTTCATGAACTTTTTCCTTCCCCTTTTGCTTTTGAGGAGCCACAAGAGTTTTCACTAGTGAACCCATGTTCACCTCATCCACTCCCTTCCTTTGTTTGACAAGGGAAAAAATCCTTTCATGGGCCTTTGCTTTGCTTGGGCCCATTTCATCCTTTCACATCTTCTTCTTCTTGGATTTTCACGAAACAGGTTATGTTGCCTCCTCCACCAAGTCCTTTAAACTCAAGGCCTCTTCATCATGAAACACCCCACCAACCATGGTTTGGACTACAATTACTAGTTCCTCCATGACATATGTTCTCCTTTTTGGTTTTGTACTTCTTCTTGGCCTTGGGTTCCACCACAACCTATGTGTTGGGTAGCAAATCATTTGAGGCCATTTTCTTTCAAATGTTCACCTCCTTCGAATTCCTTAAAAAAAATCACACTTGACCTTAAAAGCCTACTCTGATACCACCTATTGCACTCATTTGCATTTTGGTGCCATTCCCACATCGCCTTGTTATGTTCTTGTGTCATTGTAAACACCTACATTACTTGCACATGGGAAACCGTGCACTTGGTAAAGCTTTAGCACTTAGACTTACCTTGCTACCTTGGGCTAACCTCAGTCTGTAAATAGGTGACATTAATACCCATTGCGGACTTCACAAGTGGTCCAAGGCCTTGTTGCTCGAGATTACCATCTCCTATCTTTGATATAATTGTAAATTTTGCCTAGTTTGAAAACTTCATGCACCACAATTAATGCCCCAAGTTCTCTTTTTCAAACCTTCATTCGTTGGCACCTATATAGCTCATGAGTATGTCAAATTGGGAGTTGAACCTAGCCCAACACTTAGACTCGTAACCCAAGTTGCCACAAAGGTTAGCCCATGGTGGTTTGGCCTTGGGCCCCAACTGGGCGAGCCCCCATACTCGAGGGTCCACCGAAAAGGGCATGTCAATTACACCCTGGACCTTGGTTCATAAGGTATAATGACTTCTTGCCAGGGCCTCACCCTACATATCAAGGTGATTAATAATGCGTGTTGTTTTCATTCACATGTCCATTGTAGTTGTCACTGAAAATTGGCAATTTTTGGTGAAAGAAGAAAAACTCTGGTTTTGGTTTTGTACCACACAGCTTTGGCTTGGCCACATTGTGTTCTTCTCTGGATGCATGTCAACCCAATTCAAATTTCTAAATCCTGTGGTTTTTGCAGTTATGGTTTTGGCACATTTTTTTCAAGAACCTTTAGACTCAGTTCAAAAATTTAATCTGGTTTCATGTATAACATGCATATACATTATGCAATCTCCAAGTTTGGAGATTTATAGGTACGAAGTTTTATAACAAGGCTTATATAAGTATTTAGAGTTCTATAACAAATTGATACCAATCATTCACATACAAAGTTCTACCTACTTACTTACTTACATAAAAGAACTTAGAATGTGTGTTATCAATAGTTATTTTTCAAAGGGTTTAGGGTTAAAAGATGTTTTTTCTGATTCTAACAATAGGCTAGTTGTTCTGTGGTCTAGTGCTTTTTCTAGTTCCATCAAATTGGTGTTAGTTCAACTATAACTTGAATATGTGTTTTAAGAGTTGTTTTTTGAGGTTCTTTTAAATTTTTGCTCTAGCCAAAAGAAAACCAGTTTTGTTGTCCAATTCTTGTGCTAGTTCCACCAAAGGGGTGTTGGTTCAACTTTGAGCCATTTGTAATTGCAACCTTCATGTGAGCTCTTGCCATCTTGTACCTTTCCTCGCCACTTTTTGTTTTTGGGTGCTTTGGTTTATCAACATTTGACAAGTTTTCATCAATTATTTTTGAATGTAGAGATGGAAGATTCGGACTCCTCTACTCACAATACCATAAATCCATGAAACATAAAACAACCCACCTTTTGAACAAACTTGGGGGTTAAGGTATCATATGGGACTTAAACCCTAAATGCAAGTGGCCTAATCCTTAAAAACATAAACAACACACCCTTTTGAACAGAGTTGGGGTTTTCGGCTTATGCAAGCAAACCATTAACTTGGGTGGGTGCGTGGGGATTAGGGTTTAGGTCAAACCCTAAACCCTAAATTTTGAACAATCAGTGATGGCTTTAACATGAACCAAAATAAAAATTGAAGGAAAATGCATAAAACATTTTTTTTTGGGAATAACAGGTGAATTATTAAGATATTTGAAATGATTTTTTTTTATACAAATGTTTAAATGGGGAATTGAATGATCAAAGGTTGAAATATTATCAAGAAATATTATTATCAGTCAGATGGTGAATGATTAAATTGGAACCTTTTTTTTTAATTTTTTTTAAAAACAGCCAGCTTTACAATTTTACCATATATATATTATTAATTCTGCCTAAACTAATGCTATTCCACAAATTTCATTAATTCAAATTCTAAGTAGTAGTTGTTGTTATTATTATTATTATTTAAAAAATTATCTTTTTTATTTAAAAAAGTATGTAGCGTATAATACTTGTACTTTAATTTGTATTTATGGTTTCTGAGTACAACATCCATATTTATATAAGTTTTTTTTTCTTTTTTTTTCTTTTTTTCCCCATGACTTAAAGCACCTAGCGTATTATGAATTCATTTCTACTGTATTTATTTAGATTTTCTTAGTACAGAATCCATATTTAAGGATTTATTTTTTAATTTAATTTTTTTACCATGGCTAAAGTATGTGGCGTATTAGGAATGTATTTGTACTGTATTTAGGGTTTCCGAGCATGTACATCCTTTTGTTGATTTGGTCGGTTGCTGCGTCGTCGTTGTCGTCGTCGTTTCTTGTGTCGCTGCTGCTGCTGCGCTCCTCTGCTGCCGCTGTCGTCCTAAGAGCAAGGCGACGCGCTCACAAAGACCTGCGATAACAACAAGGAACAAGTGAAGAAACACGAAAGATGGAAACAACAACAGAAAGGAATCAGACTGAGCAGTTGAGAACAGGAAGAAGAAGAAGAAAAGGAACCGACATTTGAGGAAACAAAAGTAAAACAAAAAGAAAAACATTGAGCTTGTTCTTGTTCTTTTTATTCATTCTTCTTGTACAAGAAACAAAAAAGCTTGGCAGAAGTAATAAAACCTAGTAGAAGAGATTCTTTACAGATAAAATCACAAAAGCATAAGGCAAACTTCTGGCAATTTCTGGAGAAAGAAAGAGAGAGACGGGGAGACGGGGAGGGATATGGGAACATAGGAAAGGAAAAAGGCTTAGGGGAAGACACACGCACACACACATACACGAAGACAGAGAGGAGGATCATCATCTCGTAAAATGGGATCGTTTGAGTTTGCGTTCAACAACCCTAAGTACTCCGACCGTGTGCTGCGTTTGATTGTAAGCGATGCGAGGAAAACAACAGCAACAGTAGCAGCAAGGCTGGAAAACAGCAGCAGCAACAACAACAACAACAGTATGAAAGAGGGGGGGGAGAGTGGCAGGGGGGAGATGGTATCTGCTGCTCTTCGTCCTTTGAAGCGTAGACGATGTCATTCTCCGCCCGCCTCGTCAGGGCCGACAACAGGCTTGGAATTGCTGTGCCAACAACAGTCCACAGCAGCAGCCTCCATTTCATCGGATGCTGTTTGCGAGTTCCTTGATGACCCTGGTAAGCACCGCAGATTAGAAACCTTGGGTTCTTGTATGGGCATTTTTGTAGAGAAATTCTTCTTGCTTGTGTTACATACAGTGAGTGTAGTAGCCTTTTTGCAGTCTGCTGAAGAACTGCAGATGATAAGGTCTACAGATGATGCTTCATGGGTGGTTGTTGTTGTTGTGATCTGAGGTCTATAGATTGCTTCTGGGTTGTTAATGTTGTTTCCTACTGTTCAAGTGTACACGGAGTAAGTACTTCTTCCCAATCCCTTCTGTCACATTGCAATGTCAGTTGTTTTGCTTGTTGAAAAACCCTACTTTCAAAGCAGAATGACTCCAGGAAATGAGATGAGACAGAGCTGCTGCACCTTGATTCCAACCCAATGGAAAAGATTTCCTTCACTGCTGCTTGGATCAAGGGTGATTCGTCTTCCATACATGGGATCTGCACATCCTTCAAGTTTACATGTATTTCACATGATGGGATGGATGTTGGGTCTGTGCATCCTTCAACTGTTCATGTTTTTCACATGATGGGATTTTGGGATGTTCGATTTTGTGACAGTGGCAGTGATAGCAGGGTCAGTGATCAATGAAGGGCATGAGATTGCCAGAGACATTGAGGATCGTTATGTTAACTCTGTTATATTAGCGAAGGAGTCCCTTTTCTTCAGAAAGATCTTTGACGATGAATGCTTCAAAGAAGCAAATGAGAAGATTGTTCCAATCCATCTCCGCCCTGAAGGTATGTATGTTGTGAGACTTGATCTTCCATGCTTTTGCACCTTTATGCTCATTCTTTGAATGAGCATTTTTTTGTGTTTTACTCTCTTACATGTGACCCCAAGGCCAGGGAACCAGAGCATACAGGTTTTTTGTGCAGGATCTGGTCTGACTCAGTCATGTGCAATCTCTTTCCCTGTTGAGATTGCCTTTTCCAAAATCAATTCATGTTTTCATTTGCTGAGAATTATAGCATAGAACATAGTAGCAATACTAAATTGGCACTTTTGTGGTGCAGAAAAAGCCCCTTTCCTGGATATGCTCCAGTTCATATATAGCAGCAAGATGATGGCCACTAGTGCAGAGGATGTCGCAGCTGTGTGGCTGTTGGCCCAGCAGTTTCTTGCTGATGAATGCGCACAGCACTGCCTTCAGCTGTTGCATGCCATGCCTCCTACCATTGCCAGTTGCAGGTTTTTCCTGGATCTGGCCAGTGTAGTGGACCAGACTGAGGATGTCCGCAACCTGATGGAGTGCAGTGTCACGTTTTTGGCACGCCACTTCACTTCTGCCACAGTGATGAATGGTGAAAATCCTGGGCGCTGGGACCACCTCGATGATTTCAAGGCTCTTCCGATTACGGCCCTTGAGAGTCTCCTTGCCAGTGATCTTCTCCAGGCAGTGCATGAGGAGGCAGTGTTCCATGCCCTACGTGTTTGGACCAAGGCAAACTGCAAGTCCAGCTCAGAGGAAAGAGAGGCTTGGTTGAAATTTGGGCCACTAGTGAGATGGCCGCTTATTGAAACCACACGCCTCAAGGCACTGTTGAGTGTGCAGGAGGCACAATATGTAAGGGAGCTATTGTTTGAGGCACTGGAGTTCAAAGCTGGCAGTGAAGAGGAGCAGCAGCAGATGATAGCAAGCACTGGAACAGTCCACCATCGGTTCAGAAGGCGAGAGCGTCATGCACTGCCTGTCAGGTGTGTAGCCTTGGACATGCCTGTAAAACATGGTACAATCTGTTTCAAGATGCCATTGCAAGAATGGACTACACTGCAAAAGTCACCAGGGCCAATCTGCTCCGAGCGTTTCATGGTAGGTGGCTACCTATTCATATGGCTACTGCAGCTCAGAAGTGCAAACCATGATGGGAAGCGCAGGGTCAGCATAGGGTTGGTTACACTGAATGCACCCCAGTCAGCACTTCGCATTGATATCACAGTGGGTGTATGGGATGTGCGCTCTGGAACTTTTTTGCAGCGCTACAAAGGAGCTCACACTGTCCGCAAAGACGTGCGTGAGCGCATTGCCATGTGCCTGGACTGCTTTGGGAAGGATCTAGATGAGATTCTTGTGGAGAATGATGGCTACCTTTTCCACAATGCCACCTGGTTCAAGACAGAGGTCCAAGTGGACACTCTTGACAGGCTTCCTTCTTGAATTCTTTTTTTTCGATTCTTCAAAGTCTTCCAATTTTCTGAAACCACTAAAGATCAATCTTCAGTACACTAGTTGGACTTTACATGTCCTAAGAATTGTATCAAAGAATGATAGAAGCTGTAAATTACCTGATTGGTTTCCCTTCCCAAGTGGGATGCATATTTGCCAGTAGAGTGAATTCATTTTTGTTGTGAATTGGAAGATTGATCTGCATGTCTGCTGGTACTTCACCATGTCTGACAGTGTAAAGAGATCCAAGCTCTTCAAAAAACTTTTTGGTCAACATTTTTTGTTGTGTTTTTCCCCTTAAGGACTGTAAGGGCATTTAAGTTCAAGGCCCTGCCAAGCTCACCACAACCCAAGAGTAGAGGGGTTCTTAGTAACTCGCAGTTTTTGCTCTCTTCAAAACATTTGGTCAACTTGAAGGCTGCAGGACTGTATTCAGGAGGCATTATTATTGTACAGCTGATGGAATGCTTCTCCAGATCTACTGCAAGATTGAGTGCAATACAGAATTGCAAAGCTCTGGAGCTATATGGCTGGAGTCAATCGTGTTCTGGGATGGCTTTCAACTCTTTCAGGACATATTGTGAAGTTTGGCTGAAGTTCATGGTGTTAGCTAAGAACTGAGATTGGGTGTTTCTAAGGTGGCACCTCAGTTGGGTGACTCTGATGGCACCATATGGCATAATAAAATTAAAAGTAGACTCTTGGAAGTGAGGTCTAGATGGTACCATATTGCGGAATAGAATTAAAGGTAGACAATTGGAAGTGAGATTGGAATATGGTTGAAGGGGATTTTGGCTTTTTGGATGGAAGTGGAATCAAGTATTTTGCACCTGACATTTTTGTAAATTTTATATCCAAAGTAATAACTAAACTCCTTATTTTGAAGCGGTGTCATCTGTTTATGCAGTTTGTTTTGTATGTCATGTTGAGATCTTCCAAACTTCTTGTGCTCTTGGTATCATAGGAAAGCCCTTGATGAGTAGGGGTGCACCAAGTTGGTTTCATAACATTTTGACCTATGGTGGAGAATTTATTGAATATTGAACAAGTGTTTCACTAAAAAAATCATTTAAATCAAAACAAAAACCATAGGAGAATTTGGGCATTCTTTTGGTATTGATGGAAAGCCCTCAAGATTTAATGAAGGAGAATTCAAAATTCAATTAAACTACAAAAAATGGTCTTGGAAGGAAAAATTAGTTGGGAAGTTCACACTTGGGCCAATGGCACAGGCTACACTAGTTTGTAAAACTATAAAGTACACCCACTTGCATTGCCTTCCAAGGGTCTTCTGAATTGATACACAGATCTATGAAATGATACCCAATTTCACTTGCATAATGGCTTGAAGCAGCAAAATGAAATGAAGAAGATAAACAAGTGAAAAGGGTAGAGAGATGCATCAGGAGATCATCACTTTGCTGGTAGGACAGTGTGGAAACCAGATCTGCATGGAGTTTTGCAAACAGCTTTGTGCTTGGAGCATGGCATCAACCAAGAACGCATTCTTTGAAGACTTCACCACTCAGGTAAGTGTACACCTCTAATCTGCTGATTACAGGCAGTCTTGAGACTATCATTTGCAGCTCTTACTCTCTCGCAGCTTGTGGCACTAAACAGCACAAGACCTATGGAGTTGCCGCTGCATTTTTATTAAGCAAGTGAACTTGGAGAACTTTGTTAAAACAGGGAGGAGATTGTAAGGACATGTCCTTTTACCAAGTCAAAAATAAACACTATATTCCCAGAGCATTGCTCAGTGCAATTCGATAGAGGTTGTGGCACAGAACTTAGTGATCCTGACCATAATATAAAACACACAGAATTGAGCTTACAGGAAAGACATGGTACATTAAACTGAAACAGCCCTGGTTCCAATGGTTTTGATGTGTTGAGCAGTAATTGATTGAAGAGTTTCCTATGGAGGGGTCTAGGTACATGGAGATCACTACAATCCTCTGGCATTTAAGTGCCTGTCTATTGCAAGTGTGTAGGTATCAACAGTGCCAGATCTTCTCCAAGAGGTGTGATGAAAGTGCAACTTGGCCATGGAGTACATCTCTAGAGGAAATGTCCAGGCACACACAGTCACAACCACTGGAGTGAATTTGAGGTTTTGAAGAATAACCTTGAAAGCAGGAAGTCACCTGAGGCAGGACAATGATAAGGCAGATTCTCAGTTGGATGGAGTAGATAAATTTGCCCGTATGGAGAGGATTTACTGGAAGGCTCCCTTCCAGAACTCCACAAATAGAATTCGCTGGTCATCTGCACATGCTCTCTGCAAACCCAGACACAAAAGTGTCTATAGAGTCAAAAGTTGCCCTGTAAATACTTTGATGGAAAAAGAGCAGCAGGGATTAAGAGCCTTGGTGTGTTGCCTATCCAATAATTGATCACAGTACAAACTATCAGTTGCATTAGCATGTATTTCAGTCCTGAAACACCTGCTATCGTGAATTTGGCAGCAGAATAGTGGACAATATCAGGCACATTGTTTCCACATTTTACTTTCTAATCTGGGAATGGAGGTCTTCTTTCCATAACTGCAGGAGCATGCCAATTTTTCAAAGGTGAACGGTACCATAGACGGCCTAAACTATCTCTGTTAAACTAGCACAGTCACAGGGCATAGTTCCCTACTGCTTGTCTGCCTCAAAATGCGCATCACTCAGAATGTGTGTTTGTGGTGCTGCAGTTTGTTTCCAAATGTTTTCTTACTCTGAGAAGCAAAACCTTTCATGAAATCTGGAAGATAAACTATTAGATTGCATCCTGGGTAGATTATTCAATGTCCTGTCCTTAACATGCTTGGAGCCCCATGACTTACTCCATTGAAGCAGGCTCTCCCTCTGCTGTTTGTTGAGCCGCGCCCGTGGCCGCAGACTCTTGATCAAAACTTCAGCATCCTCCCAGGTAGCCACTTCACCAAGTGCAACCAACAGTGCACACATAACTGTAACACTGCGCCCATGTCCTGTGCAGTCCACCGCAAGATAAAGAATCATCAACCTCGGAGACTAGAGCTAGCACTTGCAGGAAAAACACACATTAAAACTCTTGTTGTAACGATGCATGATTTCACCAGCAACCCCAATGACAGTCAATCAAGGGACAAAAGGAGTGGTGATAGACAAAGAAACTCTAAACAGATTGCTGCTGCAAATAGGATCAGGAAAACCTGACTTCATTCCTGTCTGGTCACAGATGTTTCAATCTTAGCAACATCAGTGTGGCAAACAGACAGAAGACATCTATGTACCAAAAGACAGAAATTCACAAAACCAATAGGTACCTCCCCTTCCCATATACGGCTCCATACAACGGAGACGAGAGAAAGAAAAAGAGCTGTCGAACTTACCGAAGGCACAATGTACGTAAACAGGAAGATTCTGAGACCGTCTCTTCACGGCCCACCGAACGGCAAGCTCGATATCCGACGGCCGAGGACCCCTTGTGTCCCAAGTAGGTATACATAGGTATGGCAAAGGTAGCGCAGAAGAGCTTCGCGGAAGCTCACAAGTGCAATCCACAACAGCAGGGCTCCCGGGCGGTACATCGGCTTGTAACCATGGCCATCCTCCAACAAACAAGCCGTTCTTGATCTCGGTATACACGGGTTCCTTGCTCTTCAAGCGCCGCAGAATGACGTAGCCACGGAGCGTGAGCAGGTAGGGATAGAAAGCCGTATATGACCACCAAGGAAAACTCCCCTCCGACGTCTTCCCGAACAAAGCCGTGTAATTGACAGCCGGATACGCCGAAACGGCAGCGGCAAATCCCACTAATGAAGCTTGCAGCAATGGGTAAGAGATGTAAGGAGGCACAGAATCGCGAGACGCGAAATAGGCAGCCAACACTAGCGTCGACGGCACAGTCACCACCATCGAGATACCCATTACGAAACGCACGCACAAACAGCCCCCTTTGTAAGCAGCAAAAGCAGCAGCTACCCAAAAAACAAAAAACAAGAAAGCTCGCTCGATCCACCAACACTAACAACCAAAGTTCCAGAATTCAAAAGCTTTTGGCAAATCACACAATCGCAACAGTAGTAAAATCCATCTTCTTCATGCTCGCAACCCTAGCTAGGGTTCTGATTCGTTAAAAAGAGACAGCTGCTTCAACCCTAGCTAGAGATTCTCTACGATTGTCGCCACTGACTGACTAACTGACTGACAATCCCGATTCCGGAGTTCTAAGATTGATGATGATGTCGACCGCACCGAGCAGTACGTACTTAGTACTGACCTGACCTGATCTGATGAGTTCGCACTTTTTCTGAACGTCTTGGGGTTGCCGCCAATCATGGGGGTGATTCGCTTACTTACAACGTCTTGGGGTTACCGCCAATCGTGCGTGTGGCTTCTTACCACGTCTTGGGGTTGCCGCCATGTGTGTGGTGGTGCCTTAGGAAGGAAAAGAAAGAAGGGGTTGTGGATGGATGTGGTTGGTATCTAGTGGAGATTCCCTTTCTATGGGGGTGGGGGAACTGGGTGGAACGTCTTGGGGTTGCCGCCTATCATGTGTGTGTGGCTTAGGAAACAAAAGAAAGGAGGAGTTGTGGATGGATGTGGTTGGTACCTAGTGGAGATTCCCGGTAAGGAACTGCTAGAACTGGATGATGATCATTGGCTGCGTAACTGGGAAGCTGGTGAATACCATACCATTCACCAGTGAACCAGCACCCACCAGTGCACCATGAAGGATGGATGATAAGTGGTTAGAAAACAGTTTTCTGTTGGGTTTCAGTTCCCTTGCTAACCATGGTGTTGTTTACTTCAGTTGCTTTTTCTTTTTTTTCTACCTACCTACTAACAACCCACAAGCAGGCTGTTAGTAGGTAGGTAATAAAAACAACCCTTACACATGTATAAACCATCTACTTACCTAGTAGTTACCTATTTTTCTACCTACCTACCTATGTATTGAGACCTATTTTCTAAAGATTTTGTTACCAAGTTGAAACCAAAATACTAACTCAGTTGAGGTTCATCCATGACTGAGTAATAATGGGCATCCAGTGGATGGTGTACTGATGGGTGCTGGTTCACTGTGGCCAAGGTTGCTAGTTTCTCCCTCAACTTAGGGATTTTTAGATACATGAAGAACTGTAGAGATTTTTCCTTTGTCTTATTTCTTTGCCTTCTTCGGCATGACCATGATTCTTATAACCAGCATTATTTTATTATCAATTAACGGTCATCAAGACCTTATGAATTTCATAAGTGTCTTGTTTTCAAAACATTCTTTTTTTTTCTTTTCTTTTTTTACAGTTTCTAATATTTTTTAGCAATTCTGGAAATTTCTTTACATGTCTACACACTAAAATTCAAAAACAAAACAATGACCCAATTTTTTTTTTAAAAACATACATATAACACAATAAAACAAGCAAGAGAAAAATAGAATCCAAGGACAAGACAAGGACATCAAAGGTGAAGCTCAAAGTGAAACAAAATTGTTAAAATTAAAGCTTAAAACTATTGAATGAAAGGTGAAGTTCAAAGTGAATCAAAGTACTAAAAAATGAAAGCTGAAAACATATGTTTTGCGGAATAAAATGAATCAAAGCTACAAACTATTGAATCCATTTGTCCAATTCCAAGAGTTTGTGGTAAAGTGAATCAAAGTACTAAAAAATCAAAGCTGAAAACATATGTTTTAAGGAATAAAATGAATCAAAGCTACAAACTATTGAATCAATTTCACCAATTCCAAGAGTTTGTGGTATTGAATACCACAATGCCTAGAAGCAAAAAAACAATCAAAGTCTAATGAGATATCCATGTATTGCAACAAAAAAAAGTTCCCAAATGCAAAGTTGTAGCACTTCTAATGCAACAATAAGCAACATCTTGCATATCCAACATTGATCAAGGTACATTCTTAGTGGCCTCCATTGTGAAAGTAGAAGCATACCAAGTCAAAGTAAAAGCAAAATATTTCACAATAAAAACAAACTTTGAGTCATCCACATGAATAACAATGATATGATAGTTCTACAAGTCACTAAAAACATGGCTAGAGGTAGTATTTATATTAATAATTCCTAATGGCACAAAAAGAAATACAATCAAATGTTCATTGTACTTGGGAAGCTCATGGTCAAACTTTTCATTCCAAAATCCATCTTCACAATCAACCAACTTTATCAAGATTCAATGTTAAAATGTGGAATATCAACAAGAACAACATAAACACCAACATCAAAAAGAGGAATAACACCTTCAAGAATAAGAAGACCACTCCTAAGCACACATTTTTTACATTCAAATTCATGTTAAAAATAAGAATCACAAAAAAAAAAACACACACACACACAATAAATTGAAAACCAACTACTTAAACATAAAAGTAATGAAATTACCTTAGCCTTCTCAAATTAATTTCTCTTGTCACTTAATGTCTCCTCACGACAAAGAAGATGATTGTCTTTTAGCTTAAAAATATAATGTGTTGTAAAGTTGTATTGTGCAAATGCTTAGCAATTTAATTACACTTACAACAACCAAAAAATTAAAAAATGGAAAGTAAAAAATAGGAAATATGAAGAAATGAAAGAACATTTTTAAAAAATCCAAAGGCTAAGGATGCAAAGCAACAAACAACACAACTTTTTATCACAAATGATATTAATTTCATTATACTTACAACAACCACAAACCAAACAAAATTCAAAAATAAATTAAAACATGTGCAAACAAAGAAAAACCAAGAAAAATATAAAGAAAAGTAAAAGCATTACTTTCCATAAAGAATGGGATCTTGATGACCAATAGATTCCATCCCATATTCCTTAAAACAAAGGCTTCTTCCATTTGCATTATTCTGGCACATATGTTAGTCTTGCTAGACAAAAATTTATCGTTTAAATTCAAAGAAAACCATAATCTAGGACCCTTACTACTATCGTAGGTCTATAGAAGTGTAAAACGGAGTGGTGGGATGATTTTTTTTTGAGTCGGTGGGTGGGTGGGTGGTGCCTACAAATATGTTTTCGTGCATTTTTTTTGAAGTTTTGGGGAAAAATGTGTGCCACTTGTTTTCTAGCAAGACTGCTAGAGTGTGATGAGTATGTATTTTTTAATTTTTAATTTAATAAAAAATTTAAGCACAATCTCAATTCCCTTTCTATGTCTCTTGCAAGTTTCAATTTGCCTTAGATGGTTTTGACTCTTGAATGTTCAATGTTGTTGATGAAGGAGAAACATTGCAAGTTACAAATAACATGTTTAGGGTTCAAGGTTTTTCTTGATATTGGAATTCACTTTTAAGTCTACATGGGTTTGAACCTTGAAGTGTGTGTGCATTGTCTAATGTGCACGCTCTACAAATTGCAACATAATAGTCTTGACTCCCATGATTTCTAATTCAAGTACAAAGTTTGTGATTTTAACCTTCAAACTAAAGTTAAATGTTTTTTTTGTTTTTCATTTTTTTTTAATGCACATGACTCTTGTTCTTCTTTTATATGTTCCTCGCAAGGATTCAAAAATTGAACAAGTTTGGGTTTTAATGCTTCTAAATTGCCACTTGATTCTTGATTCAAACACAAAATTTGTGATCTTTGGATCTACTAGGTTTTAATCAAATGCTTTCTTATGTTTTTTATTTTCCTTTAAAGCACATGTTTTTATTTTTTTTAAATGCTCCTTGCAGGGATTCAAAAATCAAACAAATTTAAGATTTGAAACTTTTGAATTTCAATTGTTAATCACTTTTCACAAGTTGAATATTGTTGGTTGATTTTTATAAGTCAATAATGCATTTAAAAAAGTCCATTGATGTTTTTTTAACACTTCTTGGTTATTTTTACAAATTGAGGCAACTTGATGCTTATCAATTGTTTTTACAAGTTGATGCAAACTTGATGTTTATTGGTTTTTTTACAAGCCCACACAACTTGACGCTTATCAATTATTTTTACAAGTTGATTCTTGTTCGTCAATTTGTATTGCTTGTTACTAACTCTTGAATCAATGTTTCTAATTGATTTTTACAAATAGATGTTAAAATTGTGAAACATGTTGCAGGTCAATATGTGTTTTTAACATATTACACCATTGTTCACAACACTCCTCTTACATATGATTTAGGTAAGATTCATTATTCTAACCTTCAATTGAATGTTTCATACTTGAAAGTTGAGTCAAGTGTGTGTTTTTGGATTTGATTTTACTTTACAAAATTTGAATTGCATTTGAATTTTTCAAGTTTCAACATGGTTCCTCTTAAACCTTTTAAACCATCAAACAACTTCAAGTTTCATTGCTTGTTTGGTCAATAAAAGAAAGTGGATAACAATGTTGCTGAAATTAATAGCCAAGGTGTTATGAAGACTATAAGGGATAGAGGGGGTTAGTCATGAATGAAGGAAACCCTTCCAAATTTTATCTGACCTTTGAAGTTAAATCTAATGAACTTGAAAGAACTAGATTAAAAACTGATATTGAGTTTTTTTTAAAAAAGGCTTACATGAACTTAATTGGAAATTTTAAGATGTTTGGGTTGCCAAACTGCCCTTTGAAGAAAATGTTTTGAGTAAAAACAAGCTTGTCACACATGGTCAATGCAAGATTTGCACAAAGGTTATGGTAAGGAAAAATTCCTTGATCCTAAGTTTGATTATATTTGTAAACATGTTGGTAGGAAGAAAACTACTTCCCCTATGTTTAATGTTCCTAAAGGTAGATTCTCCTATGCTAAGGATTGTCAACCTATTAAGAATCAAGTGTTTTATATTTCCAAAAATGAAGAAAATGTGTTGGACAAGGTTATGCAAGGCGTGGCACATGAAGGCTTTAAGGAAGTCCTTCAATTTTCACAATTTTCACTGTATTTTTAGAGGGAAAACTCATGCATGAATATAAAAGCATGAAAGGTTTGTTATAATCCCTCGAAGTGAAAAATTGTCTGCAAAAACATTAGTGTGACAATATTAATGGTCTATGGTTGAAATAATACACACATTATTAAGGCAACCACTACAAAAGCTATGAATGTAGCAAATTAAATTTTCATATGTTGTGATGAAGTTACAAGTGTTGACAATTAAAGCTAATTTTCCTTGCATGCATATGTCATCAAGGATTGGTCTTGAATTCCAATTTTAGTTTCACTTGAAAGGGTGACTAAATTGTTGATCTTTGAAATTTGACCAATACATCATTCAAATGTGCTTGACTATTGGTGGTCTAATAGATGAAGCATTGTCCTCTGAGCTCATTTGTTTTGGAGTTATTGGTGTGATTGTTTTTCAAGGTGTAGAGACTAGAGTTATGTGATAAATTCAATCGGATTATGCTACTCACATGCAAAGCATCCATTGCATGGCCCATCAAACTAATATAGCCATGCAAGCTTTGTTTAAGTTGAACATGGTTTGTAGGTTGGAAAATTTGTTCCAAACCCTATATGCTTACATGCCTACTTTAACAAAAACCTTGAAAGACATTTGGAACTCAAGAAGCTTATTGAAATAATGGAAACTCAAGGCAATGAGTTGTGAAATGTCAAAACAAGGTGGATTTTTATGTTGGAACCTACAAAGAGGGTGATGAATGAATACTACACTCTAGTTGTGAAGATGGATTTGGATTTTGCTAGCAATAATTTTGCCAAGATGAACTTTGAGCTCCTACATGATATTGAGGTCTTATATGAGCTAATAACTTTGTTGCCATTGTTGGAGGAAGTGAACAACTTGATGAAGTTGGCCCAAGCTTGTGATGTTTTTATTGTTGATTATGTGACAATAATAAAACTTTGTCAAGCATATTTGTTTTCACATTTTGTGGACCTTGAAATTGCTTTTAAGTCCAATATGTTTTATTCTTTCAAGTCTTTGGTGGATTCTTTTCATGACCTCCTCATCATGCAATGCATATTGGACCTAAATACATGTATTGAACATTTAACCTTCGATTACAATGGACAACACATTTGGGCAAAACATCTTGACCAACTAACAAGGGTTGTGAGTTTTGTGACAAAAAAGTGCACATTTAGGTTGTGGAAATTGTGAAAAATCAAGTGAAAAAGTTGTTGAATTCTTGATTTCAAAGTGTAATCCCAATTTCCTTCACATGGTGTTATGGAAGTTTGGGCGCGGTTTTCATTTAATATTGGATGATGGCAAACTATGAGGAGTCTTTCAAGAAACACATTGCAATGATCAAGGCTTGACATTGCTACCCCAAGAGGACTAGGCCTAAACAAACCATAGTACCAAAGGTCGAATCTTCAACGTATTTGGATTTGCATGTCATTTTTGAAATTAAAATGAAAAATATCGATGCATCAACCATGGGTCCTCCTTACACTATGAACCCTATGACCTGGCTTTGGAGATCTCTAGACTTTTCAGAAGTGATTGCACACAAGATGACAAAATATTTGAAGTTGGCAAAAATTGCTAGGGTCCAAGTAATTGATTATGTTGTGGATGAAAGACATTTCAACAATTTGAATTTCATAAAATCTAAACTTTGCAATTGATTGACAACACATTTAAACCTTTTGGTTTGAATGTTTTCTTAACAATTTTATACATTGGAGAATTTTCCATACCCATAGGTAGTTGCAATTTGGAAGGATATGATATCCTAATATGGCTTTGAAGCATAATTTCTATTTGGAAAATTTGAGGTTTTCTTCTTTTGGCCTTCAACTTCCATGATTTTAGCACAACTATTGTTTCCATTAAAATTTTGTTTCTTTGTTGATGGTAGTAATCTAGTAAGTATTAAGTTCTAATAAGTTTTGTTATTGTGTATGGTATGTATGTATGTATGTATGTAGTGTTATTTTGCAAATAACTTGTGATGTATTGGGCAATTTAGGAGTTCAATTCCCTAATAAGTCAATTTTCAGTAAGTAGGTTATTAAACATTGTTTGTTTGTTTTGTTACTTGTTTTGTGCAATATGTATGTGTGACATATGTGAACTATACAAGATAAGCCTTATGTTGTGGTGGACAATTTAGGGGTTCAATTGCCCCACAAGTCATATTGCCAAATCCCACCATAAGGAACTTGTTCATCATTAGGAAGATTTTTAGAACATTTAAGAATCACCTAATTGTTCCAAGTGGACCAAACACACACACCAAAATTAAACTACATTGCACATTTTGAGGTAACCATAGACACTAAAA
>Ga0209208_10004652_pt1 | contig 19373 bp, 17 predicted proteins | sample S1TSphfallax_3_FD_187694 | JGI IMG/M metagenome (GOLD analysis project Ga0209208, IMG submission 187694) | Host-associated microbial communities from peat moss isolated from Minnesota, USA - S1T2_Fd - Sphagnum fallax MG (SPAdes) (version 2) | ecosystem: Host-associated > Plants > Peat moss >... | reverse complement strand
TGTATATTTTGAGTATATTAAAATTTTATGTAAAATATTTACTAAATACATTGTGCCCATATTACAAGTTTATCCAAACCATCTTATTATACTTCTTAAAATTATTACAAATGACATTTATTAATATTAATATTATATTTTATATTAATTACATATTATAATAAATTAAATTTTAGTATTATTTTTCATTAATTTTTTAAAAATAATTACATTTTATTACATAAAGATCATAATGATGACGATGATGATATGATAGGAAAAATAATTATATAATTATTAAAATAATTAATAAAATTACAACATATTATTATTATTAGAATTATTATAATAAATAATTGATTATGAAATATTATTATATTATAATAATTACCCAAAAATATTAAATATATTTTATATTTCAAATTTATAGTTAATTTTAATTAATTAATAATTATTCAATTATTATAATCAATTATTGATATATAATTTTTATTTTCTATTTTATTATTCTATAATAATTGTTGTAATAGTTAGAATGGAAATTTAATAAATTAATATGCAAATGCAAAAATGATTTCCGAAGGAAAATTATAATTGTTTAAAATGTAAAATATTTATTGTAATAATTCATAAATAGCTATAATGAATGAAGTAATAATATGAATAATAAAAATAAAATAATAAACATTGGCTACCAACTAGCTACAATAATAATTTTATTAATATTATTTTTACTAATAAATATTTACATTTATATTTATTATGAATCATAAAAATGAAAATAATAGTGGGAATAATTTCAATAAAATAATTAGCCTAGGATAGGTTTTAATTATATTATTAGATTAAGAAAAACTACTACTCAATTTTTATAATCCTTAATTATTAATTACTGAATATTTCGGCTATTGTATTAATTTATTTGGTTATGAAATAATAATTAATTAATAATTATCTAATTATTTCAATATTAGCCATTATTAGTTAATGAAATTGGTTGATAGATATTATAGTTCATATATAATGAAAAATAAATATTATTACTATTTATCTAACTAATAAGTTAAGTAATATTTAATAATAACTAACAATATAATTAATTCAATAATCATAATATATTGATGATTATTATTATAAATAATTAATTATTTGGATAATTTATAATTTTAATTAGTTAATTTTTAAGTTAACATTTTTTATTAATTAATTAACTAACTTATTAATTTATTTGTTTATATTTTATTCATTAAATAATTAATAATTTAATTAATTAATTAATTAACTAATTAGTTAGCTAGTTAATTATTACTTACCTATTTAATTATATACTTTTGAAATGGAGATTAAAAGCCAAAACATATGGGATAAACTTTTTAGTTGCAAGTCATTTGCAACTAAAAAATGTTTAGTCGCAAATGAATTGCAACTAAAAAATTTACCCCATATGTTTTGGCTTTCATTCTCATCTTGAAAAGTATATAAACAAGGTGTTTTGTCTTTATAATTTCATATTTAAAAACATGGACAAATGGGATGAGCCAATGAAAACGACTTAACCCAAAATAAAATATAAATATTCGTGTATTTACACCTAACTACATACTTCCCTAACTTACCTACCTACTTTTCTACCTACCTACTTAAGTTGATATTTGGCCTAGGTAAGTAAATAGGTCCCATCTAGATAGGTGTTTAGTCTAGATGGGTAGGTAGGTATATAGGTAGGTAGGTACCTAGTTCAACTTACATACCTAAATATTGATTTAAATTGAATTTAAATAAATTTAATTAATATTCCATGTGGCAAATTTATATTGCACCATGTGTCACAATCTAAACCATCCAAGCATAAAAATTAAATGTCTTGGATTATTTCAAAAAAATTAAAATATATTTTTAACTATTAAGAGTTGGGACACGTGGCAACACATAATTTGTTCCCATTATTCACCAAAAAAGTTGGATCCTAGTTGCAAGCGACAATACGTATATGACAAGTCAAAGGATGAAGGCGTATTTTGTTGACTTTTTTTTTCATCCAAAATTCATTGTCGTTTGCGACTAGTGTCAATGCGACTTGTCCAACGCGACTATTAAGATTTTAGTTGCAAATGTCGCTTGCAACTAAAAATTATTCACAAGGACTAGTTGCAAAATGACCATTTTCTACTAGTGGATGGACCTCCCATTTGATTGTGGCAAGCAAATGATTCAAGTTATCCCAAGCTACCCCAAGGACTTTTGGATCATGTTCCTTTTCACCCTATATGGGGGAATGATGCCACCAAGTGCATTGATAATTTTTTTAATCAACAATGAGCTTTCTAAATATGTGGAGCTTTGGAAAATGGGGATGTGCAAGGATGAAACCTATGCTAGAAAGCTTGGTCCCTACGTGGCTTATTGGGAAAACATCCTTGAGTTGTTGTCAAATCTTTTGCCCATTCAAAATTCAACCTTTTTGGAAGGTTTTTGACCTTTCAACAATTGGAGGTCTATTCACGTGCGTGGTGCCATTTCTCCCATTATTGATGTTAATCCTGAAGACCCTATTCTCATTCCATATTGTGGTCCTAAAAACATGCAACCTTCCCGAAATATAACCATTTACATTCTATTTTGAGACTTGGGCCTTGGCGATTTTGTTTTGGTGAGGCTTGTAGATTTAAAATTATATCCTATGTGAATGGGAAAGGCAAATAATAAGGTTGTGAAGGATGAACATTCTAAAAAATTTAGACGTCTTCATACTCAATGGTGGGTGGTTGTGAAAAAAGGAGGAAGGAATGATAGAAAATTGGCAGATCCTAATCAATGGGTTGACATTTCATTCGTTCTATTCTCATTTCCTACTAGAAGTAATGTCACAATCAATAGCATTATAATGATTAATGTTAATCGTGCAACTAAAGTTAAACAAAACCTTGATGTAGTTAATGAGACTATAAAAATATGATTATTTATTTGGTTTTTGTTCATTTGTTTTTTAAATGAAATTTGGTTATTGCTTAATTTGAAGGAAAAATAGTGTTGTTATTGGAATTTGTTCATCTTTCCTTAGTATATGTTGGTAGTTCATGTGAATATAAATTTATGTCGTGTGATAGTAATCCAACTTACAATCTTTCATTTCACATATAATTATGACCTAGTGTTCATTAACCCTTTTAGTGTTCTCTTTTTACTAAGTCCACATTGTGTTATATTTTAATTTTTTTAATAAATTGCAACCTTCCACCAAGTGGCCACTAGGTTATCCCATCAAATGTATGAAAATTGTTTTCAAATGTCTAATTTTAAAGTTGGAAGTTTTTATCCTCTTCTTTTATGAAGTCCACATTACATTATTTCTTAATGTTTTGATGAATTGCAACCTTTTAGCATGTGGCCACCAAGTAATCCCATCAAACATATGAAATTTATTTTCAAATGTCCAAAATTTTAAGTTACAAGTTTTGGTCCTTTCCTTTTATTAAGTGCACATTGTGTTATATTTTAATGTTTTTATAAATTGCAACCTTCCACCAGGTGGCCACCAAGTTATCCCATCAAATGTATGAAAATTGCTTTCAAATGTCTAGATTTTAAGGTTGCAAGTTTTAGTCCTTTTTAAAAACTAAATCCACGTTGTGTTATTTTTAATGTTTTGATGAATCATAGCCCTTTACTAGGTGGCCACCAAGTAATCCCATCAAACATATGAAATTTTCTTTCAAATGTCTAGAATTTTAAATTACAAGTTTTAGGTCGTTAATTTTGTCTTTGGTTTCATTTCGCAAATTTTGAATATTTATGTTAGGCCAACATTGTATATTGATTATTTTTTTATTATATATGTGATTATATTGTGGTTGGCATTAACATATACACCTCAAGTCCTTAAATTTACCCAAATGTAACGCATAATTTTAGAGGGAATAAAAGAACTGACAATAATTTTGCAAGTTTTATTCAAATTTGTTTATATTTGGTGGCGACAAGGTGGCCTTTCTTACATTCACAATGTTGAATTAAGTCCAAATTTTACATTTTAGTTTAAAGTTAATTAAATACATGTTAATATGTGTGCGGATACCTAGCCCTAAATGCAAATATCCATATTCAAGCTTGCTTTGAAAGAATCCATAGGTGATTTAGGTAACCTTAGGTGAAAACCCAACCCTAAACACAACACCCACATGTGGGGTCACTTTAATATAATCAATAAGTGGTTTAGGTGTCCTTTTGAATGAAGACCAAGGCCTAGATGCAATACTCACATGCAAGTTCATTATGAAATAATCCATAAGTGATTTAGGTAAACCTTTAGTGAAAACCCAACCTTAAACGTAATACCCATATGTGGGGTTACTTCAATATAACCAATAAATGTTTTTGTATAGTTATGATTTTAATAGGATTTATGGCAAAAGATCATTTGGATTTTTAGGGTTAGGTTCGATGATTTAAGGTTTACGAATTTGGTTCATATATTTCAAGGCTTAAGGTTTATACTCTAGACTTTGCTCATTGTATTGGTTTTTTATTTTATCAATTATTTAGATTTATCATTTATAACATAATTATGAACCTCTTTTTGTTTCCATATGTTCCATAGTTGTTAGAGTTCAATATTTTCTACCACTTTTGTTTAAATGCAATACATGTATTGTATTGTGATAACTCATTAACCATGAAACATGAAAAATATTTTTAAAATATTTGATTGCCCACCAATACATCATGAAACTCATGTTTTCAAAATTATTTATTCACTTTACAATATGATTTAACATATATAAAAATGAACGTAATGCAAAATTGGTCACATTGATGGTACAAGGGTTTAGGGTTTATTATTTAATGCTAGAATTAATTCAGAGTTTGTTGAAATCAAAAATTAAAAGTTCATGCTTAACATTTCTTCAATGATGTACATATTTATGTTTTTCTTTCTTTAAGTTGTAAACTAATTTCGAAAACAAAAACATAAAGTCTTTAATTTAATAAGACTCTAATGCATGTTTTAAAATAATAATTAAAACACATTTTTATTTTTTATTTTTTTGCACATAAATTTTTTAAAATGATCTCTCCCATATATTAATCCTATGTATGATTGAAATTTTATTTTAATTTTTTTGATATATAATAGATTTTTTTAAGGTTAAAATAATTATATATTAGGTTCATAATATTTTATATTTTATAAATATATAACATGAGTTTTTATGTGAATTTTATTTTTATGATGTATAATATTGGCTTAAATATTGTTCTAAGTATATTGTTATTTATAACATATCAAGTAATACTTTATATATTATTAATAATATTATGGAATAATATTGTTGATTCATTTTAATACATATAATATTTTCATATGTATTTTAAATAAGATAGATTATATATATATTATATATATAAACCCATGTTTATGTATAATGCAATTTTTTTTATGAACTTTATTTTTAATGAGAATTAAAAACTTCCAAAAAATAAGTTATTAACATTGTCATCTTGATGGGTAGAAAGTCTTCAATAGACTCAAAAGTAAGCAATCCTTCTTCTAGAAGTTGATCTCGCCTAATAGGATTTATAACTTATGTGTTACCCCACTTATTAAACTTGTTGTGGAACTTTTTTTCAAATTCTTTGCAAATGGATACCCATCTCTTCTTCATTCAAGAGACTTCTTCTCAAGTTCTTGACAAATGGGTTCACATATTTTTTTTTTGCTCAAGAATTCTTTTTTTCAATTTTTTTACAAATTGGTACCCACATTTTTTTTTTCAAGATTTCTATGACACTATAACTTGTAGATCCAACTCATGAACAAATTTGCTCCATAGAATCAACCCAAGTTTGAAGCTCCATCAAGAGCTTTTCATTCCAAACAAATCCATTATTAGTCGACCCAACTAATTCAAATCAATTAAGTTTGAAGCTTTGGCTTGAAATGAACCATGCGTTGGAAGCTTCATGGAAGTACTTGAATAATCATGTGTGATGGTGTTTGTGTTAGAATATATTTTCGTGTTTTGCTCATTTTGTTTTTAATGGATTACTTGTAGGGTATAATGAGAATGGGAATACCAATAGTGTGGAGGTGATGAGTCATGTCGACATGTTGTTATGGGTCATGGATCATCCATTGCCCATAAAGATGTACGTGATATTGACCTTGCAAGATGGTGCATTCAAGGATGTGGTACATCAGCTACATGCCTAAAGGTATGACATCTTGGTGGCTAACATTTTTCTTGCATACGTCTTCCTTAGTTTGTTTCCAAAATAGTCACAGCAGCAACAACAACTCAAATGTTTTGTAACAACAATAATGGCTATGGAAATTAGTAAAGCAATGGCTAAAATTCAAGTAGCAAAAAACATTATTCTTTTTCATGCTACACCTTTTTTGAAGAATGTAGAATCATCATTAACAAATGGAGAAGAACAAAAGTAATACAAGAAGAAGCATGAAAAAATAAAACCAATTAATTTCCATAGTGTTCCAAAGTTGATAGTTGACTACAAGGAGTTAATGCTTGAATTGTTGTTTGTTCACAAAAGAGGGTTTGCTCTTGGAAGCCTGCAAAAAACTTTCAAATTTTGTTTTGGGTATGATTTGAACTAGCAAATAGCTAGGTATCAGATCATTCAGTAGCTCTTGGAAGCCATGCCAAAGTTTGTGTGGATTCAGAAGCATTGTGAAGGCCAAGTTGGTATGTGATGCTTTTGACACCTCGAGAAGTTGAACACAACCCGATTGTCTAAGAAACATATTAGTAATAAGAATGCAACCAAGAATCCATAACTTGGAACAAATTACCAACCAAGAATTTGTAGCTTAGACAAATTAATAGCCATAACAGAAGTTCATTGCCAAATTGTGAGATTGACTAAAATGTCAACAATGACCAAACTAAACAACCTAGCCTAGCATAAGTAATAGGCTAGTAGGCTACTTGTTAGGTAACCTAACTAACTACCTATTAGCTTAGCCTAGGTGTACCTAATAAACTACCTACATAATGTAGGTGTTGCAACCCTAGCTTTGGGCTCGCGACCAAGGCAAGGGCTTGCAAGGGTGTGGGCCATGAAGGAAGCCTGGGAATCACATTTCATGCTCCCGAGAGTGTAGGTGAGTGTGAGGGAATGAACCCTCACACTCCCAAGTGAGCTCCCACTTTGGGAGTTCAAGTCCTCATGGACTCTCAAACTTTCAAAGAACGATTACAGGGGTCAAAACCCATTAGATTATGAATTTCCTTATATCATTGGAAAGCTCTTGGAACTTAGATGTCTAAAATAGGTTTGCATGACCCATTTGGACACTTCAAACATAAGTTATGTGCAAAAGAAAGGTTAGGAGTCAAATTGCCATTAAAAGTTGGGAATTGCCCTAATTTCCTTGCGTGTAGATGGCATGCAACATATCGTTGGAAAGCTCTTAACGAGGGATACAACTTTGCTTTAGACTTCATCTCAATTGGAGGTCTACACACAAAGTTATGGGCCCCCAAAGTCGCGAGAATCCCATATGTGAGAATTTCGGGATTTCCACTTGAGACAAAATGACATTTGGGTGCTAGTCCCATGGCTAGGCGCAAAGTATACTATAAGGGGGAAGGTTGTGGCTTCCCCCAAGTTCGGGCCATGGTGAGTCTTGTGAGTTCGTGTTTGCCCGTGGCTCGTTTGTGCACCAAGGTGCTCCAACTATGCACTAACCAACTTGTTGTTTGGTTTGTGTAAGTTTGTGTGAGTGATTGAATTGCTTGTCAATCTTCATAGTCCCATCCCGAAGCTTTAGCACGCCCCTCTACCCCCAATGTGCTATGAACTAGGGGGCGCGCCTCAATTCCTCCTTTCGTTGTCTTCACCTTTGGCTTCATAGTTAGTCCATCAAGGAGTTTGGGGGTGCATTAGTAAGCCTATTACATAGTTTACACACTAATGTAAGCTTTCTAGGTTAGTATCTTAGATGGTCTAGGTAGGTATTCAAAGTGTTTTAACTTACTAAGTAAACCTACTAATTATGTATGTAGTTTACTCGTTTAGGCCACCTAGGCCTATTAAACATTTATGACAATTTAATGTTTATTATTATTTGTATTATAACATAATAAATCTGAAATATTAAATAACATAGGGTCAACCTAGGTCAAAAGCACTCTTGAGTTACCCAAGTTTAGTTTATGGGCAACCAAAATTATATTTGTTTTAGTTGTCATTAACCTTGTGGTGATTAAAAAGATTTGGTCATTGTACCATGTGGCCATTGAAAAACATTCGGTCGCCACATGGTAACGACCAATTTTTTTTAGTTGTCACACATTATGGTGACCAAAAGTTTCGGTTACTAATGTTGTGACAACTAAAAAATTGCAGTTGCCATCAAATGGTGGAGGTGTGTCAGATGGTGGGGGTTGACATGCCCCTTCTATGACAATTGAAAAGTTTCCTGCATCTATCCTAATAGATGTGTCAAAGCATCAAGATGGATGTTGACATGAGTTTGGACACAAAATGGTCGCATCACGTCGATTTTGACAACCTTGAAAGATGTTGGTGCTGCACATGCACATGAAGCCTTGAGTTAAACCACATTCAAATTCCTAGGCTGCCAAAAGATCATTGTCACTTTAAAATGGTGAAGACCCACCCACCCACACATTTCTTCTCCAATCCTCCACTCCATTTTGAAAGCACCCATCATCTTTTCTTTAGGTGTTTTGGGTCCCTTAAGGTTTTTGATTGTTTGAATCATTTTAGGCATGCATGTAGCACAAAGTTTGTCTCAAATGACCATCTAGCCCATGAATCCCTTTGAAAAGCTTGGTGGGAAAAACTTGTCATCATCATCTGTCATGGAAGGAATCGACCATTTGAGGAAAAACCTTGATAATATTTCACAACAAAATTACGATTGTTCATGTGATAGGGGCTTCATTTGCATAAACAATTGATTCAAAATCAAGACATTATCACAACATATCTCTTACAAATTTTGAACAACAAAATTTAGGTAATAACCTCACTAATGGCCATAATAATAGGCAATTTTAAAAACTTTTAAATCATTTGCTTTATCAATTGACTCAAAATTTGGATATTATCACACCATATCGCCAACAAAATTAAGTTAGTAACTTCATTGTCATGTTAGTACAGGGTCAACCTAGATCAAAAAACTATTAAGCTACATGATGCAGGCTCATGATGCATAAAATTAAACCCATTTTGGTTGTGTTAAACCTTATGGTGATTAAAAACATTTGGTTGTTATACCTTGTGGCGACCGAAAGAAATTTTAATCCGCATAGAGATTCAGTGATTGAAAATTTCCAATTGCCATAGAAGGCTAGCTTGTGGCATCTATTTGGAAAGCCCTTGTCAAGGGCTTTCCAAAAACATATGACACCCCCCCCCCCTTTGTGGCAACCAAAAAGTTTTGGTTGCTATGGAGATGGGCAATCGAAAAATTGCGATCATTGGAGGTTGTTTGCCCACACTAGGACGACTGAAAGTTTTTGGTCACCACACCTTATGGCAACTGACCCCACCAAGGACCACTACAAGGTTTACCATTTTTGGGTAGCCCAAGGATAAAAGGGGGCAACCTAGGATGGCAAATGAAATCCCTTATGTCTGCTTTGACAGATGCAATCCAACACATCAAGATAAATGTTGATGTGATGCGTAATGTAGATTCGGTGTGTCATGTCAATTTGACAACCTTGTTAAACAATGTAGGTGGTTGTGGAATTAAGAAAATTAAATCCTTCCCTACAATGCAAGTTTTTTTAGAATCAAGTGTGCAATATTTGAAAGCTCAAACTGGGCTTTAGTTCTAAAAAATATTCTCTTTGTGGTTTTTTTTATTCTTACCTATTCTTTGTGAGCATGAAGATTAAATGATAATATGTTGATTACAAACAATGTTTCTATTTCATGCTTTAGAAACATTTGGAAAGGCACATTGGATATTTGTCAAGATGAACATTCTTCAAAGGTGTGGATGTAGGTGCAAACACAAGACGAATTATTAGTTGTAATAGAAACTCATAACCAAGGTTGTCCTATTAATTAAACTGTTGACATTGATCAAGCTAAACAACCTAACTTTTCAGAAGTAATAAGCTAATAGGCTACTTGTTACGTAACCTGAATGTATATATATAATATAAAATTATGATGTTTATTCATTTTAATTCATAAAATATTTTAATATTTATTAAAATTTTATCTTAAATGTAATTTTATTATATATAAACCCATTGTTATGTACATGAATTCAACTTGGAAAGATTATCAAATGGTAAGGTACATATATACATATTTAATTAATTTAGGATTTTATAGAAATTTGAAAATGCCAACACACAAAATTTCAATGTTAAATTTTTGAATCTTTCAATTGTAAATGACCTTGAGGACACCATGGCAGATGGTTTAAAAAAAGAAAAAAAAATTGGATGATGAATTAATGAAATACAATTTACATATATCAAACAAACATTATATTCAATATTAGAAAATCCAATTTGAACCTTGAGGTGTGGTGGCCACCAGGCCTAAAACAAGAGGAAAAGAAGTTGTAATAATTCAAAAATTTACATAACATGTAAGAAGGAAAAAATTGCAAAATTTAGCAATTCATGTAGTATATTACATAATTGACCAACCTTCATTAAATGTTTTAGATACAAATTGGACTAGGTGGCCACTAGGTTGTCAAAATTGTAACTATATTGATTTGTCCAAAAGTCTTGACAATAAAAAAAAACTACTACTATTTTTTTTAAGAAACCCTAAAAGACAACTTAAATTTGAAGGACAATTTGAAACTAATTGAGCCACTAGGTGGCCACCAAGTTGTCAAAACACCTATCCTAATTTCTCCAAGAATCTTGAAACAAAATATCCAATATTTTAAAATCTTTGTATAGAAACCCTAAAGGGCACTACAAATTTAATTTTTAAACACAATGTGAACTCCTCCTAGTGTTAAAGTTTTTGTGATTGCCCATATTCAAATATGCAACAATATTGGCACCATCTTGGAATAAAACATTAACTAACAAACATCATTTTCTCCCTTTCATAGTTGCAAACAACGTTGCATACTTTGCAAACAACAATCCAAACAAACTTCACACAAAAGTCAAAACCAAAAAACAACTTCATATTAAAACATATAACAATTAGATATAAAAGTAATAAAAATGTAAGAAAAAAAAAGGAAATGGAATGATTTAGATTACATACCTAAAGAGGGTTGCTTAATGCGAACATCGACATTATCATTATACTTATATTGGAGGAACCAAGAATAATTTTTCAATGAGGAACCTAAACGAGGTTTAGAATACTTCACTATAAAGTCATAATGAATTCAAACCATTTTGGCCAATGGTAATCCAACCAAGGGTGGCCACAAATGGAATGGTAAGTCCAACCATTACACCTTATTCTTTGACAACATCTATCCCTTGAATGATTCAAGAAAAAGAACAATTCATCGTCAATCAACAATGTTTAATCCTCGTTTCCATAATCTTTCCCATGGCAAGCAACCTTCAAGCTCAAGCTTCTGCCATTGGGTTGAAGTTCCAAGCTCCTTGTTTCCATGTTCCTAAGCTCACCTCAAAGTTCTAATGATGGAGGTGAGAAGAGGAAGCTAAACCTGGGGGAGAGAAAATGAATTTAGGTTTAAGAGGGTAGGAGCATAGTAGTGACATACTTTCAATTCGATTCAAACATACGCGTATTATACGTTTTTTTGGGCTTTAAAAAAAATACTTGAAAATACTTGATACAAAGGCCAATTTTCAAGCCTTTGTATTTTTATATATTTTTTAAAAAATACTTGAAAATACTTCTTTTTGAGCACCTTCAAAAAATACTCGTATTTCGTATGTCACTACTATGGGTAGGAGGTAGGTAGGTAAGGGGGGAAAACTTTGGGGTAGAGAAGACGGCTGAAAAAACCTTGGGCAAGGGAAGAGGAAAATAAAAATGCCTTACTTGGATGTGTTAGGGTTCATCCCCAAAATTGATTGAATGGCTTCATCTTGAATTAATGCACTGTCGTTGCTAATTCACTCCAATTGAATTTCCTTGCTGTGGGAAAATGATGGCTATTCTTGAGTTTTTATTCTATAATTTTGACAATGTTAGAACTTAGCAATATGGTTGCATGATGCAACCATATAATTGTTGAAACGAAATTAGATTTAAGATGGATTGCTGGTATCAAATTCGTCATGTGAATTCACCCAATTTCCAAAGTAGACATAAATATGGAATCAAACATTGTAATGAATTTTATATACCCCAAATGCAATATAAAAATTCAAACAACCCAAAGAAAAATATACATTCTTTGTGAATTTGAACCTTAGTACACGATAATTTCAACCAATATGATAGGATTGGCCTATGCCCCAAGCCAATCCATCAAATCTGACATGTGTTGTCTTTTTCAAAATTTTCTTATTGCACTAAAAGTGGCAATCAACCACAAGCAAATTTGGCCAACTTTGGTTACATGACAAATAAAGAAGTAGAAAATCTAGAAATCCTATTATGTTGGCCAGCAACTAAAACCTATTAACTAAATATGACAATTTCAAAAAAAAAAAGCTAGAAATTTGTTAAAATCTTTCAAAAAAATTGACGAGTTCATAACTTTCTTCCTCAGAATGTAAAGATTTTCTTTGAAAATTTCCAAAATGTTCCCATGACCATGTTGCTTAGGACTTTTATTTAGCAAAATAGAAAAAATTTGCAAATTTTTTTTTGTTGAATCCCACTCATCTTTCATATACACAAAAAAATCATATAAATGAACCAAAAGAAAACCTAACCCTTTGGGTATTATAATCTTCAACCCCATGTTGTAAGTGAAGTTACAAGTCTTCAATCACACTAGAATAAGAATCACCATGTTCAAAGCACATGACATGAAAAAACAAATAAAAAGCTAAACATTTTTGTCAAGTTTTGTCATTAATCTTTGTGACCCAGCCTTTAGGCAATGAAAACATTATGAGTTTTAACATTTACCCATTACTCAATACATTTTAAGTACTACCAATAACTTATAAAAATTTGTGTAAACATGAGTCACAAATATTGTATTAAGCAATTCTTGAATTTTGACTTTAATAAAAGAAAGAGTGTTAATTATGCATCGTTTTTCAAATTCCATATCACCCACATCACAACTATTTTGGCAAATTTCATGTGTTTGGAGATTTTGATTGTTAAGACTTACACTGGTATAAAAGTGGGGTGCAATTCACTAACTTAAATCATAATGGGAATTTAAAAATGAAATAGGTTCACTTCACCTTAGTCATTTCACCTTGCTTAAAGTTATGTCATTGTAAGATCATTATATAATCACCATGTTTCATTATTACTTAACATATTAATTCAATACTAATTGAAATAATTGAATATAATAAATATAGGTTTTTGAAATGTTATTTCTTTAAATATTTACAAGAGAAGAGAATGCAACAATGTAAATTTTTACAAAGATTATTGGCAAGGAAGGTGGAAATGCAACTTAGCAAACCCAATGCAATGAATAGACATTAATTCAATTATATTCTCATTTCCTGCTAGGAAAAATATATCTATGAACATCACCATAACAATTAGTGATGTGCATGGTAATCTAATACGCACCCACCATTGAAGTTTTGAACATGCACCAAATTCTATAATGCTTGTCATTCCCATCCTTGGCAACATCACTATACGCTCTTCCCATCCACATTGGGTACACTTCAAGATTATATGGATAAACAAAAATAAAATCTCCTTCATGTAAATCTTTAAACAATGTGTAAGTTGGTGTATTCAAAGATGGCTTCATGTTTTTAAGCCCACAATACAAAGGGATAATTGGATCTTCCTTATCCTCAAGGCTAGGTGGAATTGGAAAAAACATTTGCACATGATTACTAGCTTTCTAATTACTAGATGGCCAAAAACCTCTAACAAGATGGGACTTTCTTTTGGAAGTGGTTTTGAGAAGCACTTCAAAACACCTTCCCAATATTCAATACATGGACCCATGACCTTTGCATACATTTCATTTTTCACTATGTTTAGTTTCCAAAATTCCAAATACTTTGAAATGGGCGTTTCCATGGTATAGTGTAGACAAAAGGAATCAAACATGAAACTATTTAAAATACACAATTTGTATGACTTCATGTCACATTACTTTTTTGGCCACTTCATTTCAGCGATAATCTACGATCACAAATGGGCCTAAAATATGTCATTAATAATTTTTGTAACTAGCTCCATTCAAACTTTGTCACTCATCTGTTAATTTATTGTCAAAATTGAAAGGCTACCATGTTAGGTCATTAAAGGCACATTTCAATTATTTTTTCATAAGCACTAAGGGTGATAAGATAAATCAAAATGGGTTCTTGAAATCGTTTCCCACTTACCTAGATAGGTAGGTGTTGACACCTAACTAATTCATTTGCATCTAAGCCTATAGAATCTAGATCATCCCTCCTAGCCCACCACTACCCTTTGTTAATCATTTTGTTATATTTGAAATTTCTAAGATTTATTGTAGTTTTCTAAGTGCACTTAATTTAATTTAATTTTTTTAATTTTCTTTTAATTCCTTTTTACAAGACTTCCACATACATTAAGTTTTGTTTACTTGCATCATGATGTCTAAAGGTTTTGAGGAAGATATGGAAGAAGAGCTTATGATAGTGATGACACAATGCTAGACACACAGTTGAAGGATTCAAGTAAGAGCAAAAACTATAAAGACACATTGTTTAAACCTAAGGCAAAAAATGGAAAGATATAAGAAACCACCTCTTGGAAGGGATTTCCAATATTTTTTGAAGGTGGGTTTGCCTAGTATTGGTGTCAACCCACACATATTGAAGAGGGGCAAAGGTGTGGCAAATGAAAAACTCATTGAGATGTTTGAAAAGGCTATCCTTCAATCAAGTTTCTACTACATAGAATGCCATAACATGCAAGTAGAAATAAAGGTTGAGAAGATCTAGTTGTTGTGTTATGACAAGGTAGAGATGCCTTATTCAAAATTAATTATAAAAGAGTTTGCTCTTAACATTGTTGCTGAGAATTTGGGCAAATTTTGAGCTAGGTGGCATGATTTGCTAAAGGAACCAATTCAAACTAATGCTCCAAGTTCTTCAAAATGATGGAGAAAATGGAGGCCCAACGATGAAACTTGAAGGTCATGAAAGCCTTAAGTGTGAAACATGATTGCATATTCATTTTATGATTTGTGAGAATACATTGTGTGTAATTTGATTTTTGCCCCTATTGGGAATTTGCATACCATTGTTTATTTATTGGGTTGATGCATTTTTTATGATGTTATGGTAGCCTAATTTAAGTTTCATATTGGTTTGGGGTATTAGGGTTTGTAAACATGTGAGAGTATTCCATGGATTATCCTAGTAAACTTTATCACAATGCTTGTATTACATCCCTCACCATGATGCATTCTATATAAACAAGAGAACTAGGGAATAGACGATTACTTTGCAATTATATCCATGATTGTTGAGTAGACCTATATGCGGTATTCCACCATTTATGATGACTAATTGTTTTAATGCATCTTCACATCCATACTTCAATGTGTCATTACAAGTTTTCCTTTCCATTTAGTGATAAACCCTTATTTTTGAAAACTTCAATATAAATATACACAATGTGGGTAACATAAAAACTATTTAACCACATATTACAAAGGTCTACACAATGTTTTTTGTATTTAAAGTTTGTTAGAAACCTAGTAAAGGTTCAATTTAACTATCTAAGGGTATTGCAATGGTGCCAAGGGCAAAGCAATACCCAAATTAATATCTACAATGTAGTGCATGAGTCAATGAGATTTTTTTGTCCTTTACATGAAGGTATTGCAAATAGACCTTAAACTGGATATAATATTTTTCAATTATCCTAGGTGTATTGCATAGATGTACCAAAGATTCTAGAGAATGTGAAATACTTTGATGCAAGTAAAATATTATAGATGTTGATTTTTTTGAAGGTATTGCATCAACATAATAAAATTTAGAGAATTTTCAATATCACATTATGGGTATTGAATATATCCATTAGATTCAAACATTATGATTTAGGGTGCCTTGAAGATATTACAAAATTTTCTTAAAATCCATATCATTTGCAATACTCCAATATTGTAGAAAGACTATGGATGGAATATTATGTTTACAAAATTATGTCCTTAGGGTATTGCAAGGAGATAAAAATAATCCAAAGCACATGCAATACTTCAATGTGGGTATTGCAAAAACCTTGAGGCTGGAAGATTATGTTTGCCAATATCTTTAGGGTATTAGAAAGAGATAAAAATATTCCAAACCACATGCAATTCTCCAATGCAAGTACTATAAAAAACCTATGGTTGAAAGATTGTTTTAAAAAGTTATCATGAAGGTATTTTGGGCCCACCTTAGTTGCCCAGAACATATGCAATAATTCTAGAATCTAGATGTGGGTATTGCATTGGTAATTAGGATAAAAAATGTTGATCTTTTGTGATGGGTGTTGCACAAATGTAGGCCTTGAGGGTTTAATTGAACTTCAATAGAGGTTTGAATTGAACATGCAGTACCCTCATCCAATATAATAATTTCACCACAATTTTTTCTCAATGCAAGGTGACATTGCTTTCCCTTCTCACATCCATTACAGATGGATCCCAAAATTTTTTGCAACCTCTCATGCATGGCCAATATTTTATGTAAACAAAATTCAAAGCTTGCTAGAAAAACCCAAAAGCACACAGTCGCTATTGAAGTTTGATGTAAAAATCCAAAAAGCACAAGCTGGCTATTGAAGTGTGGTCTCTCCTCAAAACAATGGAGATGTGATGTTCATAGAAGGGAGGGTAAGGAGATAGGTATGTAACAGGGGGGTTAGGATGGGGCAGGGAGGGGTAGGTAGGACTACCCATTGGGATTAGGGAAGCAGGGAACAAAAAGAAAAAACAAAAACTGACTCCGGGTGGAACCCAGTGGGCGAGGTTGGGTTTCATCCACCCAGTCCAGAAAATGGGACCAGTTGGTGCACTTGGGGGTGGTGGGTCACTCGCGCCTCATTAAATTGCAAGTGGGGTGCAAGTTGCAATGTTGACATGACTTTCAACTCCACTGATGATCACTGGCAGAAATTTGAGAACCTATTGCGATTCATGTTAGTTAATTCATGGGTGTGTTTATAACTTTTTGTTTTTAATAAAAAAGAAGTGATATTCATTGGCCCATGAGCAATTTTTTTGGAACATTGAGCACTCCCCAATGAAAGCACCTCTTTAGACCTCAATTGCAAGTTAGAAGCAAATGCTTACTTTTAAAGTTTATATATATTGTAGTATCTGGGCCAATTTTACAAGTTCTTGTTAAATGTTTAATTCATTTCCATAAATTTAATTCGATTTTTTAAATTATTCTATTTTAATTATTTTTTTAAAACAAAATTTGAATATTGTGACAATAATAATCTCTGAGCCAGTGCAAAAAATCAGGGTATGTTTTTAGAAAATGTAGAATATTGCACATGTGACGATCATTAGTGCAAATTTGGTGCACTTATCACAATAAAAAAAAATTGAGACAAGAAATGTGGTGCACTTAATGACTGCAACAATATTTATAAGTTACCTAATATGGAACAGTCAAATTTTGTGAATGTTCGAGAGATGGTGGGTAGGATTTAATTTTTTTTACTTAATTATATATCATTAATTTTTTTTTGAAAAAATAAAAAATAATATAGTTAGTGTCAAATTGACCCAAGTACTACAACTTGGGCTAACCATATAAGGGGATAAAATTGAGGTGCTATTGAGAACGCCACAATGAAACCAACACCAACCAGCACCCCATTATAACTCAGTTGTGGATGAACCTCAGCTCAGTTAATATTTAGTTTCACCTTGATAACCAATTTCTCATATATAGGTAGGTAGTCTGCAGGCATTCCTTGTCTGTCGTATGCATCCTAAAAGAAAACCGACAACCCACATATCAAGTTTCCATGCTCATGGACCCCTTCTCCCACCCCAGCTGCCAGGCCCCCTACTTTGGGATGGAGGGAAACTAATCACAAGTAGGGGAATTCAATCATTCTGTTTTCGGATTCTTAGGTGTAAGGTTAAGGGTGAGAGGAACTTCCTGAAACAACGAGCCTAGGCTACCGGAGCATTGTCAAGCCTAAACAAGGGGTGTGTCACACTGTGGCCTTGCCATTTACATTAAAAAGTATCTTAAGGCAAAAGAAGAATTATGGAAACTCAAATATTTCACCATGCAAAATTATAATCTTGCAAAACTCCTCTAAAAGAAACAAAAATCTTTAAAGATATTATAACTCTATAACTAATCTCAAGTTTCAACACAAGCCAAAATATCAACCCCCCTATAAAAATAGACCTATTACCTTGGGGCCAAAATTACTTAAGCTACTATACTTTATAATGGATCTGAACACAATAGGCAGGGCCAACAAATGTAGATCAACTAAGGCCTATGAGAGACATCTTACACCTACTTGAAGGTCTCTTATACAGCCTACAAGAGTAGGCGTATGAAGCCATTGGTAAGTGTAAGGTGCCTGTTATTTTTGAGGAGGCATTGCTAATGTGTGTAAGGTGCCCTCCAAAAACAGCCCGACAGTTCTCTGAGTGCTTTAGAGCAATTTAAATCAAAGGGGCCTCTAGCAGCCACAATATGTGGCCACTAAAGGGTGTAATGGATGATTGATGACGTTAATAAGTTGGACAAAATTGATGATGGAGTTGATTCAATCGATGTTAATGGAACAAGCAGATGGAGGAATCTGAACTTTAAAGTAAATCATACAATTTCAGTTCATAAAAGGATGAAAATGACAAGTTGCATAAAACTATGACTCAAAACAAACTCTCCAAATGAATATGATAAGATGGAAAATTGTGATGGATCAAATTACCCCATGTGAATGAAACTCACCATGTGGATGATATTGACCAAATGGAATGATACGTTCAGATGAATTAGATTAAATGATAAAGATGAAATTCAAAACTAAAATGAAATGAATTGCATAGATAGATAAAGGTCATTTGGATGAAGTTGACAACATGAATGAAATTGACCACATGGACAGAATTGAAAACGTGTTGTTGACATGGATTACACAAAATAAAACATGACCATGTCAATGACACTAGTGGAGTATACCACAATGATGCAATTAGACACATAATTGATGAAACTTGACCATAAAGATAAAATTCAGTTGCATGTAAGTGAAGAATTTGATAACATAAATGTTATGTGCATGTGGATGAGGTTCCTCCACATGGATGATGATTA
>Ga0209208_10004651_pt1 | contig 19373 bp, 13 predicted proteins | sample S1TSphfallax_3_FD_187694 | JGI IMG/M metagenome (GOLD analysis project Ga0209208, IMG submission 187694) | Host-associated microbial communities from peat moss isolated from Minnesota, USA - S1T2_Fd - Sphagnum fallax MG (SPAdes) (version 2) | ecosystem: Host-associated > Plants > Peat moss >... | reverse complement strand
AAGGCTCACTCCCTCATACTCTCCTACACTCCCGGGAGTCTCTGATGTGACTCCCGGGCTTCCTCTTGGCCCGCACCCTTGCAACCCCTTTGCCTTGGTCGCGAGCCCAAAGCTAGGGTTGCGACACAAAACGTGAGTTAAGGCTTTAGCTGAAAGCCAACCCCAATTTGCACGTCGCTAAACATCAGGAAAGTAAACTTTAAAAAATATTAAAAAAGAAATGATTTTTTTGGGAAACTACAAGAGCTCAACATATGTGTGTGCTTGCCAAAGTGGATGTGCTCTTATTTTGGAAAAAATATCAGCCAAGGGCACCTATTGTAGGCAAAATTAATGTAGCTGAACTTTTGGAAGGCTTCTGCGAGCTAGTTGGCTAGTCTTTGCCACCCATACAACTATGAATTAATCACTCGACTTAGGTGATGGAACCTCCACCTAGCCACACCCTGAACACAAATATCACACTTGTTGAATTGCTTCAAGCATTGAAAAAGTTACAAAGGAACAAGGATGTTGGTTTGGATGGTATGAAAATTGAGTTCATTTTGGATGTCGGAAACTTACTACACATGCCACTATTGACATCGTTCAACTGTTTTCTGGCAGAAGGTTTTTTAAAAGCCCTTTCCATTGGGGTGGTCCACGTGCTTTTTAAAGGGGGTGATGCCTTCAAATTTGACAACTACAGGGGAATAACGGTTGGGCCTATCCTAGAAAAGTTGTTCACTATGATCCTTGATAAAAAGCTGAGCGAGTGGGCTGAACAACATGGGCTGCGTGCCAAGGGTCAAGTTGGGTTTCGCAAAGATTACTACACTACTAACCAACTCTTCATATTGTGGATTCTAATAGAACAAAACAAGGCAAAAAAGAAACCATTTTATTGTTGTTTTGTGGACTTCAAAAAGGCGTTTGATACTGCGCCACATGAAGTGTTGTGGCAGGTGTTAGCTGGCCTCAAGGTGGAGGGACACTTTTTGTGATGCTTGCATGCGATGTATGCCAAGGATATCGTATGCATCAACCACCCAAGCGAAGGTGTCACCTTTAGTTTCAAATGCTAGCAAGGTGTGAAGCAAGGTTGTCATCTTAGCCCCCTACTGTTTGGGCTATATTTGGATGGCCTGGAGGGGTGTTTGGACGACAGAAAATGCGATGCACCAGCCCTAACAAACTTGCATGTATGGCTGTTGTTTTTTGCAGATGACCTCACCCTGACATTAGAGTTAGAGGTGGGACTGCAACAATAATTAAACACGCTCTAACAGTTTTGTGTTGAATGTGGACTTACAGTGAATGTGAAAAAAATAAAAGTCATGGTGTTCAATTCTACTGACCCATGCCAAGAGTTTGTGTTTGAAGGTGATGTTATTGAACTTGTACCAACTTTCAAATATTTGGGGATCTTGCTCAGGACCACCTTGGACTTGGACAATGCAGTGGAACATCTAACAGTTGTTAACAAACGTTCACTGTTTGCATTGAAGCGTCACTGTGCGGAGCTATGTATTATCGATGTTAAGTTACATTGTGACCTCTTCAACACGTTGGTGCGTTCCACAACAAATTATGCCTATGAGGTTTGGGTGGACTCTAAGAAAATAGAAGCTATTGAAGTAGTGTACCGAAGGTTCTTCAAGTCCTTACTCGGGGCACAAAAAACAACTAGCACATCTATCGTGCTAGCAGAATTTGGCAAGTTCCCCTTTGAACACTTTGCATGGGGACAAGCATTATTATATTATAACCGTGTGAGCACGGTCACTAAAGACTACATCTTGGGAAAGGCGTGGGAAGCCCAATTCACTATGCTTGCTGTGGGAAAGAAATGTTAGGCTGGATCCATGAAAAAATGGCTATTCAAGAATCAACCCCATGAGGTGGCAAGTTTTCTACCTCTGATTCAACCACTGCTAGAAATGGCGCCTTAACCTGCAATAGCCCATGCATTGCAAGTTGAGGAGCTTGCAACGGCCCGTGCGTTGGAGGTGGGGACTATTCAACAGCCACTGGGAACGGCTTTTGAAATAATGCACATACATCCAACCTGTCTAGCAGGGGTGAGAGGTTGGGCGAAAAGTGGAGTACTTTGGTGCAACGCGCACAATGTACGGGTGGGAGCTTGGATGGCTAAGCTGGTCGCATTACAACTAGTGTAGCTGGTTGGTGGTAGATTTGTGGCAAAAGGCCTGACTAACTAGGAGACTAGGGCTCCACCCCTTCCAGGTTTTCCCCACATAATGTTAAGTGTAGAAAGGGTGAAGGATAATATGTAGCTAGCTTTCATTGAAAAGTTTTTTACCAATTGTAAGATTGGGACCAACATGCAAAGAAGATACTTGTGCTTCAAGGGTATGTTATGCAAAAGCGAAAGCTACTTGTGTGACATCAGGTGTGTTTAACTGCGGAAAGCTCTGGCCCGGTTTCGGTGTGGCAACACATAGCTTGAGGTAATGTTATGTGCATGGAAGGGCGTGCCATACGTAGAGAGGCTTTGTCGGGGCTATGACTTGGGGAAGGTAGAGGATGAAGAACACTTGCTCTTTGTTTGTCCAAATATACAAAAAGTTAGGGAATGCTTTTGTTCAGCCCTACCCTTCACCCACACTAACACTCTTATTGAGCTCATACAAACTATAAACACGGTCGCCCTGGCCAAGTTTGTGGCATGTTGCTAGTACCAAAGGACAATCTATCTTCCATGATTTGCTTTTCATCTAATGGACTTTTTGGTCCCAAATGGACATAAAATTGTAAACAATAAATTAAAAATAGTAAACAATAATACAATCTTAGTATCAAAGATAGTTGGGTCAATGTAAAGATGAGTGGACCAAAAAACAATAGATAAAATTGTCTCATAAATCCATTTTGTTGAATTTCTTCTCTTGCCTTGGGATTATTAAATTGGTAGTACCAAATCTTGGGATGAGTATTTTCAAAAGCTATGCAAAAGTAGGTTTATCAAGTGGTTACACATGGCACCTATAGAAGGGTTTGGTTCTACTTACATTGTTGTCTTTTACCTTTTGATATGGGTTTTCATTTGTGTTGTTTGACATTTATTTGTGAGTTGTTAACAAGGTTGTTATGAAATTTGTGCAAAAGGTTTTTGTAACATATATATTATTGCTTCACCTTTCAAGATTTAAGATTTTAATGCAATTGCAAGCAAATAAATCATTAGCAACAAAATGTGTTCATCATCATCGGTGCAACAACAATTGCAATTAATGTATGTAATTATTTTCTAGACCACAAAAACAATAACAACTCCACCATCACATGAAGGAAAAAAAATCAACTAGGACAATTTTACTTATTATTAATACCATTCTATGTGCACTTGTAATTGCACAATACTACCCATCAACAATTTCTACATTACAACAACGCATTTTTTCTTCTTACCATAACACATTGGCTAGAAAAAAGAAAAATGACATTCAAAGAAAGTATTATTTCAAAATGTGGTCACTTGAAGCACCATGATATTCACACATGTGAAATGCAAGCAAGGCCACAAAGCATTAGAATTCCTTTGACAAATGTAGTTGGGTAAAAATTGCTAAAATATAGTTTTAAAAATATGGGTATTCATATATTTTCATTTTATTGTGTATCATGCGTATGAAAACAATAAAGTATAACATCAACATGGATGAAAATATGAAAAAAAAAATCCTTGGGTGGGTTTATTACATTTATGAGAATCTATTTTTTTTAAATTAAGAACAAATAAGTTTTAAAAGTAAACAAAAAAATCCCCAATTATTAGTTAATAATTTGTGGTTGGGGAACTTTCAAGATAAAATATTTAATGAAATATATTCTATTAAATTAGGATAGAAAGATCATTGTATTCTTGATGCACCCATCAAAAATCAATTCCAATTTTTATTTGTTAAGTCATATTTAACAAGGACTTTACATTACAAAAAGTAAACTTTAAAATCTATTTGATTTTCAAAAAATTATTTTCAAAAATCATTTATAATGAAAAATTGAAAATTAATGCACAATAGTGAAACACAATCTTGTTTTGATTTGTTCAACAAAAAAATTATGATGAGTTTTGCTAAAAATTTTTGTTTTTTTTTCAAGTAGATTATAAGGTACAAGAAATGCCTACTTTGTTTTGCTTTCATCCAATAGGGGGAAAAAAGAACATGAAAAAAATTGCAATAAGAAATGAAAATTGAAAAAAGAGAATTCAAACTATTATTTTCATCTATATGAATTATTTTCTAGCATTTGACCTCCAATTTTGGATTAACCTCATGGCTTGAAACTATATTGTAATTCATATTCTTCATTATATCAAGCCACATGAAACATTTACATAGGTTTTTAGAAGTTGATTTGAGTCAATTTCTAAACTTCAAACATTAAAGCAAGATAAAATAATACTCACAACAACTTCTTCCCAATTACCAATCACCTGAGCTCATTGCATTTCATGTTCATTATCAAATTTCATGTAATTATCATATCATCCATTCAAAAGAATAAAGTATCTTAACACCAAAAAGAATAAATGTTATACTATAACAAAATTATTCAATGAACTTATATGTACTTAAAAAGAAAAAGAAAATCACCTTGATAAACATTTTCAATGCCATGTATAAGGATGTTGTTTACATTTCACTTATTGAAACTCTCTCTTTTCTTTGTTTTTCATCTCATCACATAATTTGCATTTTGTAATCGATAAAAAAACATTTTCATGCCATAATAAATTTCATGAATTTTTTAACATTACATTAATTTGAAACACTTACCTATCCACAAATATAACTTTGATGTTATTTTTATTCTCATCTTTTACAAAACCATCTTTTCAAAACTTGTCATTCATAATCATTCTATCAATACACATTTAACAAGTAAAAAATATACAATCAAATTTATTTTTGAGTGATTATTGATAATATAAAATCTACATTTGCAAAATATCTATTTAATAATATATACTAGAACCCCATGACCAGGGGAAAAAAACTTGGGATTAATTGAAGGTTATTTAATATTGATTCAAGAATCTCACAAATAAAAGTATTGATTTTATTTTTTAACAAAAACTTATGATTACAATAAAAAACATGTTATTCTTAAACCTACAAAAATTTGATCTTAAAACTTCAAAATCCAAGTTCAATTTTAGCACAAGCATATACATGTGATTTTCAAAGGTTCATATAAATTTATTTCTTTGACTATTTTTTCTTCTTAAGAAGTCTTGGGAGAAATAAAATGGTGTTATGTACAAATGTGTATCCTTCCAATTATGACCATCTCTTAAAATCATTCCTTACAAGAAAATCAGAATATCTATTGAGAGAAGTAAAAAAACAATTATTGAAAAAACCCATTGTGTTTCCGTTAAAATGAAAAGGATGTTGGTTGCACAAAGTACTATTGTTTTGGAGAGATTTCTTCTTGTTATCATGAACTAGGAACCTTCACATTGGCATGCTTGCATTTCCAAGTTGCCAACTCCACAAGTTTTAGCATGGAATGCCAATGAATTTGCAAAAAAAAAGGAAAAAAAACCAATTTATATAATATCAAACACAAAAGATTACATCAAAGTCCACCACCCTAAACATTGTCAAAATCTAAACAAACTTTCGACCCAAAAACAAAAAAAATCCTAAAATTTTGGCAATTGCTTTTGAAAAAAATAAAGAATCTATGACAAGTCATTCTTCTAAATTTTGAATTCAAAATAAAAATGAAAACATTGACCAATTTGGACAATGATGCTTTTTACACCATTTGACTATGTCACTAGAATGAAATTAAGTATTATATCAATGGTCATTTTTTTGACAAATGACTTGTCATCATGAATCATGTAAAGATTATCGAAAATTTCCACCACCCATTTTGAAGTTTTGTGTACATTTGAACGATTTAATAATCATTATCATAAAAGGATAAATAGTCATATTTTCAAGACGATTGTTACAAATGTTCTTGATGCCAATTCTTTTGCACCAAATATCATGCAAAATAGAAAGGGAAGAAGCCTAGCAAACATACAATTCTAATAAGAGTATCAATACCGATGCGAGCTTCCAAATATGTGTGGTTGGCTACAGCCAAAACGGCACAAGGGAGCAGAACATCAAGAGTAGTGTTAATTGGATTTTGCAGGTATTCTTGCAATGATAGGCATGTGTCTGAACCTCCCCCAAAGCCATCCCCACACACACACTTGTTAGAACTATAGAATTACAAGTAGAGGACAGACATAAAAACTGAAACAGATTTTGAATTGCCATTCTCAGAGCATGCAAACCCATCATGCTAAAAATCTTCAAACCATGAGTCCTGAATCCTGAATCCTGAATCCTTCCAGAAGAAATGTTGTATTTTTTGTTGCTTCAGTCTTGAACAGAAAATTTATCTGTGATGAGGAAACTCAATCCTCTGGTTCAAAATGAGGGTTGAAAGAAAAAAAAATTCTTAACAAAAACAAAATGGGAGTACTACTATTACTTACTTGTGAGCAACGTAGAAGATGCCAAATGCCAACCAAGTCAAGGTTGTTATAATCCAAGTCACAACAATGATATTGTCCATCAACAAAAAAGCATACACAAAACAATTTCACATAGTCTCTCTACTTTCTTTGCAACAAAAATTGCCAAGTTCAAACTTCCAATTTTCTGAATCCTGAATCCAAACCTAAATCTGAATCTGAAACTTGATCAAGCTGCTGCTATTGGGATTCCACAAGCTTCCATGATGACTCTTGCCGGCATTCATTTCTGTTGCACAAATGTCATGATGGAGGAATGATATTTTGTATGCAAATCCTCAGTTATGTTTCTGATCATGTCCAAATTCTGCTTGATCATTCTTTGATCTTAATCTTCTTGAATGAAGAAGAAGAATAAGAGCACTCATTGAAGGTCAAACAGAACTTCTGATCAAATCTCTTCAACCTCAGCAATAGATTTCAAGCATGTGGTGAACAGGGATCTAAGATTGCTGCCATGTCTAATTCATCATGAAGTCAACAATTAACTACAAGAATACAAGTCAGCTGCAGCAGCTTGCAAGTTTGATCGATGGACAATGCAAAAGCTCTAATAAAGCTTAGAAGCTAGCTCAAGATCAGAGCTTGTTGTAGACACAGCCAGTTCAATGCTTTTTTCTGCCTCTCTATGTGTCTTTCCTGGGAGATTATGCAAGCAAAGATCAAAATTCCTTAGCTGGAAAACTTCAATACATGAAGTTCAATGCTTCTCTCTCTCTCTTTAGCTAGCACCTCCTACCCAAATCATTCACATCAACCCAAAAGATTGCTTGAATCCCAAGATCATGCTTAAATTTTTTTCATGATCTCCCAAAGTAAAAAAGCAAAAGCAATTCTTCTTTTCAAGTGAGAGAGGCATGCAAAAGCTAAACCCCAAACTGGATAAGAAAAAAAGAAAAAGAGGTTTGTGGCGGGCTCCAAGCTTCTTGCAGTAAAATTCAATTCAACAACAACAGCAACAAGTCTTGGATTGTGTAATTCAAGAGTGCTAAGTTAGAATTTTAAACAACATTCTCTTCCTGAACAAGAAGTTCCTTCTCCTCCTCCTCCTCCTCCTCATCCGTTTTGACTTCTCCCTTCTTGCTGCACACAAGCTGTTCTATATACAAGTTTTTTTGTAAGTTGGAATACATGACTTACAATCTTGGGCCACCTTGAAATAATCGGCTCACAGATGATTATCTTTTCTTGAGCACATTACACAAGAAAGATGGAGAACCTTACCCTTAATACCAAAGAAGATCTTTGTTGAGCTTGCAGAGTCTCTTGTTGTCTTGAAACCAATTCCTTGACAAATCCAACAAGGGCAAGGCACAGTCCCTAAACAACTAGCCATGAGGAAATACAATATTCCCAGGTATGATATAGAAGTTAATTGTGTGCTGAGGGGGAAGTTACCTACCACACCAGATGGTCTATAAAGCTATAATAACAATGAAAAGACCATTGGTCTCCATTATTCAATATGGTTGGTGCCTAGGATAGGCCAAAATGTAAAAGATACACTGACCCGAGATCTGAACATCAAAGTAGAGTTGCATCAAATTTTAACATTCAAAGTGGGTGAAATTCCAGACAAACCAGATCAAGCTTGGTCACATATTCCTTCTGTACATCATTTGAAATTGCATGAAATTTCTCATTGCCTCGTAACTTTGGGACAAAGGGTCTTTGCTAACAAACTGTTGGGATAGGCAATATATGTCATTGAGAACCAGAGGCAGGGCTGGTGGCAAATCTCAACAAGACAAAGCTGATGAGGACTACAACCTGACACTGACTGGAAAAAAAAAATCCAACTGTGGAAGCTAAATTCATCATGAACATGTAGTGAACATGCTGTCAGAAAACCTAAATCACTTAATGTTGGGAGCAGAAAAAAGAGGTAATCAGCCCTGACCTGTCGAGCTCATTGCGTGCCTCTCCTACAGCTCTCCTAGTTTCCACCCACATTGCATCATGCACATTGATAGCTGTCACACCAAGATTTGCCAATACCATTTAGTAGATAGTTTAGGATATTGACATGGCAAGAACAACACTCACAGAGTCACCTCAAATCCACAGCAGACTCAAGTGACCCCAAGTTAGCTTGTGCAACCAAGTCATAAGCAGCTGAAATGCAAAGGAAATTATTGCTAATGTAATATCTCAGAACCAGATATCTTGTGTGGAATGTGACTGCCACTGCTAGGCAGACTAACCAAGGCTTTTCTCAGCGGGAAGTGTATGTACTCCTCACAATTCCATCCAATAGGATTATACACAACAACTACCTGTTAACAACCAACAACACCCAACAGACAAAAACAACAGTTAGTCACATAGAGTAGCAAGTAGAACAACAACTACATGTGCACTGACTTGTCCCGTGTGCACATTTGAAGAGAATTCAAGAACCACTTGCTTCTTCTATTGTTAGTTTTGGTGCAAAGAACATACCAAACTTTTGCAAAAGGAAGCTCAACTTCAGATGTTGGACAATAACTGATATTCAGCAGAGGACACTACACAAAGTGATCACAACCATGAGCATGCAATTATCTCCCTTCATAAATGCTGAGTTTTAGGGTTGGGTTTTTCTGATGAAAAGAGCAAACCGAACCTAATTTGTTTGTGAAGCATAATCACATACCCATTTAGTGGTACAAAGATAGGGGAAAAATAGTGACCTTTAGCCTGCTGGAATGAGAACTCTTTTAGCAAATTCATGTCAAGCACTAGAAAGACAAAGAAAGGCTAAGAAGAATCAATTTCACCAGTTGTTAAATTGTACCTGTTCAAGTTTCAAGCTTGCAGTTACATCCTTCAGAATTGAGGAGCTAATATCCTTTTGGTGTAATACTCTACATTCTTCAAATGAACCGTTTTTTCTACCACCCACATGCTGCTTAGCTATTAGTGTGGCATAACCAATCAAGGCAACAAGGGCACTATTGAATACCTTTTCTGCCTGGAAGAAATCCATGTTTGTCATATTGGTTAGTCTTTCTGCAATTTTTCTTCCAAAGTCAAGAGCACCACAGTGCAACTCACAGACTTTGTGTAACAGAACACATTTTTACTTTACAAATTCAACTATCACCACAATTGGAGAGGTAGGGTGTGAGTCAACACTTTGCACATGTTGGCATAACAAAGAAGCAGACAATGAGAAAGAAATTAGGCAGCAGTAGCTGGGATCATCATCATTACCTTTGCAGATCCAACCACCAATCGTTGAACATAATCATTTGCAACGTGCTGCTTCTCAGTGTCACTCACTCCATCATGATGCTGGACAATTGCCATTGCTTCCTTGAGACTGTCGGTATTGGGTCCAGTCTGGTTCTTGCCCACCAAAAATTCCAAATGTCTTGCTTCCTGGCCCACAAACATTTTGCAACAATCCATCCATCTATAGTCTTGAGAAAAAACCCTGTTTAAAAAAGAACAAGCCCCCTTTGGATGTTCAAATCTTTCAAGTATGATAGCAACCAACACCCAACCATAACTGATCAAATGAGCATTCATGATATAATAGCACACATACAGATGAGGACAAAATGCATTCTCAAGTATTTACTTGAAGGAAACCAGAGAGCTTGCACACATATCCCTTAAAGGCACTTCTGTTGGGGAAGTATCCTGTTTAGTAGCAATGTGGTTTGTCTGCATATTTGCATCATAGCATATGATTCCACCATTTTGAATGAATCCCATCAAAAGAAGAAAAACAACATCAATGAAGGGGGAGCATCAAGTTGGAAGAAGAAATCAACTGACAAAAAATTTCATGCAGAACTACAGGATGTTTTTTTATAAAGCTTATGGGAAAAATTCCCATGTCTTCAGGGCTATCTCTCATTGGCTGCATTTACAGCATCCACATACATGGATGGTGTGTAATAGAGTACATTTACAGCCATCCTGTCGCAAGCTATAACAGTGACCTTCAGTGCAAAACCTTCAAAGCTGAAGCCAGAAGGTGGCTCATTTGAATTGGTCCAAATGCGGTTCTAGTTTTGAAGATGCCTTGATTTGGTGGTTGTAGCCCTGCTTGAGCTAGTTCAACTTGCTGCATCTCCAAAGAAATGCAAGGATGACAAAAAAAAACCCATAAAATTGTAGCCACACCTCATAAAATAGTACTCCCAGAATTAGGCTTCTATTTTCCATATTGGAAATGGACTTTGTTTCATCTTTGGACATCCCAAATTGGTAAAAATAGTGCAGAGGATGCTAAAGCTAACACAAAATAGCCATTAATCAACAGTTATGTGTACATAGTAATTTTAAGTCCAAAGCTTGTCAAAAACATTTGCTAAATGGAAGCTCAATGTGGAAGCAAACCCACAGGGAGAAACTGAAGAACCAAAATAAATTAAAAATCTACAATAGTTTGGTCTCCTCATTAAGTGTAATGATGGTATATGAAGTTGCCAAAAAAATTCCAAAAATTCCAAAAACTTGCATCAATAGAATTGAAAACATAACACTAACCAATCTTGTATTTTCTTCTTTAAAAAACACAACTTGCCTTTTGAGGACCTAGGAAGGTTCAAGAATTTAATGATTCAAAAAAAATCATTGCAAAAAAATACAAAAGGGAACACTCAAAAGGTACATGAAGATGTAATTATTATTATTTTTTATGATACTTCGATCAAGAACTTTGATTTGAAAAATGAATATTTTATTCATGGAACAAGGTGGCAATATTTATAATACAATGAAAAAAATATTGAAATTCATTAGTCGCAACCTTGGATGAGTTAACACAATCTTTTATACAAAAAATATGAATTTTTAAATGAGTGAAAAAGTTTAAAATTTTCAATTTTGATTGAATTCACTACCACATTAAATCGAACATTGAAATTATTATTAGCCAATCCAAAGGATGTTAACAAACATATTTAATCTTATCTGTTTTGCAAAATGAAAGTTTATTTCACAATATATAATTTGAACAAACGAAATTTAGAAAGAAAGAATAATAAGAAATATATATGTTATTACACCTAATTATGTTCAAGATGATAATTCTTTGTACTAGTTCCATAATGATCATTTAAACACTTGAATTTTTTTCAAAATTAACCTTTTTTTTTTTGTAATACATTAATGAATTGTAATAATGGATGGTAATAATATCTATGATTTTAAAAATAATTAGTTGATTATGTAAAACATTTTTAATGTTAATGAAAAAGTGATGTTTAGTATCAATAATTTTCACATTTAATGTGCATCTAATGTGTCACATAAATGACTAAGGGAATGGAATGTTTGCCAATTTTGGACCTTGTTGAATGCAAGTAACTAATGATTGAGGTAAAATCTAACTTTTGTTGGTAAGATTTTTATATTTCAAAAAATGCACTATTGTTGCACAAGAATGTTAAAGACTTTTGACATTGTAATTAAACCATTGAAAGGTGATCTTCATGTCATTTCACTTCAAATCATGAAAGGAACACATCTTTTGGGCCATTGAGATCTTGTTTGTACATATTGAATTAAAAGGGATTTAAGGTGAAAGGCTTTGATCATTCCCATGATTTATTATAATGAACATCAAAAATATGAAAAAGGGTAAAACATTAAGAAGGTGGAAGTGACATCTCACAAAATTTCATCTTTTTAAATTCAAGTCTTATTGTGTCATTAATGAAATTTTAAATATTTCATCCAACTTAAGTTAGGTGTAGTTGTTTTGGGGGCACATGTGTTTCATTTTGTGTTTGTGACAATAAAATTAGGTTGATGGTCAACATGATTGAATATGATGTTTTTAAGAAATAAAGTTAAATTGATTGCCCACAAATCAATGGTCATTAAAATGTAAATACAACCACATCCTCATTAATTTTAATTAGAACTTCAGCATTGTAAACCAATATTAATGTAAATTTCACATGGTTTGAGATCAACAACAACATCAAATAACACCATCACATGGTTACTAAGGGTTAATTTCACACAATAAAGGATGTACATTTTATAGTGCCATCACTAAGAACAAATGACAACAATTCATCATCTGATTCATGTTTCAATTCATTAATAACAATTGATTAACATACATTATGAAATTCATATATAATAAACATGATCATTATGAGAAATTGTGTTCGTCAAAACCACACTACTTTGCAACTAAAACTCAAAAACAATTCATATATAATTGTTATGCAACTATCCCCTTAGAAATACAATGTATTAATAAATAAATCGCCACACCAAAAAATTAGTTGGTTGTATTATAACTGCAAGTGAGTTGAAAATGGGTCTTCTATATAATAATTTATACACATCATACATACATACACATTCAACCATGTTTGATTTTTTCAGGAATTGCATTGTAATTGCATGCGGTAATTACTTTAAAACTATTGTAAATGTGTCATTAAAACAACAATTATGTTGCAACTAATGTGCAATGTACACACATGTTATCATGCCACATGTCCACATCTCCATCACCCATTATGGGATACATTTACAACTAGTTTCGATTACAATTCCCATTGATACAATTAATATGGCCACTAGTGCATCACTATTAAAGTACTATTGTTCAACTATGTTACAATTATAATACAACCTTATAATTTTAATAAAAATACATATTCATCAATTACTTATATCTTCATCATATGTGTTTCAATTTAAATAATTTAAAATGTTATGGGAACATTACCTCAAGTTTTAGAAATCATTTTTGAAGGGCAAAGGAAAATGAATAATGAAAAATAACAAGATAAATAAGCTTTCCAACTTACAAAACATCTATTTATTTCTTTTTTTCTTCTTTGGACCCCTCTTACTTTCAAACTTCATAACTTTCTTATTTCTTATTCATTTAAAATGATTTAAAGTGTTATAAGAACACCACCTGAAGTTTTACAAATCATCATTAAACTTTAAGAACAATAAAACAACGTACAAGGAATTTTTTGGGTGTTTAGGATCGACCTTTGTAGCATTTGGTGGTTTTAAAAAATAAAATTGATCACCCCTTTTACTTTGAAGGGCCATAACTTTCTTAATTCTATTTCATTTTGACAATTTTTGGTGCACCAGATGCACCACTAGGACAAGTTTAAATTTTGTTTAGACATAAAAAAACAATGGAGCCCTCCCTTTGGATTTGGCCTACCTTGAATGTTTAAGTGTTATAGTTGCAACTCAATTGCAACTAATGAACGACTAAAAGATCTAACCCATATATTTTGTCTTCAAATCTCATATTACAAACTATATAAAAAAAGCTTATTTCCTTTTTTTTTTGCATTAAAATACATGTGTCATTTTGGGATAAATTTTAATAAGCTTTACTTAGAGGCAAAACATAAAATAAAAAATAAAATTTCATTGTTATTCTTTAATGCATTTAGTTTTGTGCTTTCCTACCTACTTACTTACCCAAGTAAATAAGTAGGTCCTACTTTTCTACCTACCTATGTAGTTAGGTAGGTAGTGAAGTCTTAGTAAATACATAGGTATGTAGGTCTTAAGACCTACCAATTTACCTACCTATGTAGTTAGGTAGGTAGTGAGGTTTTAGTAAATACATAGGTATGTAGGTTTTAAGACCTACCAATTTACCTACCTATGGTTATGTACTACCTATTTAACTATTAAAAATAATTAAAAATAATATTTATATATATCTTCTTTTTTTCAAAATATAATTAATATGCCATGTGGCAAAAAAATTTATTGTGCCACATGTCACAATTTCAAATCATCATTAACAATCATAATGGATGATGCAGATCAATATTTCAAAAATAATAATTTTTATGTCCAAAAATCTTCATAATGCCACATGTCAGATTTTAATATATGAATGACAATTAATGATGTTAGTATGACATCATGGGTGTAATTATAATGGAATTGCATAATATTTAAAAATGAGTTGTTTTGATTAAGTTGCAATTGAGTTACATCTTATATATAATGAGTTACAATTCTACAATTCATGCAAGTTATTCGTTAACACTCACGACATATAAATATTGTGAGTTACAAATGTTTGTTGCAACTCAAAAATTAAGTTACAAGTCCAATTGCAAAACACCCTTTTTTTTCATAATGTGAAACGCACATAGCTTTTTGATGGTAATGGGAATGATAAAGTTGAATGATTTCATCGAATAATTCAATCCATGATATGATGGATGATGGATATAAATTTCATTGATATAAATCGAAAAAAATTGAGGCATAACACTTTCATTGATTGTCAAATTATATTTTAATCACATTTGGCCATGGCCATGGAAACAATTCTAATGACCTTAAAGTCAAATGTTTCATTTAAAACAAATGTTTGGAAGAACTTAAAAAGCTTTTACAATAAACTACACATTGAACCTTCAATAACACGAAAGAAAAACAAAAAGTGTATATACATGTGAGAGTTCAAGTGAATTCATGTTTCCTTTGTTTTATCTTGTATGTGTAACCTTATTCCCATGGGGATTGATTAGGTTCAATAAATATTTGTAATTTTTTAAAAATAAATATTTTATTTAAATGTTGTAACTTGAACCTTGGATTCCAAATTACAAACATAAATAGCCTAATTAATTATTATTATTATTATTTTGGCGGAACAATTTTTTTTCATCACATAGTGGTATATTTTCATCCAAAAATGATGTGTTGATCACTTTTCTATTATTGCTAGAGTTTTTTTTTGAATTGAAAAAATCATATTTTGATGTCATACTTGCCATCCATGTTGAAAAGGTTCAAACAATGTCAAAGAGCCTATTAGTTCTTATTATGTAACAATCACCATACATATTGTTATTTGGTAGAGATGAAAAACAGATGGTCTCATAAAAATGTGTCATGCTTCAACTTCACATGGTTTTTCTAGAGAATTGTGGTACGATGTTATAATAAATATGTACCATTACTTATTTGAGAAAGTTTCAAAAGATTAAATGATTCAATTGCAAGCCACCTATAGGTATGAATAGTAAAATCAAATCCATATATTTTTTTGAAATTCAAAGTTCTTAAATAAATTGCATCACAATAGGTTTAAAATTAGAAGAAAAAATGTACATGCTATTCATATTACAAAAAATCCATACAAAAAATCGCATGACGATAAAGGAAATATAAATTGTTGCATTATTGGTGGGTTAATGAAGGGGTCACCAAGCTTGGAGGACATGTTCAATTGTAATAATCATTGTATTAGTTTGTAACAAGCAATGGATAAATAATTTTTTTAATTTAAAAAACCTTTATTAATGGAACATGGGAGTTTTAAACACAATAAGTATAAATAGGGAAATCTTACAAATTAAATTATACATTCATAAACATGATTTTAGTGCATCTTCATGACTTCATCTTTGGGTTGTTGCACCAATTTAAAAAAAAATTTGAATATTTAAAACCAACTAGGTTTGTGGATCAAAATTATGTAATTTATTACATAATCATGAAGCTTTGGGTGAATCCATGTTAATTGCAATGGATGAATTGGGTACCATTTATTGCTTTGATGAAATCATTTGATATTTCCCTATTCCCTTTTAGATGACATTTGGGGAGTTGGGTTTCTAGGAGGTTTGAAATTTTGTGGTAGGTATTATGTATGTAAGGTGTGTTAGTTTTTGGGTAATCATTTAACTTGTAAATTAAGACCCTAAACCCACATTCCCTTGGAGATTTAATTAGTTTATTTTTGTAATTAGAATGTTATTACTAACATTCACCTAGTAGTTCATTAGGTGAGAAAAATTTCCACCAAGCAATGATCACTTTTTAACATCAATGGCACCTAAACTTTTGTTGGTTTTCAAAACACAAAAAAAGGACTAAGAAACTCTGAGAGCTCTTAGTAATCTTCTTGATGAACTTTGTGTTGGCTTTAAAAAAACAAAAGACCATTTCCCTATATTTTGTGGTGCCCAAAAATGACACAAAGGTGAAGCTCTTAATGCATATGTTCCATGGAAGGCACAATGATCTTGACATTCATGTGAAGCTGCAAGAGAATTTTTTTGTTATAGGTGATGGTAGTCCTCCTCCTCCAAAAAATGGGGAAAAGCTTAATGATTTTAACAAGGGAATAACAACAATTGTTGTGGTGGTGGCACTTGGTTGTTCTACACCTATTAATGGCAATCCGTTGCCACACACACCCCCCCAAAGCCCAAGTGCCATTTAAAAAAAGGCCATTCTTTTTATTTGATTTTAAAATTTTAGTTTATTGTTTGAAAGGTTAAAACCAATGTTATGTAAGTACCCAAATCCAAATGTTAGAATTGGTGGTTCTAGATTTAGATATTAAGAATTTGACCCAATTAGATCCAAAATTTAATAAATTTGATGTAAATTCTTGTTAAACCATTGATCATGGTAAATCCAAAGTAAAACCTAAAATCTTTTGTTCACCCATTTTCAATGGATGAAACCCCTAAGCACCTCCCTAGGTTCGAGTGTAGGTTTTAAGGGTTCATGTGTGTATGTTAGTTCATACTTGGTATTTTAGATATTTGTGTTACTTTTAACTAAAGTGTAAGACTTATCCCCACTTATTTCATTATCTATTTTATGGCCAAACATTGTTGATGGTTGTTTTAATAACTTACAAGCTAGGTTTGAATGTATCAAACACAAACAAGAAAACATATTTTCTCAACATTAATGCATATGAAGTGATTCAATACTTGTTTTTACAATGAGAACAATGATTTCTTGATCATTATATCAATATATGCTTTTGACAACTTTAATTCCTTCAAATGCAAAACCATTCCAATTGAACATGTTACAACCTTAAATCTAAACCACATCCAGAATCACATCCTTTTTAGAAAATTGTAAATCCTATATTTTGTAACCACCTTGTTTGTGTAAAGCAATATTACCCTTATCCATAAGTTTTGACATTTTAAAAAAATAAAAATTCTTCACCTCAAGGTTCTACCACATTTGTAAATTATATAAGGTCTAGACTTGAGGTTTCTTAAAAAAAACCATATACCCACACAACACTAGTTGAAATTTGGGGATCATGTTTTTTCTTTAATTTTGAAATATCAAAAATTTGGTGAATTTTTTCAAAAACTTAACAAATTTAGTTGAATTTCAATTTTGTCAAAAAATTCCAAACTTGCAATTTAAAAGAAGTTTCAATTTTGCTCAATTTTCATAGTTTGAAAGCTTGGGGTGAAAAATTTCAATTGTTAGTTTAGTTTTTCTGAAACTGCATTAAAAAATGGAATTTGACAACAAGTTCCAACTCTATGGTTTGAAGAGTTTGGTGAAAATTTCCAACTTTTTATCAAAATTTTGATTTGCAATATATATATATATTTTCCACAATCTTTTTCAATTTCGAAGTTTTTATAATTATTTTTCAATTTATTAATTTTTTTTTTGTTTCTAATCATATTTTCTTTAAAAAATTATGGTCTACTATTGGCAATTTACAAAGAAAATGACTCTCCCTTCATCTCCCCCCCCCCCTTTACAAAAAAACACAAAAAAGAGAGAGAAAAAACTAAGCCAACAACCCACCCTAAAAAGGACAAAGACCAACATAATTAATAAATATGTTCTTTTGCGTTTGGGAACAAAAGGAAATCCCTTTTATTTCTCAAAGTGTCTCTAATTGTTACCCTAGTACCTTGGCCAATTCGACACTAGTTATATTATTTTGAGAAATGTTGAAAAAATTCAAAAATTATTTTTTTCCAAATCAAAAAACATTGTGAAGGATAATAGTGAATATTTAGGAATATTTCATTTGTTGGAATGAGTTTTTCAAAACTAATTAATTAATTAATTATTTGCATAGACATGTGTTGAAATGGCCAAGGTACTAGGGTGGTATTCCTCTTATTTGCTTTAAAATGATGAAAAACAAAGTTTTTTTAAGGAACACATTTTCAAGGATTGCCTACTTTGATTATTGATATTGCTCATTCATTTCACCTTTTTTTTGGAATGTTTTTGTTGCACAAGATTCATATGCATGCCTTCTATCTATCACCAAGTTTTGTACACAAAATGAAGCACAACATCTTGGTTTGGTTTGAGTCTATTAAGACTTGCAAATTTAGAAAATTAACTTGAAATTACAAACTCCAAACCTTCATCTTGGCTCGAGTCTACCAAAAACTTGCAATTTAGAAAAGTAAGTTGAAATTACAAACTCCAAACCTTCATCTTGGCTTGAGTCTACCAAAGACATGCAATTTAGAAAATTAACTTGAAATTACAAACTCCAAACCTTCATCTTGGCTTGAGTCTACCAAAGACTTGCAAATTTAGAAAATTAGCTTGAAATTACAAACTCCAAACCTTCATCTTGGCTTGAGTCTACCAAAGACTTGCAAATTTAGAAAAGTAAGTTGAAATTACAAACTCCAAACCTTCATCTTGGCTTGAGTCTACCATAGACTTGCAAATTTAGAAAAGTAAGTTGAAATTACAAACTCCAAACCTTCATCTTGGCTTGAGTCTACCAAAGACTTGCAATTTAGAAAATTAATTAAAATTACAAACTCCAAACTTACAATGGTGACAATTTTCAGTTCTCATTCACATATTATAATTAATTAATTAATTTATAATTGAAAAATCCAGGTTTTGAGGGCTGTTTTGTTGGAAGGCCTTTGGGATAGTGGGGGACCAGAAGTGGCCTTTTAATGAAGAGAGTGTTTTGGAGGGCTGTTTTATTGGATGCCTTTGGGGGGATAGGGCCCAATAAATGGCTTTTAAATTAAGAGACTAACTTTGAGGGCTATTTTGATTGGAAGCCCTTGGGGGATAGGGGCCAAGAAGTGGCTTTTTA
>Ga0209208_10004650_pt1 | contig 19375 bp, 10 predicted proteins | sample S1TSphfallax_3_FD_187694 | JGI IMG/M metagenome (GOLD analysis project Ga0209208, IMG submission 187694) | Host-associated microbial communities from peat moss isolated from Minnesota, USA - S1T2_Fd - Sphagnum fallax MG (SPAdes) (version 2) | ecosystem: Host-associated > Plants > Peat moss >... | reverse complement strand
TGATTATTCCCCACAAATAGACAATTATCATTCAATAGACATTTCAATAGAGGTAGAAGTGTTGTCAAAAATTCTTTTAGGATTTTAAAAAGAGCTCCACTGAGTTGTTGAAAGTAACCTTTGTGTGTTGTCTTTGCCTAATGTTATCTTTTATTGTTGCATTGTTTACAATATGATCCTTGATGGAAAGTATTTGAACATAAATAATTTGATGATGTAGTTAAAGTTGGAGAACAAAGGTGTAAATGTTCATCCTAATTGTCAAGAAAGGTGAATGAACATGGGATTATTACAAAACATTATTACCAAGTTTGGAAATTTCAAGAACAAATCAATGAATAATTGTAAAACAATAAAATTATCTTTAAGTGGTACCTAGTCCAACAATTTTTTGGTACCTTCATCATTTTGACACCCCTCTTTGTTGTTATCGATAAAATCCAAAACAAAATTGATCAAAAAATAAAACTTAACATGAAACTATTGAACTTTGCTATGATTTTCATTTAATACAACTATGTTGGCAACTATCTTTTGGTTGTTTATTTCAAAATTTTCATTAGGAATTACATCAAGGAGCAAACTCCTTTTAACATTTATGCAAATGCAAAAAATAATTTGATCTTAACTATGACACCCAATGCAAATTAATTAAGTAATTTAATGTTCATTTAATTATTTCAACTTATTCCAAACCCCTAATTAGCAATGCCATCCCCTATCTAAAGTACTTATGGATAATTTCAAGTCACATTGTGTGCATTGAAATCTTTCAAAACAATTTTGCAATGTTGCTTGAAATGGAAGTTTGTTCAATCTTTGAATTGTTTGTGCATTGTTGTGTTGTCAACTAAAATTTGATACTTCACCTAATCTATTTCATTCAATCTTTTGATTTGTCATTAATTCTTCATTGATTCATCTTTGAATCATTTAGTTAATTGTCTTTGAAAGTCATTCCTCACCTGATGAAATTAAATTGAAATTCAACTGAGGAATTTTTTTTTTCCATATGTATGAAAACATGGCACATAGATGTGTTGAGATTAAAAAGGATGTTCAACATGTTTCAACTTGCCTTGTGAATTTTCTTGTTGTTTTATTTTAAATTGTTCTTTGAAAGTGTGCCCATGGATTTTATTTTACTTGTCTTCAATTTCAATTTGTGTAAAGTTGAAATGATCCATGGCTCTCACCATCGTTTTGCTATTATTGTCAATTGGTTAATAATAATTGACAAAAAACATTATTTCATTTTCATTTGATTCATGTGTTTTCATGTGCAATTGGAGTGATAAAAAAAAATATTTTGATAATTATGACCATTTTATTGTTGGTTGGGACCCACAAAGTTTGTTGGTCTAACAAGTTGATGAAAGGAGTTTCATAATGATAAGTACTTTTTGAAAAGTTGTATAGGTATATCACATTCACCTAAACTAAAATCATTGCATTATCATCATTTGCATGTGCATCAACCAAATAGTCTTCGTTGAAAAATCTTTACATGAATGATCATTACAGTTGATCTTCTTGTGTATATAGTTTTGAGATTGGCAAAATGTAAAATTCATCTCCATCTAGGGTGCAAACATGACCCACACCCTTTTGTGGTGTTGTTATTAAGGAAACATTGTAAGGTGTTGTTCATTATCCATATAATTGTTACAACTACTTCATTACTATTAATAAAATTCCAACTAACTTTACTAAATAAATTGCAAGTCAAAATAAGTTTGAGTTAATTTTCCAAATCATCATCATTATTATTATTAAATTAAAAATTTCAATTTTCTACTACATTCATAGTGATTTAAGATTATTTTTTTGGAATTATGGTTAAATTTTTGAAAAATGATATTAGAAATTTAAAATTAATGATAAATAATAATGCATTGAAAGCACAAAATTGTTAGCTTCAAAAACCTCAAAAAACTTGTGTCAATTAGTGTTACAAAAGGATTTTTAGTATTATTTAGATGTTAAGAAACTCCTTTTGGACATGAAAAATTTCTCTAAAACATTTCAAGCTTTATAGCAAGTTTCAATAGATATTAAATGATAGTACATGAAATGATTTCAATTTCATGATAACTTTTCACATGATTTGTTTCCATTTACATAATTTTAAAAATTATTTATAATAGCAAGGGGTCATGGTTTTTGTGATTGCACCTTCTACATATAAAATCTAGACATGGAAGGGAACATTGATAAACCCTAAAATGCATTTTAACACCTCATAATAATCTTCAAAATATTGGGAAGTGCAACTTGTCATGTTTGTCAACATTTAGTTCTTAGAAAAAAAATTATGACCTATCCCTTTGTGGTAGTTTATAATTGTCTAGTAATTTGAATTCACCCCATTCCATTTATCCTTACACATTTTGTCATTGCATGACAACAACGCATTGATCTTGTTTTGAAGTTCTTTTGCAATCTTGGTCCATCATTGACTTGCAAGAATCATATGAACTCTTGAATCCAAAATTTTCTTTTGCACAACATATTTGCATGTTTGCACTTGATGAATGTAAGCATTTCATTGTGCTCCCAATTGACATTGCATCATCAAGTTCCATTACTAGTATTGGATCCTTCTTTGGAATTTGTTTCTTTTAAATAAAACTTGTGTTAGTTGTATCCATTGCACATGCCATGGACTAATTTGCTTGAGTTTGTTATTTATAGGTGCTTACTAGACCAAGGCACACACCAAACAAAATGCAATAAAGATACATAAAAAGGACAGACATAAGAGATGCACAACAAAAAAATGAAAAAATATATTATAACATAGAATGCATAGAAATGAAAAGTGATGCACACAAGTTGAATGAACATGGGTTTGTAAAGCTTAGATCTTTGTGCATTCTTGAATGAAGGATTGAGCTAGGTGCTACATGTTGATAGTTTACATTCTATGAATTCATGGTCTTGGGAAAATCTTCCCACCTTGCAATTGGAAATAAAAGAAAAGATATATCTTTTTTCAAGATTTTTAAATAGACAACAATAGTTTATCACCAAACTCTACCACACAAAATAGTGTGTTTAGTAATATGTCATGTGTGCATGCCATGTAGACTACTTATTGATGACTAGATGCATAATGTGAACACATAACTTATATTGATTTTACCAACCTTGTTATCATTATGTGTGAATGTAATTTTATATGTTAGTTGTAACTTATTGAGTATCTTATATGTATGTCTACTTGAAGATCACCTATTTTTGTCCCTAAGATGCAAGCTATTTTTAACATTGAAGTGTCATAGACCCAAGTGAACTTTAGTGAATGCATAGTCTTTGCATATAGATGTCGCCCAATAAAACACAAGTTTGGGGACCTATGTAGGTATTGCCACACCTAAGGCAAATTGCAACATCTAAGGATGCATCTTTTTGCAAACTAATGTAATACCTTTACCATATCAACAACAAATTGTCGAATATTTAATGAAACTTGAAATCTTAACTTTGACACTTGATTTTTTAATTCTGAAATTTTCACCAGGTAATGGTTATAAAAAATAATAAACAAGGTCTTATCACTATTATTGAACAGTCTAATGTGTCTAAATTGTTTTGGTTTTAAGCCATTGTCATGGGAGGTCTATGATTCAAAACTTAACAGTTGAACTTTTTTATTTTATTAGAATTTCGGCACAAACAAAAAATAATTTTTCAAAAGTTCGACAAAACAAAAAATCATTTAATTTATGTTGAAATGGTAAAGGTACTACAATATCTACAAATGCTCCCATAGGTCATGCATTATTGACTTGTTTCCTAAACATTACAAGATGTTCAAATAGTAAAGGCATGTAGACCATTAGTGTTTACACTAGAGTTAGATTGTAATTTCAACATGTGTAACCTTTATTGTTTATATGTAACCCATCTTTTTATAACCTTAACTAATATAACCTAAGTTATTGGTTGTAATGTTATCTTGTTACCTAACTAGTTTTTCCTTTCAAAACCATTCTTTGTAAATTAATTGAATATCCAATGACAAAAACTACTCAAACTTCAATATTTCTCACACATTAAGTCTAAAAATTTCTAAATAACCTTCAATAAATCCTACTCACTTAAGGCTTTCCAACAATACTAAAAGGAAAATTCCCTTATAATTTTCAGTTTTGATTTAAATGAATTTTCAATGAAAATTTTGTTTAATACTCAACAACTTCTCCATTGTAGTTTGAAACATTATGAAATAGACTTGGTGCATCCCTAATCATGAAGGGCTTTCAAACAATAACAAGAGTGCAGGTAAGGTGGTGTGGTTTGGGAGATCTCAACATGACAAACAAACCAAACACACAACCTTCCTTCATAGATAAATATCTATTTTCACCATTTCATGCCTTTCATTTAATATGGAGTTCATGTAGTTGGTCATACAATCCACCTTCATTTTATATTCGTATAATATTATGTTAGTGTGCAATAGTACATTTGTTTATATTTTTGGGCTTGTTTTGGATACAATTGGGATATTTGTAATACTAGACTACAAGCATAACAAATGTACATCAAGGACTATAAATGTTTTTGAAATTTTAAAATCCCTCACGACTATCATGTTAATGCATGAGAACTTTGGCATTGTATTATAAACATGCCTCCAATACATTAAAACACCTTTTTCATTATTCAAAATTACACCAAAACTAAGACACTTGAACATGAATGACTATGAAATCAACCCTTTGTGAGCCCATTTGTTTGTCAATTTTATTAAACTCATAAAATACTAGGCACCTATTAAGCAAATGTAGTAACTTACCAATCAAAGGATTACTAATTACCAAACACAACATTGGGGTAAGAATATACACATACCAACTCAAACAAAGGTATTCCAACCTAACCAAAACATGGTCCCCACATAATAATGCTCCAAATAACACTATATCCACTTGGTTATTTGTGAATGCATCGATACCACCCCATGTACGTACACATAACTAAATTGTACCCGTAGTAGGATTCTCATCAAAGTATACACATAGTCAAAGCTATCCAACAACCACCAATGCATCATCCAGTGGAAGCCCACTTTGGCTCGATTGTGGATGAACCCAAAGTAAGTTGATGTTAGGTTTCACCATGGTAATGGGTCATGTAGCTAGGTAGAACAATAGGTGACTACTAGGAAGCATATGCAAGTACTTGATTTAATATGTAAGCAAGTGCACCCTAATTGCCAAATGGCATGAGATTTCCAACCTACACCTTTGGTTAGAGAGTTCAAGGCATTTTGGTGATGACTCCCAAACATAGAATGTTAGAATGCGTTGTTTTTAATCTTTACTAACCATATATTCCAACTTTTGAAACCTATGCCAAGGCATCTCAACAAGGCATGTTGTCTTGACGTATAGTATAAATTGCCACATACATGTGTGCAAAGGGCAACGTAGTTGGGTTCAACATCATTAGCCTTTACAGTTGCCCCACTTTGCTAGTGCACAAAACACCTAAATAAAATACACTTGGGAATGAGTAGATTTTGGGAAGGAGTAGTCACTTCTAGAAAGTGGATGATTGCTTCACACTTCAAGGAAGTTTGATTGGGAATGGTGGCGACACATCTCAACTATTATTTCAAAAACCCATTGAAAACATCAAGTGAATTTTTGTAAGAATTATTTGGGCATGTATTTTGGAATTATGGAACACCATGATTTGCTTGTTTGTAAGGAGATTCATAAACAATGTTGTAATCTCGATCGAGAACAATCCTCATATTGAAATGTGATTGGAAACTTCCACAAATATCATCACATTATTGGGAGTTTTAAATCCTAAAGAAGGGATAGGAATGTTAGTAGGAGCATCATGAAGAACATCATGCACTTTTCAAACGCCATTATTTACTAAACCCTATTGGGACAACTTTAAAAAATGACAATCAAATTAGTATCCATAACACTAAGGAATTAAAATCCCTTTTTGGGCAATGCGATTATCCAGAACTTTGGGAACAAGATTGTGACTCCTTTGGGGGAAGTATATAAAATAATAATACCTTTGGGAACCGTTTTTGGGAGCTTCTCATCGACGATGGTACTATACACGGAACATCAATTTAATTTGCTTGATGAAGAATTAAATTAGAACCACAAATGGAACCGACACGCACTTACCACCACTCCCACCAAGGTAAAGAACAAAAACTATATAAGCCCCATGAATGATAATAAGAACCCAAAACTGATTATGGACTTGGTATTAGTTACCTTGAGCCTCCTGGTTACGGAAGCGTGTAGCAGTGCCATCGATTTGTGTTCCCAGTTGTTGAGTAGCATGTGCCATCATGCTACTCCCAACGCAGTTACATTGGAATGTCGGGTGTCTAGTAGTACCTTGGGGCACAGAAAAAAAGGGGGGACTGAACTTGGTCGAAGAAGGCAGGCAAGAGAATGCAAAAGAGCCTTTTTACAAGGACAGATGTTGAGGAAACAAATTTTGCAGATTGCAAACTCATTCGACTAGTTTAGTAAAAATTTCAGAATGATGATTTGAATGCAACAACAAGCATGTAAAAAAAGTTTAATAATTTGTTTTCCTCCCATTTTTGTATTCGTTGCTCTCGTACTGATTAGCTAGCACATGACCACATATTGCTCCCCCAAGAATGCAGTGGCATCAAAATATTTAGATTATGTGTACCCACATGCATTCAAAGGTCGGCAGATAAGATCCCCCAAAATTGATTGTGTAGCAGCAAATTCATGACATAAAAACATAGCATAACAGCCTTCCTTCTTTCTTTCTTTCTTTCGGTGCCAAAGTTTTTGAAACTTTTTGTCACAATGTCATCAATTTATTGAAAAAAAAAAGAATCGCCAAACTTTGAATATTTTTTCCAAAAATCTTGAAAAATCATCAGATTTTTCTGTACATGGTTCAAGTTGGTAGGCAAAAATATATAAGGATATATATTTTTTTAATTCCTATTTTGTTTGTAGCTAAATTGACTTAAGGATGATGATCACCACCTCACCTACGTCACAAAATTGAAAAAACAAAAAAAACAAAAAAACCTCTGAAAAAAAGAAAAACAAAAAAAATACAACATAAACATCTAGAGACTAGCAACCAAAAAACATAAAAATTAAGAACTGGGAAAAAAAAACAGAACATCTAACAACCATAAATCATATTATAAAAAAATAACATTTAACATTCTAGAAACATAAAAATATAACACAACGTAACTAACTATCTTTACATCAACTCATAACAAATTGGAAATGAATGAAATAAAGCATAAACTAGATAGAACAACTTACCTATTTTTCCTTAAGGTTAGTCACATTGTGGTGTGGTGCAATCATTTATGTTAAGTGTCTGAACCCCCCCCCCTCCCCCCCCCCCCAAGAGTCTCAAATTTTGTATTTTCAGATTCATATTATTCTCTTCCAAACCCATTGTGTCAAATTTCATAATTTGGATTCATATTAATTTTCTTCCAAAAAACCCCTTTTGTGTTCAAATTAGTATTTTTTGGAATCACATTATTTTCTTCCACCCTGTTTGTGTCAGGGGGTACCAGCAACAAGTGAACCAGCACCCACAAGCACACCATCATCCACCGGATGATTACATGACTCAGATGTGGATGAACCTCAGCTGAGGCGATAACCGGTTGCACCTTGGTAACTCATCCTGTAAGAAGTAGCTCTTATAGATAAGTAGGAAAATAGGTGACTACTAAGGTAAGTAGCTGGTTTATACATAGGTTAGGGCTGTTTTTCACTACCTACCTCAGTTAACAACCCATAAGCTGCCTTGGGTTTGAAAGATTAGATAACAACCATGGTTAGCTAGGGAACTAGAATCCAACAAAACCTAATAAGTGGTTTCACTTTGGTAAGCCCATTTTGTAAGAAGTAGGTTCTATATACTAGGTAGATAGGTAGCAAAATAGGTGACTACTAGGTTAAGTAGATGGTTTATACAAAGGTAATGGCTGTTTTCTAACTACCTACCTAAGTTAACAGTAACAACCCATAAGCTAGCTTGGGTTTTGTTAGTAAGTAGGTGGCACAAAATGCAACTGAGCTAACTACCATGGTTAGCTAAGGAACTACAATCCAACAGAAAACTGTTTCCTGACTATTTACCATCCATCCTTGCTGCTGCACTGGTAGGTTGTTGGGTTTACTCTAGCCCAAGCAAGCAGCCCCATCTCATATTTCCATTGCAGAAAGTGATTTGGAGAGAGAGAGAAAGAGAAAGATTCATAGGAACTGGAGGAAGGAAGATATCATGGTGATGATGCAAATGCAGTGAAGATGGTGATGCAAATGTATTGTAGATGGTGATAGCAAAGGTGTTGTAGATGGTGATACAATTGCATTGAAGATGGTGATGCACTTGTATGGTAGATGGTGATGCAATAATTGCATTGAAGATGGTGATGCAATAATTGCATTGATGAAGGTGATGCACTTGTATGGTCGATGGTGATGCAATAATTGCATTGATGATGGTGATACACTTGTATGGTAGATGGTGATGCAATTGCATTGAAGATGGAGCCAGTGATGGCAATTGTGTAGACCCTGTGCTAGACTTGTTGTAAGGTACTACTTTCACAAAAGAATTGCTGCTTTTATTATTATAAAATACTCCTTTGTTGCCCCGCAAACGTCTTCCACCTCGATCCTGCCAATGTCAGGAATCATGTCTCCTAGACTGTTGCAGCAAAGTTCTCATGTGTAATTGTGCTTTTGTGTTGATACTTTTGCGTGTAGTATAAGTGGTGGGTAAGCTTGCTTGTTTTTTTGCAGAGAAAAACCAGAGTTCTAGATATTCTAGATATTGAAATTCTGGTGTCAAATGGGTTGAAGGGGCCGGAACCCATTTTCAAAGCAACTTGTCATGAAGATGGAGCAGCTGCTGCATCACCAGCTTTTGTTGATGGCGGATGATGCTCCAAGGAGCTGGGAGTAGTATTGAAGTTCTCATTTCAACCAGATTCTTTCAGCATAACTGAGCTGGAAACTTGCTGCTAGGAAAGCGTAGCAATGGTGGTTGCTAGCTGCACCGGACTGGTGCTTGAGTATTTTGTACACCAAACATGCTGAAGACTAAGATCAACCAGAAATTGGTGGGATCACTCAGCTGAAAAAGACCTGTGCTTGAGGAAGCCAGTCTAAGATCGAGTTCTAGAAGTACTATAGGAACAAACCTTAGCAGAAGAGTGTTGCAGCAGATCATAGCAGCCTGCAGTTGCAAAATTTGGAGAAAACACAGTACTGATCATTCACTCCTGCACAATGAAGTTTATGAAACTGGGATCAAAACCCAACACGTTTCAGACTCAAGAAAACATCACGTAAGAGTTCGATTTTGTTTTGTAAGAGTTTGATTTTTGCTGTTTGAAGCAGTTCTTTCAGCAAATTCTGGCTTAGGGGGGAATTAGCTCTTGAATCTTCTGATGACAAAAAAAAGATAGCTGCAACAAAGCAGCAGCAGCAGCAGCAACTAGCTTACATACATACATACATACATGTAAAGAGATTTTGTTGCCAGTTTTGCTTTGTGAACCATCAAAATTGAACGCCATGGATATGGAGTAGTCACTGACAAAGTGTTCGCCAGTTTCAATGCTCCTGCTCTTGCAATTCTGCTTCATGCATAAGACAATTCTGCATGGGTTTATGTTGGTGGCAGAATGTAGAAATTCGTTGTGCTTTTTGGGTGTGATCCTTCTTCTGATGGTTCAATGTAAGGTCATGTTTACTCTCGAATTTCGTATATTGACAGTGGGTGGGTGGGCAGATCTGTAGCATCAGAACTTACCAGTGATATTACTTTGGATGTCAATGGTCATAAATTTCAACTTCATAAGGTGCAATGCTTCGTCAGACCCTTTTTCCCTCACTTGCACAGTTGCCATTGTGTACCACAAGAGAATGTGGTTTTTTTCACAAAAAAAACCGCAGCTCATGCCACATGTGTGTGGTAAACTTTGTCGTTTCATCCATTACAATGTACAATTTGTGGTGGCGCTTAGTGTGGCATATATTACATGAAAATTACAATTTGACATTAGGTAATGGCACACATGGCAAGTGCCATGTGTGCCATTACCTAATATCAAAGTGCCATTTGAATGTAATATATACCACAATAAACATCACATATTGTGCATTGTAATGGATAAAACCACAAAGTTTACCTCACATGTGTCATGAGCTGTGTGAGAAAAAACACATTCTATTCTAGCAAATGCCCTGCAAAGGAACAGACTGGACTTGTTGGTAGAGTTTCTTTGGTCCTGAATTCATTGTAATTGGCCACAGGTTTGCCATTTGTGAAAGTTTCAAGAGCATTTTTTGACCTTCTCATGATATCTAGCCTGTGGTGGGTTTATTTTTCAGTTCCCACTCTTATCCAAATGCAAGTGCATAAGGAAATTGCTGGCAGAAGCTCAGGAGTACAGTGATGAAGTCACGATTACAGATTTCCCAGGAGGTGCAGAGTGTTTTGAGATGTGTGCTAAATTTTGTTATGGGATTGCTTTTACCTTGAGTGCACACAATCTTGTGGAGGTGTGCTGTGGTGCCAAGTACCTTGAGATGACAGAGGAGATGGAAAATGGCAATCTCAGCTTCAAGCTGGAAGTGTTTCTGAATTCTTCCATCTTACGAAGCTGGAAGGATGCTATAATCTGCTTACAAACCTGCAATGCCCACATGCCATGGGCTGAAGACCTCAAGGTAAAAAAGTTATTGTAGCTCTGCAATCTGACCATTCTTGATGTTTTTTTTCAAAAAATTCACTACAAGAGAATGCAGTTTTTCTCACACAAAAAACCATGGCTCATGCATGACACATGTGTGGGGTAAACATTGTGGTTTCATCCATTACAATGTACAATGAGTGTTTGTTGAGTTTCTCATTCAAATTACAGCTTGATTCATTCCAATGGGACAGGTGGTTGAACGGTGTATAGACTCAATATCATCAAAAACAACAGTTGAACCATCAAAGGTGGATTGGTCCTTTACATATACACGATCTACTTCTTCAACAGCAAGGAGTCAGCAATCATCATCAAGGTGCACTAATGTCCTAGAGAACCCAACCTGGAATACAAGCCACTCAAGAATATCGCCAGTTCCAAACGACTGGTGGGTAGAAGACATTTGTGGTTTGGAGATTGACCTATACCGAACACTAATGGTAGCAGTGAAGGGGAAAGGTACTATCATGCCTCAAGAGGTAATTGGAGAGGCGATCCGTGTTTACACATTGCGTTGGTTACCAGAAGTGTCACAAGAACAAATGTCACTGGGTGATGATGATGGTGCAAGGATGGTGAATGGCTGTTTCTTAATAGATCATGTTGAAACAGGAAATATGTTGAAGCAGCAGATGCTACTGGAGACTCTTGTCAGTTTGTTACCATCTGAGAAGAGTGCATCTTCTTGCACCTTTTTACTCCAACTTCTAAGGGCAGGCACAGTTGTGAATGCTTCAGCTACTGCAAAGATGGAATTGGTCAAGAGGATAGGAGTGCAACTAGAAGATGCAATTCTTCAGGATTTATTGATTCCATCCATCTCAGATACCAGTGATGAATCCTTTTATGATGTTGACTTGGTTCAGATTATAGTGGAGCAATACTTGGCGCATGATAAAAGTCCTACAGCAAGCCATTTGGATGGATCCTGGTCTCCCCTTTCTGAGAGACAGAGAAGGACAACAACCCAATGTACTGAAAATCTCGATCACAGCAAGAGAAGTTGTCATCAGTCCAATTCTCACAGTTCCCAGCTGAAAGTGGCCAAGTTGATAGACAGTTATCTAGCAGAAATAGCTCGCGACAAGAATCTAGTGCTATCAAAATTCATTCAACTTGCTGAATCAGTTCCCACTTGTGCTCGCCCCGTCCACGACAATTTGTATCATGCAGTTGACATGTACCTACAGGTTTGGTTTTTGTCTTCTGGTTTCTTGTACCCTAAAACTCTAAACTCTAAACTCTGGTTCAAGTACTGCAGGCTATATGAATCGTGAGACTATGCATAGCAAACGGTTCAGCTAGTGGGTGTGACCCAGAGTAACTGTAAGTGAGCACTGAATTGTCTGTAATTGTTTGGAATGTTCAGGAACATCCAGGGCTAACAAAGAGTGAACGCAAAAGGATCTGCAAACTTCTGGACTGTAAAAAGTTGTCAATGGAAGGATGCATGCATGCTGCAACAAATGAGCGCCTTCCTTTACGCATAGTGGTTCAGGTGAATGCCCTTCTTACACTTCTGTTTTGCCAGGTTCCACAAGTTGCATATACCATAGTTTGAGACCCACAGGTTATGTATGGTAGGCTCCTTTTGATTTGGCAGATGTATTGTTTTCTTTACTGCCCAGTTGCATTTTGCAATTTTGCAATTTTGCAAATGGTTTCTGTTGTGGGCAAAATCTTCCTTGATGTCAAAGGTTTCACAGCTGTGTGATGAGATATGATGATTACTGTGGGAGAACTGTTCTTTTCCAGGTACTGTTTTTTGAGCAAGTATGGACAGGCATGAGAGGAGGATTTTTGCAAGACATCCCAAGCAACATCCGAGCACTATTGCCTCCAGATTCCAGTGGGGAGGAGATGAGCTTATTATCATCGGGGTCAAAGAACCTGGGCACAATGACAACTTCAGTGACTGTTCCACCAGAAGAAGGATGGGATGATGCTCCTGCACAGCATCGTAAAGATGCATTGTTGAAGGGAGATCTTGCAACAATGAGATTTCGTATTGCAGAAGCTGCAAATGAGCAGCACAACAGGATGATGCAACATGAATCAGCAGCAACAAACCCACAGAAATCTCAGAGTAGCTTTCTTGCTTCCTTCAAACCTCGAAAGTTTTTCAACAAGATATTCTCAATCAAGGGCTTGTCTAGATCTCAATCTTCAAATCACTCAGGGTCCAGTGCCAGCATCTGGAAAGGCATTGGCTAATCAAAAGCAGATATTATTCAGCTGATGGCTGATGAATCCCAACAGTTATATTATCTTTGAGCAATCATTGTACTGTTTCATACTTTTGTGTCATGATAATATAAAATCTGACTGTAAATTCAATTCTGCACAGGTAGGTGTTTCTTGGGTGCAAATTGAATCACAAAAACTTTCTTTACATTGTTCATGGAGTCACACCTGTTCACCATTGCGCCAATGAGTCTGCCACCATTATGCCAAACTTTTCATCATGCGATGTTCATACAGAGTCTAAATTATCCATAGTGTTGGAAACTGCTGAACGTGAGTGTTGGGATTAAGAGTTATTGCCAAGGCAGCCAGAGACTCTGTTTCAAATGAGTTAAGAAATCATTCCATATGAACTTCAAATGTCCCATGAGTTGGGGTTTGTTGCTAACTATATGAGGAGAGGCTACACAGGAGATTATTTTGGTACATACATCAGTTGGAGACTTTAAGGAAAACAACTTGATATCTTTCATTTGATGGCATAGAGTTGCCAATTTCCCTTCAGAAGACAATTTAGCATGAACATGTTCAATGCCACATGTCCACTATTAGCATGTGCATCAAGTAGTAGTACATTATGGTGTTGGTCATGTATGGTTCTAAGTGTGTTTTTGTATAGGGGGAAGGGCCTATCTTGAGAACATTCCGAGATTTGAAGTACAATGTCCCCAAGCCAGTAGGTGCAAAGTATCAAAAATCTTGGAAAGCTTGAAAGATAAGCACAAGTTCTCCTACTTTGAAACCTGTGCGATTATTGTGACACCTTAGGCTAGGACCTCTCATACTTATGTGAGACATGCATGGCCTAGCAATGAACTTACACTATACAACATGTCCTTGGTATGCACTTAGCAAAAAACTGACAAGGGTCAAGTAAGGGGGAGCAATGCAAGAGAATATATATATATGTTACTGGTGATGGAAAAGTTGTGCTTGCTCCCTAATGAGAATTGCAAGCAACCCATTTGCAGGCCTCCCTTCTACACGAAGAACTTGGTTTGAAGATCCTCAAAGAAGGATCTTACAATCTAGAAGAGACCCAAATCTTGTGACCTGAAACAAAATTTCTGTGAATTGCAATTGGATTTCTAAAATGTACAAAGAACTTCACTTTGAATATTGTCACCTTCATTTTTTCTTAAAAGAATAATATTACAATTCAGAAGAGACCCAAATCTTGTGACCTGAATCAAAATAATTTGTGAATTGCAATCGGAAATTTCAAATTTTGTAATTCTCTCTATCTCTCTCTCTCTCTCTCTCTATGTGCCAATTTGGACTCATTTTCTGCAAGCTCATCTGCTGCTTCTGCACTACATGCTGCTGCTGGCTTTCAATCTCCAATTTGATTTCACACTTCCTGGCCTTCTTCAGCAACAAATTGTTTTGGTACAATTGTTGCGCATTGGCATCATCATCATGAATCTTTGTGATTTTGTTGTGGTTGAAGAATCAAGAACAATAACAAGAACAAAAATTGGTAGGTAGTGGGTTCTCCCATATGGCTGCCTTGGGTGGGGGGGCTGTTTGTTTGCTCCATAAGCTCTCCCCCAACCAAAACCCGATATCCAGCTTGTATTGTGTGTGGCTACATCTATTTCTGTCATTGTGTTTTCTTGGGTTTATTTCTTGTGTCAACCCCATTGTATCCGATTTGAATGAAGTGCTGCTGTTGTGAATTGAAGTGGATGCTCACACACCTCATGAGTTTGAATTCAGCAAACACCTAGTAGTGACCGAAATTCTTGGTAATCCACAAATCCATCACCGTCCTTGTCGAAGGAGCTGATCATGTGAAAGCAATCTTCCAAACTATGGGCTTCATCTCCCATACCTAGCAACACACCATGAAGCTCAGTTGCAGAGATGAAGCCATTCCCATCTTTGTCAAAAGTGCGAAAGGCAGCTTTCACACACTCCTCCTCTTCTATGGAGGTTCGACATCCCTCTGGAGACCGCCCAGCATTACCAGCATCATCATTAGCAGTAGTCGTAGTAGGAGAAGAAGCTTCAGTGGAGCTTTGGTTGAAAGCGATGAACTCCTTCAAGCTTATGAATCCATCGCCATCCGTATCAGCATGCTCTATAATGGATTGCAGATCCAGTTCCGTTGGGTCATCACCCAGTGATCGCAGCACAAAGCCGAGCTCTGTTTGCGAGATTTGACCATCGCCATCAGCGTCGAAAACTTCGAAAACTCTGACGAGCTCAGTGCTTCCCAAGGAGGAGTGTTGTGGGACTTTTGATGATTTCTTTGGAGTCAGATTCTTTTCAGAAGAATTCTGCTTTGAGGATTTTTTCGGCGTCAAGCTTGTTGTTGTAATGAGACTCGCAGTCCTTGCAATCGCATTCCCCCCCGCACTACGTTGTGGCGATAGCTTCAAACCTGAGGACTTTCCTTTCTGTCCTCCTCCTCCTCTTGATCTTCCAGGCGGCAGAGGAGAAGGAGGAGTCGAAGGTGACGACAATTGTATGGAATTGGAACAAGATGGCAACGAAGTAGCCGTCTGAAGTTTCTTTCCCTGAAAATATTTCTTCATTGGAAAATCTCTCAAAACACAATCTCAACACAACTCAAGATTGTTTTCCCACTCTTCTTCACCACCTCCCTCCCAGGCCACCCACCCACAACCACAAAAGGAAGAAAAGAACAAACGGAACCCTAGCAACAAGTAACTTCCTCCGAATTAGAGAAGAGCTCTCCTTTCGAGCTCAACGATTTCTTCCTCACAAGCTCTTCAAGACACTCTCTCGTCACTAAATCCTGTCAAGTGGAGAACACCCTCCTCCCTTCCCTCACGAACTGTGTGAGCACTCACCCAACAACAACAATCTACAATCCTTTTGAACGTAACCAACCCTCTCTTTGTTCGCAATGTTAGAAAATACGGAACTCCTCAATCTCTCTTCTCTCGCAATTGTGAATACGAAACCCAGTCCCTCTTCGCAACTTTATAGTCGGGAGTGTCGACGTTTCTCAGTTCCTTCGAAGCTCAGAACCGACTTCTTCCGAAGCTAGAGATATCCTCATCAGATTCCACGAGGAACAGCGCACTCAACGTGTGTCCAGCGATGAGAAGATGATGCATCAGCCAACGCGATTTGGGGACGGCGGCAACGTGTCCGGATGGATTCTTTCGATGCGTTTCTTCGCAGATTTTTCCCCCTACATGGGATACCTGAATCTGCACGACTCTGTCCTTTCCCGTTCACGCGGTAACATTGACAGATGGAGCTTCTTCCCTCGTCCACCTAACGCAATGGATCCCGGTCCTGAATTCTCGCGATGGGTCATCCCTGTGTAAGGCCCTTGTGTGGACATTCGCTCGCACAGGGTTTGATGGTCCCACCTACCCTTGTGCGGATCCGGTACGCTCCTCGTCGGCCTTCTGGGCTGTTGTCGGTGGGATGCGCAACGGAAACATCCAAATAGTTGGGATGGTTCACTGTTCACTCACGTCTCCTGCCGACCATGCGTAGCCATGGCTGTGTCTATGGAATGCGCAACAAATCGGAAGCCATGCGCTCAAAAACTAAGTGGGTTGTTGTTGATGTTTTAGCTAAGAGTCTTTTCAAATGGAAGTGAGAACAGTACAAGGAAGGACAAGAGGTTCGTGCTACTACAGATGCAGAGGAGTGAATCACTGAGCATCTCGTCAACTTTGCTTTGCATAGTTTTGGAGAAGTTTTTTTGCAGTTAGGGTTGTTGTGGAAGAGCAAATGTCGACGACTTTAGTCGAGGATGTCGATGCAGATTTCCCAAGTTTGTGGGTGCAGATCATTTCGACCAGACTTGGCTGATGTCCTTTGTAGAATGAACTCTTGTTCTTGTGTCTCTAAGGATATAGAGTATAATAGACTGCTTGTCCATCCTGTTTCATCTGCTCTAGCAAGGAGCGATCGCAGTTTGAGATCTCCAAGTTAGCCGAAACACGAGAAGAAGAACAACGACATATGAATTTTGAAATAGGTATATGTTTTCACAACAAAATCTCTTTGCAATCAGAATCATTGGCCTTAAGGAACAATGTCGTCCACTTTTCTTGGGCTCTGACAAAACCAACACGGACAAGAGAAGCTTTTCAACGAAGTGTTGATACGATGCAACCATACATTGTACGCAAACCTTGAGTCGGATCTGTTCTTTCTGCCAACAGCAAGCCCCTTGAAAGACTCACAATTTCAATCGTCGGAGCTAGCATCCTCCATGGGAGACAGATTTTCCTCCATGGGAAGTAAATTTTCATACTTCTTTACAAAGAGCTTGAGAATCATTTCACGAGACTGGAGCTGATCCTCTATCTCTTCTTTCTCAAGACGAAGCTCCTTCTTTCTGGCGCGGATATCTAACACCTTCTTCTCCAAGATACAGTCCAGATTCCGCAACTCACTGACACCCTTCTCCAGCACTCGTTGCACTTCCGCCATGCTTAATACTTCCATCGACAACTCCTGATCAGAATCCGCCATGCCTGCTGGTTACTACCACAGTTTACAAAAATTACGCTCTCTGCTCCCTTGAAAACCAAAATTTCTCTCGAGTTCGAATCCAACAGTTTCTTCGTCTTCTCAGACGAGACGCTTGATGATATTTTGACGCCGTGACAAGCAGCAGAAAGCGACGAGGGAGCGAACTAAGTGTGCACTTTCCAGCGAACGAGGCCTGCACTTCCCACTACAAAGCTTGTCGTTCGTTTTAGGGTTTCATTCAGTCGATGCGCGCGGCTTTGTTTGCAACTGCAGAGTCCTGTCAATAACCTCTGTCACTTCAGCTCTTTGGATTGTTTGATTATTAAGTTTTATGGTTGGGTTTGAGTTTAATAATTTAAGTTCTTGAAAAATCTACACCAATTTTTGGCACTTGGAAATTTCAGAGCTCTTTGAGTTTGAAGTTAATCAAGGTTCTTATTCGTTTATTATTACCCAAAACATTGAAGCTAAGTTTTTGCTACTCGGAAAACTCATAACTAACTTTCTTATTGGATTGTGTCATTACTGTTGCTTTGGCCCCAAGCCTTCTGCACATATCAAGGCACTAGCATAAACACAGAAGATTCAATACCACTTGCAGAGGAAACATTGATAACAGAAATCAACTCTTTCCACTCATGCACACCAAGAAATATATTCAGCAGTGCATAGAGCCTAGCTCTGCACAATTCTAGATGGTACAACTATCATTTAAAGAAAATCTCAACAAAAAATCAAGATCGATGTGCAATCAGCATCTCTGACAAAACAGGTTTACATAGCATACCAGGTATTTCACAGTATGACAGGAAGCAAGATTGTCCAATCTCAGAAAAAGTTCAGGTAAAGGTTAAGTTTCATGACCCAAGAAGTCTCTCGCTAAGACAAGACAGACTGATTGTTCAGATAATAAAAAAATCTATCCCCAGTCCCAAATTTGTCTAATTTTGCATCACCCTTCTGCTCCTCTTATCCAGTCTCACAAGTGTCACCCTCAAAAGCCTCAGACTGCATGGTAGCTCAGGGCTCTGGATCAAAGTTCACCACCTGATGGCCAATACAAATTTGTACACCCAACAAAGTCACACAGGCCTGCATCAACACTGCTCCTTCAAAGACCAGCTCCAGCTCCAGATTAGCAGAATATAAAATTTCCAATTCATTTAGAGGTGCTGGACAACCCTACCTGGTTCCCAAAAGTTGGAATATGATCTGCAAATCAAGCACTGGTAAACTTGGTTACAGCCTTAGTGCCTTCAGAGACAGCATGCTTGGCTAGTTCACCAGGCAAAATCAGACGCACAGCTGTCTGAATTTCCCGAGATGTGATGGTAGGTTTCTTGTTATAGCGCGCCAGTTTTGCAGCCTCCTGGGCGAGTTTCTCAAAGATGTCATTGATGAAGGAGTTCATGATTCCCATGGCCTTTGATGATATCCCTGTGTCTGGGTGCACCTACAACATTCCACAAGCAAGAATGGGAGTTGTCACAGCGCCTCATGATTTCCATCATGCAGTCATTTTGCTTAGGACGCAACCATAAGAAACTCACTGTTGCCATTGTGACAGGACCGATTCCTTTCTTCAAGAAACCTTCAGTGCTCACTCAAAATGTAAACTATTCACTGCTAGCACTTGCAACCCAATAGAGCATGCATCAGACACAACTTCAATGAAAAAAGTGTTCGTGAAAAGATGTGCTTCATGACAAAAGCCCAGATGACTTTGAACAGAGAAATCCAAAAAAAAGCACTTTCAAGGACACCGCTCATTCAGTTTCAACCAAAATTAAAACCTAAAACAATAAAGCTCCAAAGGCTCACTTCCAAAGTATCAGACGATCACCTATACATCACGAATGGCAGTGAAAAGAATGGAGGAAA
>Ga0209208_10004649_pt1 | contig 19377 bp, 11 predicted proteins | sample S1TSphfallax_3_FD_187694 | JGI IMG/M metagenome (GOLD analysis project Ga0209208, IMG submission 187694) | Host-associated microbial communities from peat moss isolated from Minnesota, USA - S1T2_Fd - Sphagnum fallax MG (SPAdes) (version 2) | ecosystem: Host-associated > Plants > Peat moss >... | reverse complement strand
GGATTTGAACAATTCAGAACCAAAAAATTAAAAATTAAGTTCCGGGTATTTGAAAATTAGCAAAATCAAAAAGAGCCCCCAGTTTGGGTGGGTGAAAAAACTTCAAAGAACCGCCGGGTTCCAGACAGTTCGAGGTGGATATTTGGTTTTTTTCCAAAACCCGTTTGAGAACCACAGAGATATCAACCTTGATACCCACCGTCACAGACAGACTGACCGCTCACAGACAGACTGACCAGCGAGCGTTGGTCGAAATTATACAGAGGCCGTCTGTCCGGGCCGGTTCTCCCATACAAAATCTGTCTGTCCGTCCGTCCGTCCGACTGTCCGGGCCGGTTCCGCCGGCGGATTAAAACGCGGAACTGTCGTGTCACGCACAGACAGACGCACTAAGTGAATTTATATATAAGATTGTCTGTACTTTGCCAATTCAGCAGGCTTTCCGGCCTTGTCAAATGACAGAATTGGCCATCAATTGACAGAATGAGCCATGTCGGCTGATTCTATCATTTCCTACCTACTTGTCCTGAGTTACGACCTGCTTAAGCTACATTTCACGACTTAGGTCTAGACAGTTACGTCCTGGGAGGCATCCTGTCGACGGTCAGTTCCGCGATGGAAAGGGACGAAAAGGACGGCTTTCTGGAAAGTTCAAGAGAAGGCATTCCCTCGACGGTCGGTTCCACGACGGAAAAGGGAAGTGGAAGAACGACTCTCTGGAAAGTTCAAGAGAGTTCACTGCATTCTAGACGACACTGGAGACGTCCAGATGCAAGCGTTCCAGCACCATTCTTTCTTGACCGAAGCATCGTTGCCGAGCTCTATAAATTCAGGGCCTCTGCCGCGCGCTTCCCATCAAAACAATCACCTCTCTGCAGATTTGCTCCAACTCTCAAAATCCAGATCTTTGATTTAGAATTCCATTTACACTCCCATTTGTGAATTAGCAGTTCAGATCGTGGCTTTTTTGTGCTTTTGATAAGCGACAGTCGCTGAATTTGCTATGGCATTGACACCTTTCTTCGGTAGTGGTCGCAACGGCGTTTTCGATCCCTTCGATCTTGGGTTCTGGGATCCAGTGGACTCCTGGCCATCTAACTTCTTTGGGAGGAATGTCGGGAGGGATGTGCAAGCCGTCGCGAGCACCCGCATTGATTGGGTCGAAACGCCTGAAGCTCATGTTTTCAAAGCCGATCTGCCTGGTAAGTATGATATGACCCTTAATTCATAGATCGCAGTCACTTTGCAGAACACGTTTCAGATCCCATAGTTGAGGAATTTCCTGGTCGAATGTGTTGACATTTTTTGTGAAAGCTCTGAATATGCAATATCATCTTCAGTAATGCCTACAATTGGATTTCGCAACTTTCAGCAGCTTGTGAGGTGCATGTCCCACCACAGATACGGCGTGTCCCTACGTCCTCTCCCTGACTGTGAAATTTTGTGTTCATGGGTTCCAGGGCTGCAAAAGGAGGATGTTAAAGTGACATTGGAAGGAGATCGTACACTGCAAATAAGTGGCGAGCGCACCCGAGAGCAGGAGAAGAAGACAGATACATGGCACCGCGTCGAACGCTCCCACGGAAAGTTCTTGCGCCGCTTCCGCTTACCTGATAATGCCAACGTTGAATCAGTGAATGCCAAAGTGGAGAACGGTGTGCTCACGGTCACCGTCCCTAAGGCCAAGAAAGCAGAGCCCGAGGTTCGAGTGGTGAACATCGACTAAGCGGATCCGTGAACAGAACACAAGGCCTGCGTCCTGTACATGTTTAGGGTTTTGCACGTATTGGGTGGGCATTTTGCACATAGTGATGATACAATTTAGCGAGCTATTTTGAACTTCCCAACTCAATTAGTACAGCGAGTATTTGTTGAGCTAAACTATTTTCTTGTGTGGATTTCTAGACTTATTACAATTAAAATTAGTCTTGTGTAATCGAAGTCGTAAACTGTCTAGAAAATAATTTAGCCAAATTTTGGTACATACTACATATGGAAGTAGGAAAAAACATAATATATTCTATATCCTTCTATATTTTTTGCTACCTACTGCACAATCTGATGATTTGGAATTTTTTCCTTAAAAATCTGGTGAATTTGGGCTGCTTTTTCTTATGGCAAATTTCGTTTTTTTTTTTCCATTTTTGCATGTCAAAATTTCACATAAGTTTGCCAGTGCAATAAAAGTTGCATCTATCTACAATATCTATTTTGGAAAGAATCTTCTGACATATTTCAATTATAACCAAAACAAAGAAATCGATCAAACAAATAAACATTAAGCTACTTGAACTATAACTGAAACAGCAAAATCTATTAACCAAATAAAAACACTAGTTCGAAGATGAAGTCTATCAATAATACACAATCTTACCAGCAATGTACCTCCAATTTTCTAACATTTAAAATTTTCATTTTGTTGAAAATTTATTGAATTTTTAGTGACAAAAGGAACACAAAATGCAATGTCTCTCATAACTGAGGTCTGGAAATTATGGAATAAGCACAGTAAAATCCTAGTTATTGAGGGTTTTCCAATGATACCAAGAGCTGGCCATGATATCCCAAAAATGTTTCATTTTGATTTTACTGAATTTTCAATGACAAAATTGTTCAATGTTAAATAACTCTTGCATGATAAGTTTATAAAGTTCAAACATTATGAAACCCCCCTCAATGTACCCCTAATCATCAAAGGCTTCCCAATTGTACCAAAAGCATGCTGGTGGGCCTTGTGGTTTGTGAAATTTCCATGTAAAAAACAAACAAAACAAAAATTAATAGACAGACTAATATGACCTATGCTGTTGGCTCAAGTGAGAATTCTTTTGTTTAAATTTTTTTATTTTGTTAAATTGTAATAAACTTTTCAATAGAAAGAAAGTACTAAAATTTCATATCTCTCACACCTTAAGTCTAAAAACTTATAAAATCACCTTCAAGAAATCCCACTCATGAAAAGCCTTTTAAAAGACCATGAATGCATGACCCCAATTTCCTTAAAATTTTATTGATTTTGTTCAATTAAAAAATAAAATGTAATATTCAATAACTCCCACACCCTAGGTACGTTACCAAACTGCCTTGGTGAACCCTTACTCATTGAAGGCTTTCCAGCAATATGAGGTGTGCACCAAGGGGACTGAGATTTGGGAGATCTCAACAAAGCAAACAAAAGAACCTTATTTAATAGATATTGATGTGTCTTGTGTCATTGACCCAACTCTGAACTAATAATTTGGAACTAGGTACTATCTTCAGCTTTGTTGAGTTGTTGAATTTCAATGACAAAATGACTTAAAATTCAATATCTCTTACACTTTAGGTCTAAATATTACAAAATCACTTTCATAAGACCCCACTCATCAAAGGCTTGTCAATATCACCAAGAGCACCTCAATTTGCTTAACATTCAAAATTTGATTTTATTGCATTTTCATATGTCTATAACTCTTGTATCATAGGTCTAAACAGTATAAAACCAGCTCACTACACCCATCCTCACCCTGGGCTTTCTAGAGGTACCAAGAGTGGGGTATGAGCTTGGGAACAATGTGATAAACAAAACATACAAAACAAACAAACAAACAACCTTCTTTAATAAATAGACTCATGTAGCTTGTGCCATTGATCCAAGTGTAAACTCATTACCAAACTATTTTTTCGTTTCAAAATTAATTTTTGTAATTTAGCTGAGTTTCCATTCATTAATACTACTCAAAATCAAATATCTACCCCACCTTGGGTCTTAAAAATAGAAAATCACCTCCATAAAAATTCTACTCATTGTGGATTTTTTTTCCAACAATGTCAAAAGTGCCTCTAATTTCTCTAAACTATTAGATTTGATTTTACTGAATTTTCAATGATAAAATTAGCCAATGTTCAATAACTCTTGCATTGTAAGTCAAAACATTAGAAAACCATCTTGGTACACTCCCACTCACTGAGGGCTTTCCAAGGGCACGAAGAGAGGAATCGGGCATGCCATGGTGTGGGAGATGTCAACTTGAGAAACAAACAAAACAAAGAAAATTACCCTCTTTAATAGATAGATAATAAAAACAAAGAATTATAATTTTGAAGTGATATGTATTCACTATTACCTTATGTAGATTTAAATTCGTAATAAAAAATGTAAAGACTCTGAATTTAAAAAAAAAATCCTTACATAAAAAATTTGGGAGATTTAAAAAAAAAAGAAAAATTAGTCTGTATTTTCAGATACACTAATATAATATAATATAATAATAATAAAAAATAAAATCAATTAAAAAAATTACTACAAAAAGAACGAGCAGGGCTTATCATTAGGCCAGTTGAAAAAATAGAAATAAAAACCCACAATCCGTGTTCCCAAATTAGTTACAACTTACAACTTATTTTGGGGGTGGGGTAGGGGAGGGGTAGTCCACTATTTTGTTTTTCAAAATGAATTCGATAAAAGAAAGAAGTAGCCGTTGTCTGATTCCCCTCTGCCTGCCACAAAAAGAAACAACAACAAAATTAGCGTCTCTATAGTCACCTCTACATTAAGTAAACTTACTTAAGCTAAATAAGCTAATTAGTTCCAAACTAAATCACTCATTTTAAGACTACCTGAGGTAACCTGACCCTTTTTAATTACTGAAACTTGATTGCACTTCCAAATGACTGCCTGAATTCATGGCCTGCATTAATTCATTAATTAATAAGCCATGCAGTTAGTTACTAATCCACGTACTTAAGTACTCTTAAAGACTCTTTATTACGCACTAATTCCTCGCTTCGTCTTCTTCCTCGTCTTCGTCTTCTGTTGCGTCGCGCTTTTGTTTGCGTGGGGGGGTTTTTTTTTTTGTCTCTCGCTGTCTCACGGTTTCGCGGTCTCCTCTCCCTTACAGAGTTTTCTAGACGCTCTGTTCTCCATCCTCTGCGCATTTTGTGACTGTTTTCTGAGTTTTATTTCGTGTGTATGTGTGTGTGTGTGTTTTTAACTGCCTTTCTGTGTTGTTGTTTTTCCTTGACACGATTTTTTTTGCTTCAAAACTCTCAGTCGTTTTGGGTTGTGTAGACCTTTTATTTTTTTGGGGGTCTAAGATTTAGAGTGGAATACTATGTGTAAGCTTTTCTTGTGCATTAGATGATATTATCATTGGATGCTTTGAGAGTGTTTTCCTTCTCTACGCACAGCAGCAGCTTACACTCGTCTTTTGTGTTGCAGTTTTGGATGCATTAGTGAGGTTTGTACATTTTTTTGTTGGAGTTGTTCTGCATTTGTGTATAACAAGCTTTTAGACTTGCGTTTTTTGTTTCCTGGCATTGGGTTGTCTCTAGTTTCTGAATATCTATGTTCTGATTTTGATGGTTTGTGATTGCATGCTTGCGAGAGAGAGAGAAAGAGAGCTTGTGGGGTTGTTTCTGTCGTCAGCTGCAGTATCTGATGTTTTGCGTTTGTGGGTAATTTCCCTTCTGCGCCTGATTGATCTCCAAACTACAGAACACAGAACCAAGGTACAAGGAAAATAAATAAATTCTGGTTCCGCTGATCTGAGGAGGAAAAACCAAACGAAATTATGGGCTTGAGAAAGGGGAATCTGAGGACGCATTTCAAGAGAAGAAGCCAATTCGAGCCTCTGGCGTCCACACTGATGGATGGTCCTCTCCTCCACAATGTGCCCAATCATTCTGAGCTGGAAAGTCTTGTTATGGAGACTACAGCAGGGGATGTTAAACTATGCATCCTCAAACTCGATGGCAGTTGCTTTGGTACTCAATCTTCTCTCTCTCTCTCTCTTTCCCCCCATATCCTCTGTGCAAATTGGGTTCCAAACATGCATTTGGAAGCATTAGGTATCAAAATCAGATTTCCTCAAGGATGTCCACATATTGATGCATGTGGGTATGTGTTCTGGAGCAATGATATCCTCGGTGCAAACTGTCCACCACCCATTGATTTCTTTCATGCCCATGGTTTTAGGTCATCTTCCCATCTGCAGTAGAATTTTGTCCGTGGATACCATGTTGAAAAGTAGGGTTTGGGTGCTCAGAGGTGACTGTGCCAAGGAATGCAAGAGTGAGGGATTTGAAGCAAGCAGTTATGAAGTATGTTGATTTGTCCCAGCAAAACAAGACGGGCAATGGGCACATTTCCTGGTAAAATTCACGCATGCTTCTCTCACTCATCTCTACAACCCTATTTTTTTCTAGAATTGTGCTTGGCTTGTCCGGAAGCTAAACATTCTTGCAACAAGAATCTCATCTCCAGCTAAACCTTGTGGATACTTCATGTGGGGTTTCCGGTGCATAAACACCCCATTTTACAGTTTACAAAATTGTGTTGTATTTGAATTCTGTTGCAGTGACTCTCGATGGGGAGGTTAAGAAAGGAGAAAACATGCAGCTGCTATCTGCATGATGTTTTTTCCATATAGAGACCATGCGTCCAATCACCATTTATTGTACATGTCATGTTCTTCCAGTCACAATTTTCTTTGTTATACATCTGAGGGAATTCTGGGTCTTTTTCTGTGGCAGGAAGCATGTGTGGGGCAGTTTTTGTCTGTGCTATGAGGATGCCAAGCTCATTGAAGATTCTGCACATTTGCAATCTCTGGGAATCAAGAACAATGGACAGGTACTAGTTATTGTCTTCAAAGGAAATGTGGTTTCAAGACAGAATGATTGATCTAAAGCAGTGCACATTTTGTCAAATAGTGATTCTGATGCATTTAGTGCTTGTCAGGATCAGCACATCCCTGGGTCTTCTTTCTGAAACTCATCCACTCAAAGGTTATAAGTATTTGAGATACATTCAAACAAAGATACCTGTGAAACATGGTGAACATAGGAGTAGACTGATGGTGACCTGAATGATTTGCAGTTACGATTTGAGCATCATGTCAGCTCAAGAGAAGTCAGGTACCATTCACCTGCCCAAAAGCGCCGCTTTTACCATGGACTGTGGAAGATATAGGGGACAGCATACAAGCTCTAAGCTAAAACTAAGAGCCCTCTTCTGTGGGCATTCATGAATATGCATGAACCAGGGGATGGTGGATTCTAGGGAGGATATAAAACTTATAGACACAAACATGTTTCCACCAGACAATGGTAAGAAAATTTACCGAGAACACCCTATTCAGGAAGAATCATAAAACTGATAGATCATAGTACTTCTATGTTCTCAGGAGGTTACAGATCTAAAGTAGCCAAGGTGGTGTGGAAACAAGTCCAAATTAGCATCTGGGCACCTCATTGGAGTGGAAACCTAAAATGTACAGTGTCCTTATGCAAAACTGACTGCAGACAAACCTCTATGTTCACTGGCTGACATACGTTAGAAATACACACACTCTCGAATCATTGTAGCACCTGCCTTCTAGATGTGAAGGTCATGGATGGCAAATTGGAGTGAACTACCAACAAACTGAACAAATTGCGAAAAAAAGATTGCACAACAGAATAAGGTTCATGGGAGATTGCAAGGTCTAGAAACAAGAAGCCTTACAGAAAACCATGACATCTTGTACTCGAGTTTCAATCCATGCAATGAAATTGTTACAAATGATGACTATTGTGACAAGTATGTGACACATCAAAGCTGGAATGTCTTTGTAAGGCTTTGCTCAGGGCTTTGATGACCAGTCTAATATTTTGTTCACAAAAGACAGGCTTCTTTTGCTTCAGATTGAAGATATTATGGGGGTTCACTGCACAGGTGAGAAAACTCACATCATGTCCTGTTTCTGCATTTCATGCATGTAAAGAGGGTTGTAGAATCTGGAAGAAAATGTGATGCCCCAAGTCCAAAAGATCGCCAAATCCAGAAGCAGAGTACTCAACTCTTGCAATGTGGATTCCTGCAGAAGAGTTGCCTACAGTGCCTATGCATGCACATATGCACACATGGGTATATTTAGATACTACTGGGTAACACTTTTCCCCTATTTGACCCCCAATTTTCATATCATCTCTTTTGAAAATCAATTTGAGCAAACACTAAGCTTAAGAATGCCACAAAATAAAACACTACAAAACTGTTTTTGTTTTGTTGAGAGAGGGTTATCGAATGATTTAAATCTGTTGTTGTCAAGAGTTTGCTGATGTCCTCTTCACAAATCGGCCCTGGAAATATGTCACAAAACAAACAAAAAAGAACAGAAAAGAAGTGTTAAAAAATCTAATTACTTTGTGGAGCAAGAAAACTCTCTCTGCATGCAGCCATAGAAGAATTGCAAAACTCTGCAGAGAAAGAAGAAATGTGAAGACTCTTCATACAAAGAAGGATTGCAGAACTCTGAACACACAGAAGAATTGCAATACTCTGTACTCAGAGATGGAAATCCTCTCCAAAAACTTCACAAATTGCAACAATGGTTTGCTCACAGATGGATCTTATTCTGTTGAATCTGAATCTGCCATCAAAGTATTCAACCCCAATCTGCAAACCTCAATGAAATATGAATGAAACAACTGGGTGAATTTAGGCTTTCTTGAAATGAAGAAACCTTGTTCAAAGGTACTTAGTGTTTCAATAAGTCAGCACTCTTTGAACAAGATGTTGCACAGTAAGCCTTTCAGGTTTGGAGAAATATTTGGGAAAAACTCTCTGAAGGATTCTGTGTGTGATTTTCTTGTGTTTATGATGTAGGTACTACACACGGAATGGTCAAGCCACTGCCCATTCATTATGTTGGGTAAGATGTGAGGTAAGTGAGTTTGTTGATTACGGTCGAGCTAAGCTAGGCAGCAGACCCAACATAATGGACAAGGGCAAGGCCATTCCATGATGTTAGGGTTTGGAGCAGCAGATTCAATGATGGAAATTAAAATGAACTCACTGGCATCTTGCACGACATAATGTGCAAGGGCAAGACAATTCCAATGACATTAAGGTCTGGGGTGGCAGGTTCAACAACTTGTCTAGCATCTTACCCAACATGATGGGCAAGGGCAAGACCATTAGGGTCTCGGGTGGCAGATTCACTGAAGTAAAAAGAAAACAAACTTGCCCAGCATCTTACACAACATGATGGTCAAGGGCAAGACCATTTCCATGACAGTAAGGTCTGGGGCAGCAGATTCAATCACGTAAAAAGAGAATGAACTTGCCTGGTGTCTTACACATAGTGGGAAGGGGCAAGACCATTTCCGTGAAATTAAGGTCTGGAGTGGCAGATTCAAAGATGTAAAAACAAAATTCATGTTGAACAAACACATTTATTTGATCACTATTATAAGTGTTCTGATCATGACTGGAAGATTATGTCATATAATGTGGTCAAGAAAAATGACATAATCTACCACCCCAGACTTGAATGATGAAGGAAGGCTGTTCCTGTTAAATTGAGGACTGCAGATTTGTGCCCGGACAGTAATAAAGTCTGGAAGGAAGGAAGGAAGGAAGGAAGGAAACAAAGATGTTTTTTCTGGGGGCAGGTGTGGCTGCTGCTGACCTTCATGCGAGGTCGACGCTCCGCATTCAGTTTGCGAACTTCGTATCTGATCGTCTTGGAAAACAGTCGGGTTCTTCTCTTCTCTTTGTATCGAAGTACACGCGCTTGTCTTCCTACTTCTGCTGCTGCTGCTCCTCCTCCTTCGGAACCGTCATGACGACGCTGATGATCTCCACCTTCCACCCCCGTCCCAGCAACCTCCATCCGCCCCTGCTCCACATACAGACGTACATGCGTCAAATCCAACCGCACCCTCGAACCAAACACCAATTTATGCACTGCCAAAACATAATTTCGTGATGATCTGAGCTAATAATATTCTAGTGCTCATTATTGATCAGGATTTTTTTAGCAGTATGTGATTACTAGATTTGCAATTAAGTGTTTTTTTGAGCTTGAGGAGAATTACAGCAGCAGTGGAGTCGACGTCCGGATTGAGAAGAAGAAGCTGAGCTGAATTGTATTGGGAATCCAATGGCATCCAAAAGGCGCCTCGATCCGACCATGCATTCAACACATCGTCGTAATCCAACCTCAAAGATGGTACTTGCCGTAATTCCTCCTCACTCAACGATTCCAAAGAGCATCTCAGAATCTCCTGCGCCTCCTTCTTGCTTCTCTCGGTGCCTGAATATACTCCTTCCAGCTTCACAAACACCTCAGGCAAGAATTTCGCAAACGGGCTCGACCTGGCGCCGGGTTCGCCGCTGCTGGAGATCAGTATTTGTTGCCCTGGGGTCGCCGAGTGTTCGTATAAGTTCTGGAATTCCGTTGCCTCAGCGACGTTCGTGGCTGCTGCTCCATGAGCTTGATCCAGGAAGAACTGATCTTCAGCAGTAGAATCACCCTCAAAAGCCGATTCTGAACTGATCGAGCCTGGAAAATCAAAATCGAGACCGAACTCGTCGCACATTATATCCCTGGGCCCGAAATCCGGCGACGCGAAATCAGTGGACCCGAAATCGGTCGATTCGAATTCCGCCGAGGCTCCAGAATCAGCTCCGAGCTGATCACTTTTCAAGCCGGAAAACGCCGTCCCGAAATTCTCTATGTCCTTTCCTTCTTCTTCTTCTTTCACTGTCCTCGTCGAGTCGTCTTCGACCAGCGAGATTTTGCCGTCGACGTCGCAGCAGATATCGACGCCGGAATCGACGAAGTGGGCGCAGTTGTCGAAGCAATCCGGGACGAGGAACTGGTCCGTGTCGTCGCAAGTTAGGTCACGGTCTTCTTGGGCCGCATGCGCTTGTGCAGCTTTGCCCTTGAATATCGCGTTGGGTGAGAAGCAATCCGAAGAGACCCGTGAGTGGCCTTCGAGAAATCCTGCAGGAGCACTCAACCCCGGCGACTCATGCCCATCTTGCACAACGGTGATGAACGCGGGGACTTCGTGAGCTCCTCCGTGAATCGTCCTTCTTCTTTTCTGCTGCGCATCCTCATCCTCGTCGTCGTTGCTGAGCGTCATCAACTCCTGCAACTCGCCATTCATGAAATCGCTCATCACGGACTCGATCTTCACTTGCACCATCCCCGCGTCGTCCTGCTTGCTGCTGCCGCTGCCACTCTTCTGGATTTTGTATCGAGGAGCTCCTTCTCCGCCACCATGAGACGGGGCTCTTCGCAAGTGGTGAGGATGGGGTCGACTCGTTCTCGACCTCTTCCGTGCCGGGAAGCTGCCACCAGCTTGTTCACGTACTCGAGTCGATTGCTGCGGAACTTGCAGGACTGCTTTGAAATCCAAGAAGTCAGAGACCGTGAGTGGTGTTGTTTCTGGAGTTTGCAGAGCTTCCAAGACTTGCTGCTTCCGCTCAGTAAGGACATGATCAGAGGGAGAAGTAGCACTAGGGAGTACTCGGACATCGCCATTGATGCTGGAATGCTTGGACAGAACAGAAGAGGATCGCTTGAACGATTTTTGCACGGGTGTTCCATGTGGTGCGAGACGAACCCTGTCATGTCGAAGCGCCAGAGCATTCGCGCCGTGAACCGTAGTGTCGCATTTCGCACACAAGTATGCTTCGTCGGCTCCGCAGTACCAGCAGGCTCTCTGTATGCCGCACACATCACAAGCACGCGTCGCTCTTCCCGCTATCGCCATAGCAGCTGTCGCAGCTTGCACACTGCTCGGCATGCTGCTCATCTTCTTCGACTTGGTCGCCATCTCCCGATATGTCGCGCACTTGTACTAATCCTTCTCAGTTCGCTACCGAACAATAAGAAGCAGCTATTTCCCAGCGCACTCCCGAACGAGTCGTGCACCTCCGCCAGCTGCTTTCAAGCCATTTTATTTTGCAGATAAGCCCAGCAGCAACTAGCTCTCAATCTGCCTGTTCAGATAAACTTTATCCACAGCATGATCTTCTTCTAGTAGATCACTGAAGAGATCTTCACCTTTAGTGCCCTTCGCTTCTTCTCTGTGGAAACTTGATCGATGGGCACCGCCGCCCTCGAGCGGTCAATCACTGACAGTCTATATACAAAAAAACCAGGTGCACTGAGATCACTCGTGATCGCGGTGCACACGAAAACTCTTTTCTATCACACTTATATATACTGCACCTCGACTCATGAGCTTGCTGCAAAATATTCCAGTGTTATTAATCTCGAACGGAACCTGACATGATCATACAACTATCTAGACAAACAAGGAGTCGAGAGTTTTCTTCGACTCCAGCACCACAGTTTATAGCTGAATATGTACAGTCTTTTCTTGGATCGAGAACTCAATACTAAAAAGTTTTTTGCCCCTTCTCTCTCGCTCTCTCTGTCTCTATCTCTCTGTCTCTGTCGCTTGCTGTGTCTGTTGGCTCAAGTCGCTTACGGTTGCCTGGAGTCTAGATTTTGATATGTCGACGGATTGATGTTCTCAGTAGGAAAGTTGACAAAGCGCAAAGCAACAGGGAGAATCGAGAGCCAAGAAAAAGAAGAAGGGAAAAAAATAAAATCGAAGAACTTCCAGGAAAAGTTTTAGTAGACTTCTTTGGAAAGCACTGTAGAACTGTTCACGAAGTGAGGATCAAGTACGTGTAACTCCCTGCTGCTGCACTCCAGCTGATTCGTGCATGCACAAACTAGATTTACTACTAGACTTCCAGGTGAATCTGCAACAACAACAACAACACCACCACCTCAGGCATGATCTTCATCATCGAAAAATGAGAAGATTCGCTTGCTGCGGGCTCTAGAGTTACAAAACAACGTCCGTTCTGGAGCAGCTTTCACAGCTTCTTTGCAGCTACCTGAGATCAGGGAGTACAGGTAGTAGAATTACTAGATCAGGCAGGCTGCTGCAACAAGCTGCAAAGTTCTTCAAGATTGGAAGATTCATGTACTGAGGAGGGGGGAAAAAAAACAAAACATACAAACAAAGCTCTACTTTTGAACGATTTAGAGCTGAAAACAAAGAGATTTTTTTTTTCCCACACAATTGTTGAAGAAGAATCACAAATGAATGATTAGTGGTGATCAAAGCTCAAAACAAAGAGGAATCAAGTTTGCACATTTCAAAAGGCTTAGACCTGGACATTGAAGCAAAACTCTGCTGAACAGAAGTAGTAGGAGCAGGAGAAGAAGATGAAGAGGAAGAAGAAAACTACTTTGCCCTTATCCAAAGAATTACACAGAAAAACAAATTGGGTAGTGTTGCGCGGTTATTGGACCCCAGAACCGAGATATATGTACTTCTAATTTATTTGTATAGAACCCAAACTTGAGATTCCTCATACCACCAGTAAAGCACAGCCAAACACTGAAACAGACCCCACCCCCCACGGTTATCAGAGCGGTTCTTAGGAAATTTGATAGCCGTGGATTATAAACAAAAAATCCAAGACCCAGTTTTTTGGTACATAGGTAACCACGGTTCTATTTATTATTATTATTTTTTTTTGTGGGCACAAAATCACATAACTGGCCATAAAATAGCCAGTTCTTTTGTGAAAACCAGCTTTTTCCCTTCAGGCTTTGGAAATAACTGGGGCTGGTGGGTTCTTTATAAATTCAAATGATGGCACAACTCTCTAATTAATTAACCATACCACCAATGAAGCATAACAAGAAGAATAATTTGGGTCTTTAAATATTAAAACCATTTATTGCCTGAAATGGAGGCAATTGGGTATATGGTATGAAGAGCATGAGATATTTTTACAAAACTAGCAACCCTCCACCCCCCAAAGTCCCAAAAGACAAGCAATGAGGGAAAAAAAACAGAAGAAAAAAAGTATCTCCCCACCCCACCCCTCCCCCAATGAAGAAGAAGAAGAAGAATTCGGTGTCTTCGTTTAAAACCACACACTCCCTAAGAAGGAGGCAATAGGGAAATATAAATAGTATGAAGAAGGTGAAACTTGTTTTTTTGACATTTAACTAACAAGCCCCCCTCTCCCCAAAGAAAAACATGCGGAAAAGAAGAAGAAAGAAAGCAAACCATGCATGAAGAAGAAGAAGAAGAATTTGGTGTTTTTTTAAAACCCAATGATTCCCTAATTGAAGGCACTTAGTGTATTATATACTATCAATAAGGGGGGCACATGTTCAATTGTCTTTGATTTGCATTTTGTCAATGGTTTGAGATGTGATTTAACCATTGGTCTCTTGTAAATACTCCATGAATTTTCAACTTTGCTTACAACACCACCTTCCAACCTCCCTTTTGCTACTGTGGAAGTAAATCTATTGGGATTTTTTCTTTTGTTTTTGTTCTCATTCCATTGTGGTGCTTCAATGGTCCTTAACTTTTAATATCTTTATCAAACTCCTGGTCTCCTCTCTGGTTTGTTTGTTTCATCTCTATGGTTATGGGAATCATGTTGGAAAAAGAAATGAAAATACTTCCCTTTTGGAAAGCAATATTTCAGAATATCTTGCCATTGAAAGTTGTGCAAAAAGTTGCATTCCAACATCACTTGCCATTCTTTTGGAATGCCTCATTTCATTCCCCAAACAAGTACTAGAGACTTGAACTTCGAGACCCATGAATATAATCCATGAATATAATCCATTCGATGTGAATTTTGTATGATCTTCATTTGGATGGTTTCCAGCTACATTAACATGGAAATTCACCAAATCCAACAAGAACAAAGTAGAAAAAGGTACTATATGACAATTTGTGACCAACTAACATTAACTGCCACTCTAGAACCATAGAACAAAAATAAGAACAATTCCCAAGAAGAATTCCATTTGGTAGACATGTACCACCAGCTCTATGTGGAATAGAAACAATTCAATTGGGTCACCATCCATGTAAATATATAGCATTATATTATGCTCAAACACAAACATCCATATGCACAAAACAAACGAGCAAAAGCTATAACACACTACCAACACCGAGACAGTTTAACTGAAGAAAAGACCAAAATAATGAAGGGCAAATGTCCAAAACAACAACCCAAAGAACCCAAAGTTGGGAATAAGGCCTCCCTTTTCGAATCATGAAAGAGAGAAACAAAAAAAGAAAAAAAGTGGGCCCAAATTAGGTTTTATTGAATTCCTAAATTAGAAAAAAGTCTTCGTGTTTTTAACTTGATAAAGTTGCAAAAACCATGGTCCTAAAATATTAAGCTGAAAAAAACCCAACTCTACTAAACCCTAAAACCCTAAAAAAGAAAGGAGGAAAAAAGAATGCACACACAAGAGGGGCTCAAAATATCAAGCATCTCATTGACACTTCAGGTTGGTCAATGGGAATGCGTTATCTTCAATTCCGGAATATGATTGGCTGTTGAGGTCCTAACAAAAAACAAGAAAGAAGGCCCCACAGGCTCAGGCCATCCATTGGATAACACTTCAGTTAATTTAACAAAATTTACTTTTATTAGCCTAGTATTCTCTTTCTCTAAAGAAAGAAAAGTTACCTTGCTACCTACACCATTATTTACTTTAAAAAGTTACTTTTCTGTAGCTATCTTTGCAGGCTGGTAAAAAAGTAAATAATCTTTAGTAAAAAAACAGAGCCATTCTAAGATTTCATTTATTTACTATTTACTACTTACTCATGATTGGTCAGAATGGCCCAATCAGATCAGATCAGGTCCTCCCTAGTAAAATTTGCTTTTTGAGTATTTATTTAGCTTTAATTAACTATAACAAATTAAACTAATTTTAGTTTAGTATTTCTATGGCATTATTCTTAATTAATTCTCTTTAAAAAAAGGTTCAATTGGACTTTGGCTGCCAGCACCTGCATGAGAAAATCCACATGGGGGCAACATGGTACACAATTAATGCAAACTAAGAATTAATAACACTGATTTAAATAAAAAGTGAGTTGATAAAGCTGTAAAGGGTGAATGGACCAAGAATAGTATGTTTAAAGATTATTTCAATAATAGGGGGAAAAAAAAAGAAAAGAGAAGGGATGGATGAGAAAAAACTAAAAGGACAATACGATACAATCTAAACCTAAACCAAGTGGGAACCCTAATTTAGCTATGGATAATTAGCATAAAACCCACCTATAAGTGAGTGCCATTAACATGGCCTATTGCACTCAGAAGCATTTTCTGATGTGCACAGCCTATGAGCATTCTAAAAGCCTAATTCAACAAGAGAAAATGGGTTGAGGGATGGATGAGACATGGGTTGAGGGATGGATGGATGGATGGTATACAATACCAGGCCTTTGGAAAAGAGTAATGCTTGCCTCTCATTTGGGTGGGCATTATGTATTAGGTCACCGGTGAAAGGAGCCAGATTATCAAATATAGTCGAGGTGTGAATTCGTCTACACTATTTTGATAATCTGGGTCCTCTCACGAGTTACCAACTAACCGTAACTGGTTTCTGGAGCAATGAGAAATTTTGGAGCAGTGCTTTACGGCCTGCTATTCGGGCATTATGCCCTCATTCCAAGACATAATGAACATCCGTTGCCTCAACAAGTCCTTATTGAACATAATTACTAGTCTTGTTTTTGTGAGAACATGTGGTACTAGAGTTTTCCTATTCATCACACACCAGGTGCCCACCCTCTTAGGAAAGGGGTGTTAGTTCATGTCAAAAATGTTTCAAAAATTATAGAAAAAGGTAACAAATTGAAATACTTGTTTTGAAACAAATGGCACTTGTTTTGTCAAATTTTGTTGTTGTCTCAAAAAGATGAGGAAGGTGATGTTAACAATTGAAGCATGACATCAAAAGACAATTGTTCAACAAAGAGCAAGACTAGTAGGGAGAGGAGGAAAACTCGAAAAGCTATAGAGTAGAAAGTTTAGAGAAAGCTAAGGGGTGGAAAAGAACTCAACCCCTAAAATATCCAAACCCATCTAACAACCTAAACCTTGGGGTGGTTCCACATCAGATCAATCCAATGAATCCTTGAGTAGACAATTATGGGTTGAACCTAGAATTCCCAAGTAGACAATTCCAGTTTGAACCTAGAATCCCCAAATAAACAATTCTGATTTGAAACTAGTTCTCCACTCCAAATGGGTTGTTGGGTAAGGTTCCTAAGGCATTTTAAAGGTTTTTGATATGGATTTGAAATCCAGATCTTTGATACTTGTAATTGAAACCATCAACTTGAACACTGTGATATGGGTACCCTCACAACATTGATAACAACCACAGAGCTCCATCATGTTTACAACTAAGACGCATTCAAAGGAATTGTCAAGGTTCCATCCAAACAAAAGAGCTCCTGCCACAAGGAAATAATAGAAACATCCCCCATCAACATTGCGCTTGATGAGTTTCCCCCAATTTTCAACTGCAATTTCAGCCAAAATTATTAGTTGTTACATGATATGTCTCAACAATAGAAGCAAATTGAGCCTTCAACACCAATGCAACTTAAGTGGCATGATAGCATCACATGTAGTATGTAAAGGCTAGAAAACTGAGTTTTAAACCCATCATCCCCCTCAGCTTCAGGTCACCCACTATTCCATTATAATTTAGCAGTTCATGTTTTGACAAACGGATCTTTTAAACCTTCTTGCACCCATGATTAGTTTTTCCTTCCTTTAATTGGATTGTTCGGATCCTCATTGTGGGTTTTAGCTTTGCATGCTCCTATTTGGGAATAGTTGGCTAGGAGGTTCAGATTCTTGGTACCCTCATTTCTTGACTCATAAGAGAGGCCCATCATACATGACCCAAATATTGACAAGAATAAAAACAAGATTTGTCACTGGTTAGACTAATAGGTATCCACAACCAAGTTCAAAAGTTTCATGCAAACGTTATATAATCGATTACTACTACTATATAGCCAATCAATTAAAACAAATTTCCGCCCTCTTTTCTCTTAGCCAATCAATACTCTTCGTCGAGAATTTTCCTAAAGATATGTAGAGGTCACCTTACATTATGTGTACTCTTTAAGAACAGAGTGATCTTACGCCTATATATATGTGGGTGTAAGATCTTTTGAAGAGTAGGTGTGAAAACCATCCCGGTCTTACACCTTGCAATCTTTGAAGGTTTCAGGTCATGAAATGTTCACCTTTTGCTTTACAATGGTTAAAGCCTAGGCTGGAGGACATTCCCAAAAGATGAGGTCGAACTCAAAGCTAGGACCACCTTGGAAGCTCCTTATTTTGGGAATGCCTACATACTTGGGTTTTCTTTTCACACATAAGGTTGCATGTGTTGCAAAGAATTAAAAAGTGAAAAAATTAGTGGCAAGCACTGAAAAGGAGCAAAAAATTAAATGCAACACCATGCTCAACAGATTGTAAGACGTTGGCCAACACAAAAACTATTTTCAAGTTTTTTTTATATTGTTTATGTATCTTTTTTGTCTCATGATTTCAAGAAAAAAATTCATGATTTCATGAAAAAAATTGTGGTGTAGTGATTAGGATCACACCTCATCCCAAAGGTCCAAGGTTCAATTCTTTTCTCACAATTTCATTTTCTCCCATAGATAGAAAAAAAGCGGACCTAATCCTTGGGAGGATGTAATCCATAGCCAACTTCCTGAAACAAGTCTCCCTTGTAAAATGGGGATTGCAATTTCCCTGTGGAGAAGGGGACTTAACCAAGTTTCTCTTAAGCCCTAAACCCTACAATAAGGACCCTTTGCTTACTTAAGGTCTTTCTAAGTTATATACCATTGTTGGCCAGTTCAGGGCATTGGGTGATTCTCCAGCAAGGTCCGTGGTAGTACCTAGATCATTCAAAATTCTGTTGGAACCCTGTTTGCAATGGAAGTGTGAAATGGGTCTCATGCTAGAAATGCAATTGGAATTATATCTTGATCAAGGCTGAAGGACCTAAGTACTCAAGGTTCTCTAAACAAGCAGTTCTCACCTTTTGAAAAAGCCAGAAAGTAAGTCTTACTTTTCAAGTGATGGCCACTTTTGATTGTTTGTACAAATAGTACAATAAAACAAGTGCTTTTAAATTTTTTGCTACTTTTTAAAAAATAAAATCAATATACATATATATGCGAGAGCATATTCCAAAACAAATTTGCCCATTTTTTGATTTTTTTGGGCAAAGAATTCAAAACATTTGCCAGTTTTAGGCTTGGGTTCTAAAGTAGGTGACTAGAAAATAACAAGAAACTTCAAAAAGTGGACATGTTCTAGTGTTGTGTCACCATTTAATGCTCTCTTGGAGTGCTCCCAAATGACAACACAACAGAAAATAGGAAAATAAAACCCTGGAAACTACCTTTCATTTGTGCTATGTCATGTTCCTTCAAAAAATTTAATAAATTTACAACAAATTGGACAACACTGGTATATTAATTCTTGAATTCGGGTAGATTTATTTTTTGACCCTAAGATCACCATGAAGCCAAGTGGAGTGAGTTCATTGTACTAAATTGTCACAATGAGGATTCCAAATGTCCACCACCTTTCTTTTGTGTTGTTTAGGTATAGGTGAACATTTAGTGAATCAAAGGAAACCTTCAAACCTTAGGTTATTATATCCTAAACTATACCAAGTTTCCAAGTGTAGTATGTTCATGTAATCAATCCAATGC
>Ga0209208_10004648_pt1 | contig 19378 bp, 10 predicted proteins | sample S1TSphfallax_3_FD_187694 | JGI IMG/M metagenome (GOLD analysis project Ga0209208, IMG submission 187694) | Host-associated microbial communities from peat moss isolated from Minnesota, USA - S1T2_Fd - Sphagnum fallax MG (SPAdes) (version 2) | ecosystem: Host-associated > Plants > Peat moss >... | reverse complement strand
TCTGAAAACCATGCTGGACAACGGCTACATTTCAGAAACCGAGTATAAGATTGCCGTCGCCACTCCGCTCGTCACCGCCAAACTCGGTGCCGAATCGGCCGACGCTCCTTACTTTGTCGACCTGGTCAACGACCAAGTGGCCGACAAATTCGACGAAACCGATTTTCAGGACGCGGGCGCGAAGATTTACACCACGCTGGACACGGACCTGCAGCGCGACGCCACCGACGCCGTGGCGGCCGGCATGAAAGAGCTGGATGCCGTCTTCGCCAAGCGCCAAAAAGAAGGCGGATCGTCGGAGCTGCCGCAAGTGGCGCTGATCTGCCTTGACCCGCACACCGGCGAAGTGAAAGCCTTTGTTGGCGGACGAAATTACGGCTCCAGCCAGTTGGATCACGCCCTCGCCCACCGCCCGTCAGGCAGCATTTTTAAGCCCATCGTCTATGCCACCGCGCTGAATATGGGCCTGGATGATCCGGCGAATCCCGTCACCGCGTCCACCTTGTTTTCCGACGAGCCGCAAACCTTCACATTCGGCAACCAGACTTATTCCCCAACCGATTTTCACAAAGACGAATGGGAAGGCGACGTCACCGTCCGCACCGCGTTCATCAAGTCGCTGAACGTGCCCGCCATTGAAGTGGCCGAACGAGCCGGCTACGCCAACGTGGCCGCCTTGGCGCATAAAGTCGGTTTGATGGATGTCCACGCTTCGCCTTCCATGGCCCTGGGCACTTATCAGGTGACCCCGCTGGACATGGCCGCCGCCTACACCACATTTGCCAACGGCGGCGTCTTCGTCAAGCCGCAATTCGTCTCGCGCATCGTCAACAAGGACGGCAAGGAAATCTGGAGTTCCCAGACGGAATCAAAGCCCGTTCTTGACCCGCGCGTCAACTTCCTGGTAGTCAGCCTGATGGAAGACGTTCTGCGCTACGGCACCGGCGCGGGCGTGCGCGCGCGCGGCTTTGACCTGCCCGCCGCCGGCAAAACCGGAACCTCGCATGATGCCTGGTTTGCCGGTTTCACCTCCAAGCTTCTCTGCGTGGTCTGGGTGGGACTGGACGATTATCAGGACATCAAAATGGAAGGCGCAAAAGCTGCGCTGCCCATCTGGACCGCGTTCATGAAGCGCGCGCACCAGCACCGCGCCTATCGCGACGTCACCGACTTCGCCATTCCCGACGGCGTTGTCACGGCGCAAGTGGACACCACCACCGGCGCCCTGGCCACCAGTTCCTGCCCGCAGGATTCCGTTCGCGACGAATACTATCTGACTGGCACCCAGCCGGTTCAGTTCTGCGCCATGCACGGCGCAAACCAATTGGCCAACTGGGAAACGCTGCCCTCCGCCCCGCCTCCGCCAGGAGGTCTGAAGCCCGCCCCTGTGCCCGATCCCGCGGCCGACGCCAGCACTCAGACGCAAGCGGCCAAAGACGCGAAGGAAAAGAAAAGCCTGCTGGATAAACTAAAGGGCATCTTTCATCACTAGTGCCCGTTTGGAACCTGGATTACCGGTTTGGTGTCCAAGCTTCTATGGCTCCATTTGGTAAGACGCAACCCTTAGCGCTTATGACCTGCGGGCAATTCATCGAAGTGCTGGACAAGATCGCGCCTTTAGGTTTGGACCGAATTATTTTGATCACGAATTGCTCGGCTAAGGACTTGAGCAATAGCCATTGCCAATTTCATTCCGGGCCCTCCTAGATTTCCCTGTAGCGCAACGAAACGCGCTGTGAAGTTTCACCGGCTGCAGGTTGTAAAGTGGGATTCATGCCCACCGCCCTGGATGCTTCCGTCGCCTTAAGCACCAACAAACACCTGCTGCGCTGGGTGGAGAAAATGTCGGACCTGCTGAAGCCTTCGGCCATCCATTGGGTGGATGGCTCCCAGGATGAATACGACAGCATCTGCCGGGAAATGGTTTCAAGCGGCACTTTCATCAAGCTCAACGAAACTCACTGGCCCGGCTGCTTCTATGCGCGCTCCGACGCCAACGATGTTGCGCGTGTGGAAGACCGCACGTTTATCTGTTCGCTTTCCAAAGATAACGCCGGCCCAACCAACAATTGGGTGAACCCGTTTGAAATGCGCCGCAAGCTGAAGAGCCTGTTTCGCGGGGCCATGCGCGGCCGCACCATGTACGTTCTGCCCTTCAGCATGGGACCGGTCGGCTCGCCCATGTCGCAAATCGGCGTCCAACTCACGGACTCGCCTTACGTTGTCGTCAACATGCGCATCATGGCGCGCATCGGGCTGCCGGTTTTCAAAGAGATCGACAAGGACGAAAAGCGCGTCGTCCCCTGTGTTCACAGCGTGGGCGCGCCTCTGGCCGCCGGTGAAGCCGATGTCCCCTGGCCCTGCAATCCCGAAAAATATATTGTCCATTTCCCGGAAACGCGCGAGATCTGGTCTTACGGTTCGGGCTACGGCGGCAACGCGCTGCTGGGCAAGAAATGTTTCGCGCTGCGCATCGCTTCCAACATGGCTCGCGATGAAGGCTGGCTGGCTGAGCACATGCTCATCCTGGGCGTGGAAAATCCGCAGGGCGAAAAAACGTATCTGGCCGCCGCCTTTCCCAGCGCCTGCGGCAAAACCAACCTGGCCATGCTCATTCCGCCTCCCGGCTTTGAAGGCTGGAAAGTTTGGACCGTGGGCGATGACATTGCCTGGATCAAGCCTGACTCGACCGGCGAGCTGCGCGCCATCAATCCCGAAGCCGGCTTCTTTGGCGTCGCCCCCGGCACTTCGCCCAAAACCAATCCCAACGCCATCGCCGCGCTGTCGAAGAACACCATTTTTACCAACGTCGCGCTCACGCCGGAAGGCGGCGTCTGGTGGGAAGGCCTCACCGATCAGCCGCCCGCCGAATGTCTCGATTGGCAGGGCAACAAGTGGACTCCCGAAATCGGCAAGCAGACGGGCAAGAAAGCCGCGCATCCCAATTCCCGTTTCACCGCGCCCGCTTCGCAATGCCCTTCCATAGACCCGCTATGGCAAGACCCGGCCGGCGTGCCCATCAGCGCCTTTGTCTTTGGCGGACGCCGCGCCTCCGGCATCCCGCTGGTTTATCAAGCCTTCAATTGGAGCGCCGGAGTTTATGTGGGCGCAACCATGGGCTCGGAAACCACCGCGGCCGCCGCCGGAGCCGTGGGCAAAGTGCGCCGCGATCCCATGGCCATGCTGCCTTTCTGCGGCTATCACATGGGCGATTACTTCCGCCACTGGCTGCGCATGCAGCGAAGCTTGAGCATCACCCCGCGCATCTTTTTCGTGAACTGGTTCCGCAAAGACGCCGACGGCGAATTCCTGTGGCCCGGCTTCAGCCAGAACATGCGCGTGCTGAAGTGGATCACCGACCGCGCCCGCAGCCGCGCTGCCGGCAAAGAAACGCCCATCGGCTGGGTGCCTCATTATGAGGACGTCGAATGGAAAGGCCTGGATTTCCCGCGCGAGAAGTTCGATCAGCTCCAGCAAGTCGACCGAGCGCAATGGCGCTCGGAAGTCATCGGCCACGAAGAGCTATTCATTGACCTGCACGACCATCTGCCGCCCGAAATGATCTACGAACGCGAGCTGCTCATCTGCCGGCTCTGACTTAAACCCGTTCAGGCTAATCGCAGCGAGTTACAAAAACTCGTGCCTTTGCGGGCTGCACAATCCCTTTTCTTGATTAACAATAGCTAACTAGTGGGAGTAATTCAGGGTCGTTATTCCGCGCTCCGTGCTCGGAATTTGTCGTAAGAATAACTCCCACCCTGATCGGTAGGAGCAGTTACATATGGTTAATCTTCGTCACGTTACCCGAACAATTCTCAGCCTCATTCTCATAACCATTGCTTCCGCGGCAATGGCCAGCGCCCAGCAAGTCTTCGGCTCAATCTTTGGAACCATCACGGACCAGGCAGGCGGAGCCGTCGCCAACGCCAAAGTTACCGTCATGGACTTGAATAAAAATACGAGTTCCGTCATCATGACCGATGCCACTGGAAATTATACGAAAGGCCAGCTAATACCCGACCCCTACAAAGTCACCATTGAAGCCCCAGGATTTCAGAAGGTGGTTTCCAACAACATCGACGTCCGGGTGGATGAAGCCTCCCGGTTCGACGCCTCCATGAAAGTGGGCGATGTGACTACTTCCGTCGAAGTGACCGCCGCCGCGCCCTTGCTGCAAGCAGGAAACGCCGACGTCGCCCAAACTTTCAGCGCCCAGCAGATTCAGGATTTGCCGGAAATTGGCCGCAACGCGCAATCCCTGGAGTTGCTCGACCCCGGAACTGCCCGCCTGGGCTGGCAGCACGCCTCCGATGAAAATCCGCAAGGGTCTGTCCAGATGGTGGTGAACGGCCAGTTATTCGACTCCATGGGGTATGAGCTGGACGGAACCACCAACCAGGACCCTATTCTCGGAATCATAGTGATTAATCCCACCTTCGACTCTTTGGCCGAGATCAAGCAGGCAAATCAAAACTTCGACGCCGAATTCGAGTATGTGGGCGGCGGCATTGCCAGTTACTCTACCAAGTCCGGCTCCAACCAGTTTCATGGCGACGCCTTTGAATATCTCCAGCTCAACACTCCCGGCTTCACCACCTCCGCCGCCAACCCGTTCAACGGCGGATTGGCCTCGCCGCTGTACCGCCAGAATCAATTCGGAGGCTCCATCGGAGGCGCAGTCATCAAGAACAAATTCTTCTTCTTCGGAGATGCCCAGCTCAATCGCGAGGCGCAGGGCGGCTCCGTTGTCACCAGCGTTCCCACGGCTCTGAACCGCACCGGCAACTTTAGTGACTGGCTGGCGTATAACTCCGAATATCAGATCTACAACCCCAACAGCGGCAATCTGGCCACGGGAGTGGGACGCGCTCCCTATGTTGGCAATATCATTCCGGCCTCTCAGCTCAGTCCGCAAGCCGTGGCGCTGCTGAATTACTGGCCCATGCCGAACATTACTCCGCAATATGGCGCCAGCCAGCCCTTCTACAACAACTACGCCACCAATGGCGACTTGAACATCACTGATAATCAGTGGAACACGCGCGAAGATTACTACATCAACGAGAAAAACACCCTGTTTGGCCGTTTTAGTTACTTCTCCGCCACGCAGCAAGCTCCCGGAGCATTCGGACTGGAAGCGGGCGGCCCGTCCTTCGGCACCTACGCCGGCAGCGCCCAGTCTCAGGATCAAAGCATCGCCATTGGGGAAACCTACACCGTCAGTCCAACACTGGTGAACGAATTCCGCTTCGGCTATGAGCGCTATCACGTCTTTGATGTCCCCAACGGCTACGGAACCGATCCCGCCACCGCCGCCGGCATCCCCGGCTTGAACTATGACACCACTTACACCTCTGGCTTGCCCGCCTTCTACGTCACTTCACCCCACGATGAATACGAGTTAGGCTACGCCCTGGGTGTTAACTCCTGTAACTGCCCGCTGACCCAAACCGAGAGCCAGTATCAATTCGTCGATAACGTCACCAAAATCTCTGGCAATCACACCTTTAAATTCGGCACCGACCTCCGCTACGCCCAAAACCTGCGCGTCCCCAGTGACGACCACCGCGCCGGCGAACTGACCTTTGCGTCGCAAGAAACAGGCGACGTGCTCACCGCCGGCGGCCAGCCCACCAGCGGCATTGGCCTGGCCACGTTTCTGCTGGGCGATGTCAGCAGTTTCGGGCGCTATGTCAGTTCCAGCACCGACGCGCAGGAGCATCAGCCGCGCTTCTTTTTCTACGGCCAGGATGAATGGCATCCCAACGCCAAGCTGGGCATCACGCTCGGAGTCCGTTATGAAATCGTCCGGCCTGAGTCTGTCAATGGCGCGGGCAACGGCGCAACTCTGGATTTGCAGAACGGCTTGATGTACGTCTTCGGTTACGGGTCTTCTGTTTCCTCGAGCGGGATTCAGCAGGAAAACTGGCACGATTTTGCGCCGCGCATTGGAATTGTTTACCAGATCAACAAGACAACCGTTCTCCGCAGCGGCTATGGCTGGTCTTATGATCTGGGTGTGTTCGGCTCCAACTTCGGCCACAACGTGACGCAAAACCCGCCAGTATTGACTTACCAGCAGCTTACGCCCACGGCGAACTTTGCCGGCGTCTTCAATCTGGCGCAAGGTCCCGCTGGCTACACGGGCGGCGGCGTCACTGGCCCCAATGGCTTGCCCACTCCGCCCGTCATTAGCGCGCAAGGCACCTTCCCCTTGCCGTCGGGCATTGATCCCAAGTTCCGTCCTGCCCAGGTGACGCTGCCCCAGGTCTACACCTACAACATCTCGCTGCAGCACCAATTCAATGCCCGTGTGGCGGGAACGGTGGCTTATGTGGGCAACTCAGACCGGCATAACTTCCTCGGCACGGGTCAAAGCATTAATCCGAACGAGCCTCTCTTTGTGGCGGGCCAGTCCAACACCAATCTCGACCGGCCCTACTATTCCATCTTCGGCTGGACAAACACCCTGAGTTATTACTGCGATTGCTCCAACGCGCAATATAACTCCCTCCAGGCCACCGTCAAGGTGAATGCCTGGGATGGCTGGACTCTCCAGGGCAGTTACACCAACCAAAGGCAGTACGGTCCCGGCTACGACCCATACGATTCTAACTACTACTTCATCTACGATCGCTCGGCCGGCTACGGGAACAGCAATTACCTCCCCAACCAGCAACTGACCTTCGCCCAGAGTTATAACGTGCCCATCGGCCGCGGCCTCAAGTATTTCGCCAACATGAATAAGCTGGAGGACGCGGTGCTGGGAGGCTGGACCATCAGCGGCGTCACCACCTGGTACAGCGGTTTCCCGTTCTCTCCCACTTTCGGTCTGTCGTATGCCGGCCAGCCCAACGTGGGACCGAATACCCGCCCCAGTATCGGCACCGGCGCGGTCTATTCCGGAGCGCAGGGCAACCGGAACCAATGGTTCAACGGCTGCCCCATGGTGGGCGGCGCGCCGGATTGCAACGAGGGGCCGTACTTATACCCTTCAGCCAACACTTTCGGCGATTACCCCATCAACACGTTGTACGGCCCGCAGTTTATCCAGCAGGATTTGAGCGTCATGAAGACCTTCAAGTTCACTGAGCGCCTGGGCTTCACGCTGCGCGCCGATTCCACCAACGTCTTCAACCACACCAACCTCGGCTTGCCGAACACCAATGTGGACGAAAGCACGGCGGGCCAGATCACAAGCCTGGCGAATGGAAGCGCCGGATACATGCGAAGGCTGCAATTCTCCGGAACCTTCAAGTTCTAAACTTCAGCCTTCCAATACGTCTGGTAGATCTCATCTTTGATCTGCCAAAACGGCCGTAGCGGGACGTCCTGATATGTCCAGTGACCTTCGCTGCGGCCAATCTGCAGAGCCACGTCGCGCTTGATAATCGGCGGCTGCGGAGCAAGCGCGAACAGCACCTGCGACCCGCGCAGCACCGCCACGCGATCCGGCGTCTGCGCGTCCACCGCCTCCGTGCGAATCGGCTGGTCAATCTCAAACTCCAGCTTGTCGCCTGATTTCCAGTTGCGCCGAATCGGATGAAACGTGCCAGGAATCAGGCTCTCCGTGAGCCTCTTGCCATTCAGCGAAAGCGATGTCTGCGGCCCAGCCCACGCCGGCACGCGCAGATAAACAGTGAAGGTGCGCGGCGAGGAAGTCTCCATGTCAAGCGTCACCAGATTGTCCACCGGATAACTCGTGCGCTGAGTCAGCGTGCAGCTCGCGCCCTCGCGAGTCCAACTGAGGCGCGACGGAATGTACAAGTTCACATGCACGCCATCCGCGCTGTTCAAATATGCGCTAATCGCGTAATCGGAAACAATCTGAGGGAGCGTGCCAGAGCAGCAAGGCCACTTGCCATCGCGGTCCCACGCGCCCGGGGCGTTCGGAAAAACGCGGTTGTGCGCCTTGAAGCCGGAATCGTGATAGTCGGAATAATAAAAGCTGCTGCCGTCTTCTTCAATGGCAGTGGCGCCCAGAATGGTGTTGTATAGAACCTTCTCCAGGCTGTCGCCATACGCCGGATTCTTCGTGATGGCCGTCATATAGCGCATCAATTTGAAATGCGCATAAGCGCCGCAAGGTGTTTCAAAACTGGCGTGCGTGGTGCTCAGGCTCTTGCCCAATGCGCCCGTGCCCGGTTTGACAAATTGCTCATTCGGCCCCCATCCGCCAGTGGCGTAACTCTGGTATTTCCAGATCAGGTCTACCGCGTTCGACACCGCGCGGAAATACTTTGGGTCGCCCAGCTTCAGGTATCCTTGCACGCCGGAGCTAAGCGCGTTCATGTGGCTGTAGGCATGCAAAGTGGGAAGCGGATCGTCGCCCGCGGCCAGCGGATCAAAGAATGTTTTGTCCAGCAGATAGCGCTTGCCCATCTCAAAATATTCCCGGTCGCCCAAACGCTCATAGGCCAGAAACAAATTTTCCGCCATCGTGTAGGTTTCGTCCGACAGATAAGTGTCGTCTTTGTGAGGCCGTTCGCGAACCTCCTGCGGCGTCAACGCTTTTTCCGCCATATGCGGCACGGCCGCGCGCGTGGTGGCCTTCAGAATCTCCACCGCGTCTGTCTCGCCCGTGTACGAATGCGAGTCCAGCAGCATCAGCAGCAGCTTGTCGTAGGTGTAGCCGGGATAGCGCAAGTCGGCAAAAATCTTGCCCGACGGGTCCAGCGTGGCGGCATAGCCGTGAACCAAGCGTCCCACTTTTTCCTTGGTCGCCATTGAGCCCGTGGCTGCATACATGCGCGCGAGTGCCGAAACATATTGCCCATAATGCGCGCCGGGGCAAAATTCGTCATACCAGACGCTCATCCATTCGCCCGGAGCCGGAAGGCCGGCGCGCGTGCGAAAAATCTTCAGCAGCTTGTCTTCGCTAATGTTCAGAAAAAATTCATGATTGCGGTCGAACTGCTCTTTCAGCGGGCCGTCCAGAAGATGCGCCTGCGAATAGCCAAAAGGCGACAAAGATGGCGTGACCTCAGAAGCGCCGCGCGCGGGCAGCGCCATTTTGGCTGCGCCCAGCGCCGCCGATTGAATGAAATGTCTGCGAGATAAGTTTGACATGAGTTTAGTTACCGTCAATCAAATGAATCGCGGCCACGGTGCTGAGCATGACATCGCCCACCATCCCGCTATCGTGGAGTTCCTCCAATCGCCGCCGCCGCAATGACCTTTCCTTCCTTGGCCTGCGTCCTCCACAGCACCAGCACCGCCACAAAAGCAATTCCTGTCGCCAGTGTGGACAGCGGCAGGCCAATATGCAGCAGCTTGTTCTCCGCCAGCCAGTCGCCCATTGCCGTGCCAGCGGTGCGCGCCACGGCCACGGTGGTCCAGTAAAGCGCCACCATCTGCGCCGCGCGTCCCCGGCCAACAAGCAGCACGCCGAAAAGCACCGCCAGCAGCACCAGCGACGCCACTCCCTGTCCCACCGCGTGCGAGATGATATCGCCCACCGCCGTGCCGAACACGCCCGCCGTCAGCATGGCCAGCCAATACGCCGCGCCGGTTTTCGGCAGCGCTTCTGCCGGCGATCCTTCGGCGGCAGCACCGCGCCGCGTTCCCCATCCAAACACGCACAGCAGCGCAATCAGGCCCAGCGTCAGCGCCAGTTCCGGAATGCGCACGCCAAACGCCAAATAATCCGCAATGTTGGTTGCGCCCGTACGGATAAGGATGATGACCAGCCAATAGTAGACCTCATGGCGGCGCGCTTCCAGCCGCTCCACCACAAACACGGCGGCCGTCAGCAGGGCCAGCGCACCGAGTCCTTGGAAGAGGCTCAGTCCGCTCTCATGCGCGTAAAAATCGCCCAGATTCGTGCCGAAAACGCTGGCCAGCGTGATCGCGGTCCAGTACCGGGCGTTCACCCGGGGTGTGTGTGCAAGCTTCATGAAGAGATTCTACCTGCCTAGGCCCGCGCGCACACGCTCCCAATTGCCGGATGCAATTTTCAACCGGTCGGCATCTGTCACCGCCGCGCTCTCCAAAAAATTCCGCGCGCTGCCCAAGGCATACGGATAGTCGGTCGAGAACAAAATGTTGTCCGCGCCCATCACTTCCATTGACCAGCGCAAATACCGCTGGCTGAAAACCCCGCTTGGCGTCACCGAAACGTGCTGGCGGAAATATTCGGAAATCTTGCGCGGCAGCTTCGCCGCGCCGCTCAGCATGTCAATGCGGTCCAGATAGAACAGCACCACTTCGCCCCAGTGCCCGGTGATGATCCGCAAATCAGGAAAGCGGTCAAACACGCCCGCCAGAATCAGCCGCAGAATCTGGATTCCCGCCTCGTAATGCCACCCTAGGCCCGGCCGTCCAAACAGCGCATCCACCTCAGCGCCAAAACCCGTGTAGTAGGCTTCCAGCACGCCAGCCTGCGGAGTTTGCGGATGCATGTACAAAGGCGCTCGCAGTGCGGCCGCCGCCTCAAAAATCGGCCAGAACTCCGCCCGCTCAAAGTTGCGATCGCGCGTTCGCCCAAACACCATCGCGCCAGCCAGCCCAAGTTCGAGCACCGCCCGTTCCAGCTCGCGCGCAGCCTCTTGCGGTGCCGGTGTCGGCAGCGTGGCAAAACCCTGAAAGCGTTCCGGCCACGCCCGCACCGCTTCCGCCACGCGATCATTCGCCAGACCAGCCAGCTTCCCGGCCTTATCAGCATCCAGGTCCTGCACGCCCGGCGTCGTGAGCGAAAGAACCTGCACATCAACGCCCGCTTCGTCCATGGCTGCCAGCCGTTCTGGTCCAATCTCCAGCAAACGCCGCAACCGCTCCGCATCCGGCGCAAACCGCGGCCCATCCCCGGACTGCCAAGCCTTCAGCACTTCCGCCGTGACAAAGTGCTCCTCTAACGCAATCACTTTCATCAAAGTGGGACAAAAATTCCGGCTCTTTCGTTGCGCCCTTTTTCGCCAGCGGCCCTGTGCGCGGGGAGATAACCCGCCAGCAGCGCTGCCGCCAGGATCAGCGCCGCCGCACTGGCAATGGTCGCCCAATCATTGGGGCTGACTCCAAACAGCAGACCCTGCAGCAGGCCCGAGCCCGCCATCGAAACACACAACCCGGCAGCCAGCCCCGCCAAAGCCACAACGCTCACCTCGCCCAGAATCAGGCGCACAACATCGCCCGCTTGCGCTCCCAGCGCCATGCGAATACCCACTTCGCGCCCGCGCGCCGCCACTGAGTAAGACACAACTCCATAAACCCCGACAGTGGCCAGCGTCAGCGCCAGAACCCCGAAAACGGCAATGAGCAAAAGAATAAAGGTGCGCTGCGCCATCGACTTCGAGATGTAAGCGTCCATCGGCTGCAAATGAAAGATTGGGAGCGCGGGATCCACTGACCGCACCGCCTCCGTCACCGGCCGCTCCATTTTATGGAGATCCAGCGAACAGCGCACGATCAGGCTGCCCCAGCCTTGCGGATTGGCTGCCTGCGCCAACGCGAGATAGACTGCCGCATCCGGCGGCTTGTCCAGTCCGTATTGATGAACGTCGCCGGCGATGCCCACGATGGTGGCCCAAGGCGCGTGTTCGTCGCGGTCGTCCAGTTGAATCTGCAGGCCAATCGGGTCGCGGCCCGGAAACTGCTGGCGGGCGCAGCTCTCACTGATCACCGCCACTGGCGCGCCGTCTTTTTGGTCTCGCGCATCAATCAAGCGCCCGCGCAGCAACGGAGTTTTCATGGCGCGGAAATAATCGGCAGAGACGAAATAGGCGTCCACATGTGGAACGTCCCCGCCTGTTGCGGCGCTGTCCCGAATATACAGGCGGCGCGAATCCGAATGGCTCAAGGGAATGGTGCTGGCGTAGGCGGCGCTCTCCACTCCTGGCACGCCTCGCACCCGAAGGGCCACGTCCTCAAAGTACCGCAGGCGCTTCGCGTCCGTGTCATAACGTGACCAATCCGGCAGCAGGCTCATGGTCAGCACATGGGCCGGATCGTATCCCAAATCCACGTCCAGCAAGCGCCGGTAACTCTTGCCCAGCAATCCCACCCCCAGCACAAGAACAAATGCCAGCGCGATTTCGGCCGCAATTAAAGCCTGCTGAAACCTCCTCTTTGAGCCAGACTGGGTCGCGCCCGCCTCAGCGCGCAGCACCGATTGCAAATCCGTTCGCGAAGCTTGCAAAGCCGGCGTCAGCCCGAATAAGATGCCTGTGAAAGCGCTGATGCCCAGGCCCCACGCCAGCATTCCGGCGTCCGGGCCAATCTCATCCAGGCGCGGAATCTCCGAAGTTCCCAGCCGCGAGATCAACCCTGTCACCCAGTAAGCCGCCGCCGTTCCCGCTGCTCCGCCCGCCAGTGCCACCACCAAACTCTCCGTCAGAATCTGGCCCGCAATCCGCATGCGTCCCGCGCCCAGCGCCGCTCTCACCGCAAACTCTTTGCTGCGCCCAATGGCCCGAACCAGCACAAGATTCGCCACATTCGCGCAAGCCAGCAATAGCAGCAAGCCAACCGCTGCGAACAGAACCCAAAGGCCAGCTTGGAAGTTTCCCACGAACTGATCCCGAAACGGTGTCAAAACCACGAATGCATCGCGCGCATAGTCAGCCGGATACTCGCGCGCTAACTGATGCATGATGGAATTCAATTCTGCGCGAGCTTGTCCGGCAGTCACGCCCGGCTTCAGACGGCCAATCAGCCTGGGCACCCGGCAGGTTCGGCAAGGCGGCTCATTCAAGTCATAGCCGAGCGGGACAAAAAGCTGCGGCACCTCGCCCGGATTCGTCATGTGCAAGGGATGAAAGTCAGCGGGAAGAATGCCCACAATGGTGTAGCTGCCATCCGCGGCGTGAATTACGCGCCCCACCGCCGACGGGTCGCCGCCATACTTGCGCTTCCAAAGCCCGTAGCTGAGAATCAGCTTATGGCGCGCCGCTGGCCTGTCGTCTTCCGGCAAGAACGTCCGGCCCAGCAGCATCTTGATCCCGAGCGTGTCGAAGAAGTCGTAATTGACTCTCATGCCGCGCAGGATTTCCGACTGGCCGCGTTGAACAGTCCGGATACCCGAATCCTGATAGAGACTGAGCGCCGAAAACGAGCGGCTGCGCCGTCGCCAGTCCAGCACCGTTCCAAACGAAACGTTCTGCGGATTCGGCGTATGTCCGTCCGCTTCCGCAATGGTGACAAGTTGATCGGGCTCGCGGTAAGGCAGCGGAGTCAGCGCCACCGCTTTCAGAACGCTGAAAACAGCCGTATTCGCTCCCACGCCGAGCGCAATCGTGAGAATCGCAGCAATAAGAAAACCAGGATCTTTGCCGAGAGACCGGAACGCCAGCCGCAACTCTTAAAACCCGGGCCGAGCCTTTAGCGTATATTCACCCACCAGATCATCCGCCGAATAAACCTGAACCGCGAAATACCCCGCCGCCTTCAGCCGCGGCGCACTCACCTCAATTTCCTCATTCCGCACCGCCGCCGCGCCGCGCCAAATCTTGTTCCCCGCCAGGTCCACCACCTCAACCGTCACCGGCCCGGGTTTCATTTCACGCGCCTGCAAGTGCAAATGCAGCGGCAGCCATTCCGATACCGTCTGCGTTTCATTGCCGCGCTCCGCCACCAGATTTACATCCCGCGGAATGGAAACAAACGTAACGGCCAAAGCGCAGGCGGCCAGAGCGGCACCTGCCAATGAAATCTGCGGCCAGGTACACCAGCCGAAAAAGTGTCCGCGCCGCGCAGCCGGCTGCGCTTTCCGGGCGGCTTCCTCCGCCATTTGCTCTCTCGCCGCCCTTTTCAGGGAGGCTATTTCCAGCTCAAGTGCTTCCAGCCGGGTGACGCAGGCGTCACATGCCAGGAAATGCGATTCCACAATCTCAAGTTCTTCTTCCTCAGATTGGTTGAACAGGAATCGTTCCAGAGCGTCTTCTGTCGGGTGCTCACGATATGGCTCGTTCATGATCGTGCGGAATACCACCGCTTTCTCCATATCAGCTAAGTGCTTACCACCCAGACTATGCTCTCACTAAAACTGAGAAAATTCCGCTACTAGCCAGTTTTTTCTTACCAATCTCCCCGAATTTAGCCTTAGCCCGTGATTTCAACAGGCGAAACTGCGTCTCCGTCAGCTCCATTTCCTTGCATATTTGATCTTGTGGCTGCTCGTGCAGATAAAAACGCACCAGAATATCCCTATCCCTTTGGGACAAAGCATTCAGCGCGCTCTTCATCAGCTCCGATTTCTGCCTTAGCATCGCCTCCTGCTCCGGATTTTGCTTCCTATCCGCCACCGTGACGCCCGTTTCCAGGTCCGCCTGCTCCCGCCGGTTATGCACGGCTTGCTCAATATAGGCCGCCACCTGCCGCCGAACCACCGTTCTGACGAAGCCCATCAGCCGCTCCGGCTCCCGCAAATCGCCGCGCCGGATGGCATTCACCACAATCAAAAAGGTGTCATGCACCTTGTCTTCCAGCTCTTGCGGGCCTAACTGGCGGCACAAATAATACCGGATGCCGCGGCTGAACAGCTTATACAACTGCTCCATCCCGGCATCTTCCCCGCCTTTCACTTGCGCAACGAGAACGCTCCACTCTACTTGCGGATAACCTGGTCTTGAGGCCTTTTCACTGGCCTCCTGTGCTCGCTGACTGCCATCCTGCGCGGGCACGGGGGAGAGTTTCGTTTGAGTTGCCAACATAATCGGTTTCAGTCTCTGACCTTACTCCTTGGCGATCACGGCAAAAGCTCCCCAAAATTGCGGAGAAGTCTGATAGCCTGCGCCGTGCAACATGTCTAATTGAGTCCGGCGAAGCGCCAGCGCCGCCCGCTGAGCCGTGTCCCCAGACCGGATCTGATCAAAATGATTGTAAAAAGCCGAAAAAAACTGGCCTGAATCGTCCGGCGTCGGCCAGTTGCTCACCACCACCGCCGCCGCTCCCGCCAAAAGCCAGGCGCGGCTGAGCCCTTGCAGTCCGGCCCCCGGCACCACTTTGCCCAGGCCGGAGGAGCAGCCGCTCAAAACCACCAGGCTGCCGGGAACCCGCAGCGCCGCAATCGCTTCTGGCGTCAGCAATTCCGGCATTCCATTGCGCAAGCTCAGCGCCAGCGCCGCTTCCTGCGGTTGGCCCGGCGGGCTCACCACATGAACCGCAAAATGCAGAATTCCGGGCTGAATTCCAGCATGCCGCGCCAGCGCAGCCGTCAAATCGCCGCGCGTGGCCGTCGCCCCGGTCAACAGCACGGCGTCGCTGGCCCGCGTTTCCTCGGCTGCCGCCCGAACTTCACGCCCGCTCGCCACCAGGCGGTTCAGCATCACGCCTTCTGAAACCGCTTTCGCGTCCGGCAAGCGCGAACGCTCCAGTCGCGGGTCCGCCAGGTTATAAATAGGATCACCCACCCCCACAAACGTCTTCGGCGCGGCGCGCTCCAGGGCGCGGTCCGTCAAAAGCAGCTCGCTGGGCAAAAACCGCAGCGTCTTATCTTCTATAAGCGGTCTGCCGTTTAAATCGCTCAGCGCGCAAAACGGCATCCCGTTCAGCAGCGGCCCGTCCGCCACCATCATCCATTCCGAACGCTTCCAAACATCGGCTGGCAAATTCGCAAAAAGCGCGCGCGCCAAAGCAGTGCGCGCAGGCGCGGCATCGCGCCCCAGCCGGACGGCTGCGGCAAATGCGTCAGCTTTGGACGTAAGCTCTTCCTCTCCAGGTAATCTGGCCAAATTCACCCCCCCAGACGTCACGGCCCACACATAAGATCTGCCCTTTCCCAGAGTGATACTGATTAGGACCTGATCCCTGCCCAACGTATGCTGGATATCACTAAGTGAATTCCGACGAGGAATTCTCTCTCCCATCACAGAGACTTTTTCTGATTTAATCCCAATTTTATTCTCTAAATTTGAAATGTCCAGGCGAATTTGTGTCAGTTTGGCCTGATCCAGCGCCGTATTCTGCCCCAAAGTCACCGCCGCCTGGGCCGCTTGCAGCTCCGCTAATTTGGCGTAATACTCGTCCGGAAGCCTTCCGCTATTGCCGTAAACGGAGCGCAATTGCTCCCGCAAGCTTGCCGCGCGATTTTCCGCCAGAACCTCCAAAGCCCTGATAGCAAGCGCATTGTCCTTGCTGTCCAGCGCGGTTTCCGCCGCCAGCCGCGCATAATCGGCGTAAACTTCCTGTAATCGGCTGACCGTTCGCGTGCTGCTGGTGTCTCCGGGCAGCGCCCCGTGCCGCCACTCGTCAGCCGCATTCACCGCGCGCCGAAATTCAGAAAGTGCCTCTGCTTTTTTTCCGTCCCGCAGGAGAATTCTGCCGCGTATATTAATCGGATAGTACTGGGGGCTGGATTTAAAAGAAGGGCTATTACTGGCGAAGGCGTCATCAATTAGCCCTAAAGCTTTTCGGCAATCAGGGTGATCCCGCTGCAGTTCCAGTTCGGCAAGATGTTCTTTTTCGACCGCCAAGCCATCCTTATCGGCGATTTTGCTGCTCAGGGATAGGGCGCCTTGAAATTTAATGTCCGCTTCCGCCGTGTGATGCTTGTGCATCAGTTCAGAACCTTCGTCATCCAAAATCTGCGCTTCCAGCGGAAGATCCGGCCGCTTTTCTGCCAATAAAAACGCTTCCTGATAATCCCTATATCCTTCTGAATCGCGGTTTAACTGGAAACAAAGCGCGGCATGAATCAGCAGCGACCGCGACAGGCTGGAAACAGCAAACTCGTCTCGCTCGCCGGCTGGAATATGCTGCAAGCGCTCAATGGCGTGTCTCGATTGCGCCTCGGCGGCCGGAAAATCCCCCAACTGCCGGTATAAATTCGCCATGTTTCCGCTGGCGGAACCGGCCACAAGATCAAAATTGCGCCCAATTTCAGCCGCTTCTTCAAACGAATCCAGCGCCGCTTTATATTGAAAAATAAGCGTCTGCGCCGACCCAATCAGAATCAGGCTCTTCGCCTCATACTCGACATTGCCCAGCGCATGGGCGCGTCTGCGGGCCTCGGTAAACTGCGCGATTGCGTCAGTCACCTTGCCGGCATTGCGCAACTTCTTCCCCGCCTCTGTCCATTCCTCAACCGGATTGGGATCGGCGGCTTTCACGCTTGCTTTCTGCCGAGCTTCACACGAAACACTCAGCAAAATAATGAATGCAGTCAGGAACGAAACAGGTGCCTGGACCGCTCGCCTCGGGGGTGGCAGAGTTTTGTCCTATATTGAAACGCCGAGCAAAAAACTCGCATTATAACTCTACCACCCTCTGGTCATACGGGAGAAATCATCCTCGCCATCTCCCGCAGTCAATCGTGCAACGACGATTTAGAAACCGAAGAGGCTCATCAGCCAGGCAATGCAGGGATCGATGATAACAGGTCTGGTCACGGCGGATTTCCTTTCCGCCCGTAGCGTGACATTTCCGGCGTTCATTCCGGCTTGTCAGAAACCCCGCAACTATCTGAAAACAAGCGAGAAAATTTTTGTCAAATTTTTGTCACCGGCATCAGCTCGGCCGCGCCCTCGCCAATTTGCTGCCGCCAAAGCGCATAATAAAGCCCCTTGTCCGCCACCAAACCCGCATGCGTGCCCTCCTCGGCAAACCGTCCGCGCTCCAGAACATAAATCCGCTCGGCATGCAAAATCGTCGAAAGACGGTGGGCAATCAGAATCGTCATCATGTCCGCGCGCTGGCCCACTTCGCGAATCGTCCGCGTAATCTCTTCTTCCGTCAGCGAATCCAGCGACGAAGTCGCCTCGTCGAAAACCAGCAATTTGGGCCGCCGCAGCAGCGCCCGCGCAATCGACAGCCGCTGTTTCTCGCCGCCCGAAACCTTCACGCCGCCCTCGCCAATCAGCGTGTCCAGTCCCTGGCTGGCCCGCGCCAGCAAGGAATCGGCCGCCGCGCGGTGCAGCACATCCAAACATTCCGCGTCGCTCGCCTCCGGTCTCACAAACAGCAAATTCTCGCGAATCGTCCCCGAAAACAGCTGCGTTTCCTGCGTGACAAAGCCAATTTGCGACCGCAACTCATCCGCCACAATCCGCTCGCTGTCAATGCCGTTGTAAAACACAGCGCCCGTCTCCGCCTGGTACAGCCCTACCAGCAGCTTCACCAGCGTCGTCTTGCCCGCGCCCGACGGCCCCACAAACGCCACCGTCTCCCCGCGCTTCATCGAAAAACTGATGCCCGACAGCGCCGGCCGCGTCGCCGTCCGGTGCTGAAAACTGACGTCGCGAAATTCCAGCGTCTGCAATTCGCCCAGCGCCACCGGATGCGCGGGCCTCGGCTCCGGCGCAATTTTCAGAATCTCCTCAAACGTATTCAGCGACCCCTCCGTCTCCCGGTAAATATTGATAATGTTCCCCATTTCCTGCAGCGGCCCGAAAATGAAAAACGAATAAATAAACAGCGAAAAAAACTGCCCCACCGTGATGCGCTGCGTGAAAATCAAATACAGCATCAGAAACAAAATCCCGGTGCGCAGCAAATTCACCGCCGTCCCCTGCAAAAAACTGAGGCTGCGCAAATACCGCACCTTCTTTAATTCCAGCTTCAGAATCTTCCCCGTGGTGTTGTTCAGCCGCCCAATCTCCTGGTTCGCCAGCCCCAGCGTCTTCACCAGCTCAATATTGCGCAGCGATTCCGTGGTCGAGCCCGCCAGCGCGGCCGTCTCCGCCACAATCACCTTCTGAATAATCTTGATCTTCTTGCCCAGCACCGAACTCATCACGCCCAGCAGCGGCACCGTCAGCAGAAACGCCGGCGCAATCACCCAGTCCACCTTAATCGCGTACACGGTCACAAACACCACGCCCACCGTCGCGGTAAACAGGATGTTGACGAACGCCGTGATAAACCGCTCCACATCCGACCGCACTTTTTGCAGTTTGCCCAGCGTCTCGCCGCTGCGCTGGTCTTCAAACACCGCGTAGGGCAGGGAAAGCGACCGCTCCACCCCGTCCGCATACAGCTTCGCGCCCGTCTGCTGGACAATCACGTTGACGTAATAATCCTGAAAATTCTTGGCCACGCGCGACACAAAAGCCACGCCCACCGCCAGCCCCAGCAACCCCAGCACGCCATGAATAAACTGCCCAATGGAATACTGGTGAAACTTCGTCGCGTAGGAATCAATAATGTGGCGAAAAATCAGCGGATCCAGAAGCGAAAAAATCTGATTCGTCGCCGCCAGCAGCAGCGCCAGCGCCGCCAGCCGCCACTGCGGCTTCAGATAACTGAGAAGAACATTCATGACTTAAAAGTACATGGACCACGCATCGAAAAGGTGGGGCAGGCGGTTTCGCCCCATGCCATATAGTTTTCTCTGGCACGAGGAAGAATGCGGGGACAGTCTGGAGTGCACCCCAAAATTGAGACAGCAAAATTAGGGACAAATTTCACTAAGTGGAAGGAGTCTTTAGATGAGCAGACCCAAGAATCG
>Ga0209208_10004646_pt1 | contig 19380 bp, 26 predicted proteins | sample S1TSphfallax_3_FD_187694 | JGI IMG/M metagenome (GOLD analysis project Ga0209208, IMG submission 187694) | Host-associated microbial communities from peat moss isolated from Minnesota, USA - S1T2_Fd - Sphagnum fallax MG (SPAdes) (version 2) | ecosystem: Host-associated > Plants > Peat moss >... | reverse complement strand
ATCCCATCTAAAAATACTTGTTTTGTGCATGTGCACAAAGCCAACATAAAATGAATATTTTTTTCATAGTGATATGGACTTTTGAAAATATATTTATTTTTTACATTAACAAAAAAACTCTCATGAAAATAATGGATGATTGACATGTTTCAAAATTCTTAAAACTTGATTTTATTGATATATTATTTAATGAAATTTGAGTGCCTAATAATCATAATGTCAATTCGTGAACCATTTTGAAGTTCATATATGCAACATGTTGTTTAAGGTGATAATTCATGAACTTCATTTTTAAAATCCATAGGTATTTTAATTTTGTAAGTTATGCATAAAGAACTACTTATATCATAATGCAAATTCAAATTAGGAATTAAAAAAACTTTATTAAAAGGTATCAATTTATAACCTTAAAAAAATTAAAATGAGACATTTAGATTTCTATTGCACAACTTGCTAAATAAAATAAAGTTCATTTATTGCCATTGTTGGGAAGTTTCAAGCTCCTTTATAGCAACAACATAATTTTTTATTTATTTCAAAGGGAGGACATTTACAGAAATAATCTAATTATTACCAAAACTGAAAAGGTATTACAATGTATATATATATGGATGACATGTGAGATCCTAGGGTTTAAATATGGTGAATCCTCTAAAAAGAAACCAAAATCCTTCAACATATTATAACTCTATAATAACTACTAATATCTCAAGTTTCAACACAAGTCAAAATATCATGTTTCAAAAATCCTCATATAAAAATTAAATACACTAATAATAATAATATTAATAATAATATTATTATTATCATATAAATATTATTACCTAGGGGCCTATGAAAATCCCTTAAGCTACTATACTCTAGAGTGAATCTAAACACAACAAAATCCTTCTTGCCTTGGTAGGTAAGGCCAACAAAAGGACAAGAGAAAGCCAAAAGGGTACCTAATTTGGATGAACGCGGATGTACAGATACATGAACAGGTACCCCAAAACACATCCATTTCAACGGGCTTTCGCGCCCGTTTTGAAAAACGCTCTTTTCTCAGTCTCTTCTCTCTCCGTTGCTGGCCCGCCCGTTCGCCATCGCCAGTGCCCTTCGTTCTTTTCTTCGGCGTGCTTTGTTTCCTGTAGGTCTGTTTGCTCTCGCTCGCTCCCTCGCTCATGCGCCATCGCCAGTGCCCTTCGTCTTTTCTTCTACATACTTGATTTCTTTAGGTATGCACGCTCTCTCTCTCTCCCTCTCCAGCCATTGCCACTGCTGGTCTTCGTCTTTTCTTCTGCACACTTGATTTCTTAGGTGCTGTGTCGCAAGGGTTTGCACCCCGATGTCGTTGTTTGTTTGTAGGGCGAGGTGGAGAGGTGTGAGTTTATTTTGCATTTGTCTTTTCGAGATTGCATTGGTGAAAGTCTTGCATTCTGGTTTGTTCTAATGGAACTTTTTGTTTTTGTTGTTGTTGTTGTTGTTGTTGTTGTTGGTGGTGGTGGTGGTGGCGGCTTTTGCAGGTTCTGTGGTGGAAGTAGCATTTGCCCACGTTTTGATACAGTTTTTTCTTCCTTGTGCCTCCATGTGTAAGAATCACGCAGCCTTGTAGACTTAGACTTTGCTTTAGTTCTTTCTTTCTTCGCTGCTGCTTTCATGGGGCGGGATGTTGGAGAAGTGCCTGCTACTGGAGTAGGGGATTCGCCTGCAGCAGCGAATCGACCCAGACTTTTCATTCAGCAAATGGTATTGGAGAATTTCAAGTCATATGCAGGGAAACAGTTTATCGGCCCTTTCCACAAGGTAATTGACTCATGAGTTTCTTTCTTTCTTGTTAGACTCCTGCTGCTGCTGCTGTAGGTAATTCTTAGCCTGTTGTTGTCTGCCTGTTTATTCTCACCATAATTGTTTTCGGAGAGAATTATTGTTGTTACCCTATGTCTTCAATACACTTGCAGTGTTTTTCGGCTGTGGTGGGACCAAATGGCAGTGGGAAGAGCAATGTGATAGATGCCATGCTCTTTGTCTTTGGCAAGCGAGCTAAACAGGTCTAGTCCCCATTTCTTGACTCTCAAATCCTATCTCCACTTCACACATGCATTTTCTAAACTATCTAGTCTCCTTACACAAATTCCAAAGCACTCCATCTTGCAACCTGCTTTCCAACAGAGACTCCACCACAATTGTGGCTCACTTTTGAGAATATTGCTACCCCTCCAATGTACCATAATTGCTTTTGCTCTCATGGTGTGATCAAGTTGAAATACTGCCTGAGGACATGTGTCCTTGACCCGGTCGACATTGTGTGTCATGCCCATGTGAAATCCATGTAGTCCAATCTAATTTGGTGAATGATGGAGGAGGTGGAAACAGATGCGGCTGAATAAGGTGTCGGAACTCATTCACAACTCCACCAACCATCAGAATTTGGACAAGGCTGCAGTGTCTGTGCATTTCCAAGAAATCATTGATCTGGTAAAACTCCAGTATTTATTGGAAGGAATGTCAAAAGCATTTGTGTACTGAGGTTGTCAGCTTCTATGGACTTGAACTAAGAAAAGTGTGTCTCCTTGAAATGTCTGCCAACCATGCAGGAAGATGACAACTACAAAGTTGTGCCTGGGTCAGACTTTGTGCTGAAGCGAGTTGCATTTCGTGACAACACATCCAAATACTTCATTGACAATCGTGCCAGTTCCTTCACCGAGGTCACAAAAATCTTGAAAACCAAAGGGGTTGATCTTGAACACAACCGCTTCCTTATTTTACAGGTCAGAATAACCTGCACTAAACACCTGTTTGTGTTTCTTCAGAGTTGACCTAGCAGCAAGATGGTAGCAGTCTTTGGAAGACTGAGAACTGTAGCTAATATTTCAAGGAGCATTTGTTACATATTGCAGTGGTATTCTGATGCTCTTCTTTGCTGACTGTTCTCTTGCAGGGGGAGGTTGAGCAGATATCCTTAATGAAGCCCAAGGGGCAGAACACTAATGATGAAGGATTTCTGGAGTATTTGGAAGATATCATTGGATCAAATCAGTATGTTGAGCGGATTGAGGAGGCTGGCAAACAGTAAGTGCTCAGTTCTCTGTCACTTGACTTGTCATTGAAGCATGAGTTTGTGACTGCTTCCAAGAAGCTTTTATTTACCACATGAAACTGCTCAAGGACAATGGTTATCAAAGTGGGAATTTTTGGTGGTAAACTGGTTACAGTGTGGATTGTACAGGTTGGAAACTCTCAATGAGAAACGAGATGGGATGGTGCAGAGGGTGAAAGTGGCAGAGAAGGAGAAGGACAGTCTTGAGGTAAGTAAAATGCTTCAAACTTGCAAAATCTTTGTTGAAGAAGGTATGATATTTGAATTGTCAAGAGCTTGAAAGGGTACAGGGACTAGTGCTGAGTATCCTGCTCTAAATTTTTGTGCCGACTGCTTTCTGCCGAGAGCTGATGCACAATGACTCATAGTGTAAGAAGTGTTGGCCACCTCCTGTCACCATGCAAAAATTCTGAACAGGTGTCAGAAACCTCAGGTAGCATGTTAGCATAGTTGTGGAGGCAAAAGTAAGTTCAGCAAGTCAGGAATTTGTGCATATGACCTGTAGCAAGGTTCTGGTAATAAGGAATGCACAATATAGCTTGGGAAGCATGGTTGTGACACAGAGGAAGAAGATGACAACTTTTTCAAACAGTGGCAACAAGGATAGCAAGGATGAAATGAAAGGAAAATGGAGAGAGGTTTGAAGACTGAGACATTCAGCTTACATCTCTGTCTGCTTGTCTAGACTCATCCAAATAGGCACAAACAGATTTTATGGAGTCTCTGGAGGTTTTGTCTTGATGAAGTTATTGGATGTTTTGTCACAAATGTGCTGCAGAGTGCCAAGAACGAAGCTGAGACTTATATGCTCAAGGAGGCAGAGGTCTTGAAGTGGCGGAGTATTGCAACAGAGCTTGCCCTAGAAGAGGCCAGTAGGGATGGGCAGAAACTCAAAGAAAAGGTTGCAGATCTGGAGAGCACCCTTGCTGTTGAACGGTATATGTCTGGGAATGCTCATTCCCTACACCTAACTTTTCTGGTCTAGCTTTTCAGGTTGTTGGGTTTGCTAGTGACTTTCTTGGTCATAGTACAGAGCTATTTTAGGCATGTGATTGAGCCAGGAAGATTTTTCTCTTGGTTTTTTGAGCTGCTGGAAAATTGCCCAATTAAAGAGAGGTTCCTGCTTCTTGTGTCCACATTCTCAATGCCAAGGCCCTTATAGGATTAGGGTGTTTGGGAATGTGGCAGTCAGAAAAGTGCAAGCCATTTAGCAGAGATCAAGGAGTTGGAGAAGACCTTAAACAAGAAGACCAAGCATCATGAGGTCAGATCTCAGAATAAAATAATTTTCAATATAGGTGCTGCTTTACACCCTCTAGAATATGCACTAGGTCTAACTAGTTCATTTCAGCTTTGATAAGTATGACAAAAGGCAAATACTGAGAACAGGCATCACAAAAAAATCATGCAGTTTCATTTTATGAACCTTGTATTGAGTTGCTGCAAATGCAGGCAATAGAGGGAGAGCTGAAGAGTTCTTTAGATCAATTCCAAGGCTATGAACGCCAAGACTTGAAGTACCAAGAGGATGTCAAGCATCTGAAGCAGAAGCTCAAGAAGCTGGAGGAAAAGATTGCAAAGGTTATCACCCTTCCTACATCTACCCTTGTGTGTGTTGTGAAAAATTTAGCAATTCCAGATTCATTCTCATATTTGACTTCCATCTCAGTCTCAACTTGTGTTGTGTTGTCTCATTGAGATCAGGATACTGCAAAGATTCAGGAGGTGGAAAAGGAAACTGAGGAGGCCACAGTGGTGATACCCAAGATGGAGGCAGAAATTGTCAAGCTCACACAGAAACTCGGGGAGGAAGAGAAAGTGCTGGAAGAAATCCAAGAGAACTGCAAAGGTGCAGACTAGCTAAACTTTTATTCCCTAGTTGAATCTAGCTTCCTATGCCATCTGAAGCTCGGCATTGGTTTCTCAACCTGTGTTCAATTTTTATCTTCTAAATTGTAGATTCTCAAGCACTAGACTGATTCCATGTAAAGTCTGATGAGCAATGCACATTGTTGCCAGGTGAGATTCTCAAGTTCCATGAGCAACTTGCAGCAGTACGCACTGAGCTTGAGCCCTGGGAAAAGCATACCATTGACTGTCAGGGGAGGATTGATGTTGCCAGATCAGAGATAAAGCTGCTGAAGGGAAAGGTGGATCCAATTTTCATTTTTCCCATGCTCAAATGGAAATGTTTTTGGAACTGTTTAGCTTATTGAGACTCTTGATTGGTAATGGTAGTCTCCTGACAGTGCTATTCAATAGTATGCATAGAGCAATGAAAACGAAGATCCAGCAATCAATTCTTGGTATGATGATCTTCTTGAGGTGACATACGAAGACTGGACACTAGACCTGACATTCTGTCAGGTCTAGCGTCCTGTCTGGAAAGAGATGGCAATCAGTAACTTGTTTTGAGCGAATGTAGCATGATGCAGGAAAGAAGGCATATGATGCAGCTCAGGAAAACATGTCTGTGATTAAGCAAACAATCAAAGAGAAAGAAGAAAACTTAGTTCAGTTGGCAGCAAAGCAGGAAGAATTTCAGACAAGCTCAAAGAATGCTCATCAGGAAGAGCAGGTACACCCTTGGTTGTGCTTTCCACAACATAATTTGTTCTGTCTGGGTCACAAATTATTTTGAGAAGTTTTTCTTGCATCTTCGTTCAAGCTGTATTTATTGTTTGTTGTCATTTCTATTCTGATGTTCTGCATCTTTGAATTTAGCATATGTAGTCATCTTCCATGTTCAACATCTGGCAGGAATGTGTTAAACTGGAGGACAAATTATCAACTAGAGAACAAGCTCTGCTGCAAAAAGTTGGTGAGATGCACACTATAATGGACTCAGAGAAGAACCAGGGTACTGTTGTGCGAGCTATCCTTCAGGCTAAACAATCAGGCAAAATCAATGGCATATATGGTCGTCTTGGGGATTTAGGGGCAATTGATGGTAAGAGGATATCACCTGGTGTTTTGCCATTAAGATAGGTTTGTCACTACTGTGCAATGTGGAAAGAATTTCACAAGCTACATTCTTCAGCAGCTACCTCACATTCCATTGATACTCTGCAGCAAAATATGATATTGCAATATCCACTGCATGTGGAGGACTAGACTTCATTGTTGTGGAGACCACAAATGCAGCACAACAATGTGTCGAACTTCTACGAACCAAAGGACTTGGTGTCGCAACCTTTCTGATTCTTGTAAGTGCTTCATATAAAGTCATGTTGTCAATGTTCCTACATGAAGGCCAATCCTTGCACTGAGGTACCCTGGGATGAAGGCTGGACATAAAGATTTTGACATCTTAGCGTTTCTTGTACAGGAAAAGCAAGCTGGACTGGTCCAAAAAATGAGCCAGCCTGTCCAAACTCCAGAAGGTGTTCCGCGCTTGTTTGATTTAGTCACTGTCCGTGATGAGAAGCTGCGGCTTGCCTTCTATTCTCAGCTTGGAAACACAGTTGTTGCCAAAAACCTTGACCAGGTCTGTTCTGCAAGTCTGATTACAACTGTTGGTTCTATGTTTGTTGAAGCTGTTTAGCATTCAGTATTGAAATTGCCTGGGAGAATGAAAGGCAACTGATGCATGCTTCATAATTTCAACCTGCTGGATTTGGGAGATTGCACACCTCATATTGTATTGATTGTTGTGGATCTGCCCAATGTCCTGTACCAGGCTACAAGAATAGCATATGGGCCATCTGTGGAATTCCGCAGAGTGGTTTCTTTGGAGGGTGCAGTGTTTGAAAGGTCAGGTACAATGAGTGGAGGTGGAGGGAAGCCTCGAGGTGGAAGAATGGGAACTGCCATCCAAGACTCCAGTGTTTCTCAGGAAAGCTTGGCAGCAGTGGAAAAAGAGCTGGAGTCTGTTAGACATGAGTTGGTTTCTATTCGCCATCGCATCTCCAATGCTATACAAGAATACCGGACTGCTGATAATGCCCTTTCTCAGTTGGCACTTGACATTCCTAAGATGCAAATGGAGGTTGGTCAGAACTTCTGGATGTCTTTTGATATAATGACAGGAAATGAAAAGAGCTGACTGGAGGTGTCAAAATTTAAAGGACAGTCCATGAATGAAGAGAATGAAGCTCCATACAAAATGGAACAAGAGGACAAACAGTGTATGCCCCTTCTTTGATATCTGCAAACAGATCCTCCATGAGATCTGTCCAGTGATTTCAAGAAGAAATGTATGTCAGTCCAAGGAAAAGCTTGCATGCAATCTTACCTTCATCTGAAAGACACCAGAGAACATCAAGGTGCATGTACTCGAGCATTGTTAGCAACAGATAAGCCACATACAGTAAAAACACACTAATGCCACTTGGAACTGTTGTACTGAGAAATTAATGTTTGCTGTCTTGGCAGCTCGAGGCCTTGAAGGGCCAACATAGTGATCTGAGTCAGCAGCTTGGTGCTTTAAGAAATGGGGCTGTTCCAAAGCAAGAAGAGCTTGATCAAATTCAGAATCTGGATAAAGAGATTGCTGAAGGGGAGAGTCTGCTAACAGACCTCAACAGAAAATCCAAAAAGCTGCGAGAAAAGGTCAAAGGAGGCTCTTTCGCAGAAGCTCATAGATTCATTGATTTCAATGCTCCATTCTTCTTTCAATGCTCATCAGATTTAGACATAACTCTCTTCTTCCATTTTGTTAACAGTGATTGTTATTGACAGTGTTTAGCTTGCCACCTACAGGCCAAGGAGCTACAAGATAAATTGGAAAATGCTGGAGGTGAACGTCTAAAGCAGCAAAAGATTCTCATTTTGAAACTTGAGCAGGTGAGTGACCAAAATTCATCAGTGATTGCTATTCTCACTCTCTACTCAACTGGCACCCACTTAAACACCAATGGACTCTGGGGTTCTTGCATTTGTAGAGATTCCTGCCTGCAGATCACAGGGATCCTCTATGATCATATGGGTGTCTTGAGTTTCAGAGTCAGTCCTTGACAGTGCTGTGGCTAAGAGATGAAGTGGGACTGGAAGTTCAGTCCTTGCTGATTCCAAATATCAATCTCCAAGCTTCTATGCTATGCTGCAGAATATCAACCAGACCAGCACAGATATTAATCGAAGGAAAGTCCTTGTCACAACAAGCAGCAAGACTCTACAAAAGCTTCAAAAGTCTGTGGAGGATGCTACAATTGACAGAGACAAGGGGACAAAAGAAAAGGAAAGACTAGTGGCAGAGTTCAAGGAAATTGAGAGTAAGGCTTTTGTCACTCAGGAGAAGTACACTCACCTACAGGAGGTATCCTACATCTCAGTACCTCTTAAGCTATTACTTGGTTACATTAATAACCTTATGTATGACATTACAAATGGCCTGTTTTTTATCAAACAGTGGACTGATGCTCATGTCAAAACATGTTTTCCAGATCTTTGATGCATCTGGTAGTCTCTGAATGCTTTATTCACAACTTCACCTTGCTCTCTCCTGAATACCTGTTGAGTTCTTAGTGGATTCTAATGCTGACTTTTATGTTGCTCAGATTTTTGCACTGTAAAGGGGGAACAGTTGATGGGCTTTTTGGGAATTTTCAGCTTCAAATTTCAGAGTACATGTAAACTGTTGGTGTGCACCCTGGTCTTCTGCATCTGTTCTCCAGCTGCTCTAAGCTGAAGATTGATATGCTTGCAGACTCTTGATAAACATCGTGCTGAACTCGACCAGACCAGAAAAGCACATACAGAGCTGAAGCAGATAATCAATGAACTGCGAACAACTGAGGTAATGCTATTCATATCAATGCCAAAATGGAAAACGGGATGACTTATTTGTGAAGCTATTCCTGCATTGAAGAACTGCAGTGTTGAGTCCAGTTAACAGCTTAAAGCATGGGCTCCCCTTGGAAAGTCTTTATGCTCCACAGAAACATTTTTGGACATCAACTTATGTGCAATAGACATCACATATCCTTTTTCATCTTCATGAATGTGTGCTATTGTGGCTGTATGTCTGAACCATGACTTATTTGATTGAGAATGTGGCTACCAAAATGATGCAGGTGGATATGGAGTACAAGTTAACAGATATCAAAGAGTTAGCACGGTCAGGTGATGCAAGGACAGAGGCTTACAAAAGGGACGTGAAAGACCTTCGAAGAAAGCTTCATGAACAAATTGAGCAGTAAGTTTGAACTGTTGACCTTTATCTCGTGTACATGTCCAAATGAAAATACTATTGAAAGATGGATATGATTTTAAACTATGTTCTGACACACCAACTATAGTGGAATGCATTTGAAAGTAGGGTTTGTTGTGTTCATGTGTATACATAGTATGGCTCTGTTTCTTAAGACTCGTTGAATGTTGTGTGTTTGCAGAATACAGAAGGAGGGTATAGATCCTGCTGTGTTGGAACAGGCTATTGCAGAACCTAATGTGGACATTGATTTGGCACGAGCAAAAAGCAGTCTGAAATTGCTGGAGGAGCAATTCAAGCAACTACAGCCTGATTTGGCCACTATTGCTGAGTAAGCCTTTTATTCCCTCACGGTCTTCACCCAGAATGTTTGTGACCTCTTTTTTGTGCCTTGCTTTAACAAATGGACTAAACTAAAGTTGGTGCTACTTTTTCTGCATGTCAAGGTATCGGAATAAGGCATCCCAGTATGCAGCACGTATAGGGGAGTTAAATGAGGTTACTCAAACCCTTGATGATCTGAAGCGTAACCATGATCACTTACGCAAGCAAAGGTATGATGATAACATGCAGAGGTGGACTAACTGAAGTCCCTATAATGAACAGTATTTGCATAGCATATAGTGTTGTTTCAGGTGAAACAATCAGGGCCACTAATTACCATTCTATGAATTCTTTTCTTTCTTCAGTGGTGTCATCTGCAGATGGTGACAAGAGTAGGCTTTCGTGTGTAGGTTGGATGAGTTCATGGCTGGCTTCAATTCAATCTCAATGAAACTGAAGGAGATGTACCAGGTTGGTTGTGTACTGCTTTCTACCTGCATTCATGTGCGAGAAATGAAATGGAGTCAGATTGACTAGGTGCACATGTGAAGAAGTTTCTAATCAGCTCACCATGTGTAATGGTGCCTCAGATGATCACATTGGGAGGAGATGCTGAGCTGGAGCTTGTGGATTCGTTGGACCCCTTTGCAGAGGGTGTTGTCTTTACTGTGAGGCCACCCAAAAAGAGCTGGAAAAACATTGCAAACTTGTCAGGAGGTGAAAAGGTTTGTAACTATCAATCACTTCTGAAAGCTATCTTGAGTTCACCACTGAAGATACATGGATATTGATGGAAGTTTTTTGAGTTTCATGATGAGCTTGCTTATAGAATAATTCCGATATGTCTTGCAGTTGCACACAAAAGGACATAGGATTAATTTTATCTGAAACCAAAGTACACTTTGTCAAGAAATGTGATGGAGCATGAACTTTCTGACCCCTACTGGTGTCATGGAAACAGACACTAAGCTCACTGGCGTTGGTATTTGCTCTACATCATTACAAGCCTACTCCTCTCTATGTGATGGATGAAATCGATGCAGCTCTTGGTAAGTCCAACCCATGTCTCAGGCTAAAGAGTCCCTTTTGAGTTTTATTGCAGATCTGATCTGTGACCTAAATCAATGGATTCCCTTCCTTTTGTTGTCTTGTCAATCTTTGAAACATACTCCATCTCTTCTGGTTATTTTTCATTGAGAGAACTCTGTTGGTTGTACAACCTAGCGGAAAATTTGACAAACAAGGGCACATGCACATATGCTTACTCCAAGTGTGCATTGGGTACAGATTTCAAGAATGTGTCAATCGTGGGTCATTACATCAAGGAACGCACAAAAGATGCTCAGTTTGTGATTATCAGGTTCAAATCACCTCTTCAAATATTTAGTGGAATCAGTTTGCTAACCATGTGTAGTTCATCTCAGATCATCCTCAAGCATATCTTAGCCTACAAATGTCTCTCCTACTTCTTTCAGTTTTGTGGTGTTATTGCCTTACACCTTTTTGAGCATGCAGCTTGCGGAACAACATGTTTGAGCTTGCTGACTACCTCATAGGAATATACAAGACTGACAACTGCACCAAGAGCATAACTATTGACCCTAACAGCTTTGCTGTTCCTGCATCTAGTGAGTTCCCTCTCTTTCTTCCATTTCAAGTCATTTGCATTCATCTTGTGGAGAACTGTACACCCAAATTTGAAGGCTTTTATATAATCAAAGCATAGCTGGAACAATGATACAAGCAATGTGTTTGAGCAATGGCTAAAATGTGTGCCTTCTTCCTTGACCAGATGCAAAAGTGTCAGCAAAAAAGACTAGACAGAAACGTGGCAGCTCTGCAGTGGTTGAAGGTTGGAGCTGAGGATTGGACACCAGACACAGGTTTAATGAATAGAAAGATTCTGTCAGGAATGGATAAAATACAAGAGTGCTACCTGCAAGTGATTGTTGTAAAGATAGACTTCCCAAGTTTCTGCTGTTTTTGGATTTGAAAGCAGTAGGTTTGTATTGTAGATTGGTTTGAGTCTCTCATCTTTCAGAGAATCAAAAGCACTTTCCAAGAATTAAAGAAGAGTACTTGCTTCTTGCAGTGGGCAGAAGGGTAGTTCCTTTATTTGGATCCTTTGACAAAACAGCTGCTCAGTGGATCAAGTTTGTTGATCTCCTTGATGCTTGCTCTCTGTTGTATCTCTGGCTTGCACAAAAAGAACTCTGCAATTTGAAATTCATGTTTTTCTTTAACCAATTTCCCCCCAACCATCTTCCAGAGTGTTCTGTAAGTCAACTTCAATAATTATTTTACCCTGGTGATTTCATTGCTGCTGTACAACCAAGGTATTCAATGAATGCAATGTAATCATAGCATGTTGCATATGAATTGCAAGTGGTAATTTGCAAGGTGGGTGAATTACCTGATGGTGTTTTGCAAACCCAATTGTGTATATCTTATGTGTGCTTTCCACCTGAAATGCAAAGGTAAGGAGGAAAGGGGCAGTTAGGTTATACAGCATTTGAACATGCTCCTGGTGAAAATGAACCACACCAGTGATGCTGGCTGGAGTTTCTTGTGTGTTGAAAATTCATTGTATTCAATTTGTAAATGGGCACAGTACAGTTGACAATTTTTCAATTTTTCAGAGATTTTGAGAATACTTGAACTAGTGACTTTGTAAAAGGGTGCATGCAATACATTGAACAATTCTTGTTTTTGAGGAGGCCTTGAGCATTATTCAAAACTACTGGCATGTGGTGAGGCCATGTTGCCTCAGGTGTTCTCATTGTAATTACTGCTTTGTGGTGAGGCCACGTTGCTTTGAGTTCTGCATTGCTTGCTCAAGCTCACACTGTTCTGCTTGGACTGCTCCTATGTTGTTTTCCTACTCTGACTTGCAAAATGTATTTGCCCATTATGTTCTGGTGATCTTTGAATGTTTTGGCTTATTTTTATATGATTTGTTGTGGAAATTCTCGAGAATTCTAGAAGGACAGGTGTTCTCTGTAGCACATCTTCTGGTGACTTTCAGTAAAAGCATAAACTTCACCAGGTGACACAGTTTGCTTGTTCAGAGGATAATCATCACCTGCTCTTTTCCACATGTTTTATTTCCAATGGTGCTTTGTCCCTAGTGGAATTCATCTGGTGTGACAGAGTGTAGGATTTCATGCTCTTAGTCATGTCTGCCTCTTTGTGTTGTCTGCTGGTGAATTAATTTATTTCTGTAGGAAAGGAGAGCTACCAATTGCCTCGAGAATATCAGATTGAGCCTTTGAGGATCACTGTTAGGTTTAGGTTCACCAAAAAGCATTTTCAATGTTATGTGAGACTGAAAACCTCAATAGAAAATCTATAGGTGTATGAATGTCAAGCTTTTATACTTTGTACAATCTCAAAGAACAGGGCGACTGTGGTACATGAGAGGTCCAAATTTGTAGGATGTACAATCTCCTTGTTTGGGTTCCTTCTCTGTATTGGTGAAAGAGAAGTTGGAGCTCCTCTTGCTCATATGTTTTTCAGACAATTTACTACTCTAGTACCAAGGCTCTCTGCCAAGTAGAGAAAGGGCACATTCCAAATGTCCAGTGCCTTTTTCTTTCTACATTTGTGGCACAATATTTACAACTCATGGTCTTTACAACCCAGTGCACTTACCTTATTGCACACTTTTTCTTTTCAGGCCCTTCTGCTAGTTCCAATGTGTCAATTCCGAAGAACTATGTGGGGACACAAACATCCGGGTTTCTTGTTTCAAGTGGTATGGCTCAGTGTTGGCTGGTTCTTTGAATTTTGAAAGAACCACTGGTTCTGGTTCTTTGAAAAACTTCAGAATCAAAAGAAATGCTGGTTCTGATTATTTCAAAACCTTCAAGAACTTCCGGTTAAATGAAAGAACTAATGGTTCCCAAGCCAGTTCTTAGACTTTTCCATATTTTTGAGAGCCACGGTTATATACCAAAATTGGCGCTTTGAAGTTTTGAGAACCAGCGTTTAAGTGGGTATGTACTCAGGTCCGGAATGGCTGGTATGGCTGTACCACATCTCAAATCCTTTTGCTGAGAACTCTGCACACACTTTCATGATTACAGGCTTAAGCCTGAATTAGCACTTCACAAGCAGAATTGCCAGCAGTAAGATTATCAGATTGAACTTTTCAACAATGCATATTAGTGCTGGTGATGTCCTGTGTGAGAGTGAGAATTAGTTCATGTCACTTCATCTTCCAGTTGATATACAACCTTGGAAGTGTTAGATTGGCCATTCATCATATGCAATGGTTCATGCTTTGGATGCATAGCCTATGTAATCTGCTTGGTGTATGTATGGCTGCAGCTTTTAGACAAAGCATTTGAGCTGATGCAAGTGCCTTTCAGCAAGCGGAATGCAGCTTGCTTGCTTGCTTGCTTTCCAAACGCAGATGGAGGAATGTGTTCTTTTTCCTCAAGTAATATTCCTGTATTTGGTTTTTTGCACAATGTGGGCTGCAATTAAGGATGCAGTGGATACATGTTTGTTTTGCATTCAGTTCAATATTGTGCACTCACTGCATTTGCATTGTGATCTGGAAGGAGGAGGCCTTTTGTGATGCTGTGTGAGAGAAAACCATAGATTGTACTGGAGAGTACAAAAAAGGGTTATGAGAAACTCAATCAGCATGACTTTGCCAACCATCTGTTGGGGGAAAGAATGTATCAGCTGGATAGTTACAGTTTTGTTGCCAGTTTGATTCATAACTCATGAAATTGGCCCTTCGCCCAAGGATTATAGGTTTGCTGATGTTACCAAGAGATTTATTGTACTTGATGATTTTTCATTTTTTGACATAGTTTGCAAAATGTGAAAATAAAATTTTCGGTCAACAGTTCTAAAGCATTTCAAGACTCTTGCAAGTCAATGTAACTGGGGAAACAAAGTAGATGATTTGGCACTCAATGACACGTCCAGATACCTGAGTCATGCAAATTTGCAATCCTTAATTTGCACAGAGTGGATGATGAAGGTTTTGTGATGTGGCTATGTAAATCAGGTGCTGCAAGTCAGAGTGGTTGCACAATCCTTAGCATCTGAGCCGTGAGATAGCAAATTGAGTTTGCCTGGGTGGGGGGTGGAAGCAAGGATGTGGGACCTTTTGTTTCATTTCTTCATATACACACATGCTGACTATTTTGTAGGATTATAGTTCATAACTCTGGCTTCTTCTATTGTAATGTCTATGAAGAATTAGCAATATAATGTGTTCAAATGTAGGCAATTTGCACAAGAGAATGGCAAGTACCTAGTTGGGATCTCATCTACAACTGACAATTATGGTTCCTGAAGGTGGGATTGAGATGTTTGTTTGTAACTAGTGTGACATGGAATTAGGGCCGAGTTGGTAGTTTGTTGCATCATGTGGATTGTCAGTATCTGCTGCGCCCAAGAAGTTTATTACTTTTTTTGTTTTTTCATCATTCAACACAATGGATGGCAGCATTGTGCGTTGAGATGGCGGCAATGTGCGCCAATGCACAATTATGATGATTTGTGATTTTTGGGATAAGCTCAAAGTGCGGTTGTTTTGTTTCCAGATTTATCAAAGCTTTGGATCTTGGAGATGGGTTTTGTGTGGTGCACTTGATTTTGATGCGGTGGCTCGTCGTTTATTATCTATGCTTCTGCTACCTATGAAGGATGGCAGGTGATGTTTTAAGGAAGAACTTTTGGCGAGCCAAGTATTCAATCTGGATTGCAACTTGAAGTTTTTCTTTGGTTTTTGTGTTTTGTGCCTTGTCTTGGAGATGAATGCTCTTGACAATTGGGCTACAATTTCTCTTTGTTTCTTACCATTGCACAAGGAATTTAACATTGTTGTTAGGATCTAGTACGAACCAGCACAGTAGTGAAGCACATGGGAGATGATGAAGAACTTTAGGGGGTTTGCAAGCTTGCCTGAGGTTTTTTCGTAAGCTCGGGTTCTGTATACTCAAGTTGCATTGTTGTGTTGTGTTGTGTTAACGGAGTGAGACCTGTCATAATGGGAACTCCGAGAGAAAGTCTGATTCTGGTTGCTGCAAAATTCACATATTTCAGATGGTTTATATAGCTACTGTAATTGAGATGGGTGATCCTCTTGTCAAAACTTCCTGAACATTGTGAGAGTGTAAGAAACAAAGATTGGGTTAGCATATGGGTATGTCCATTTGTTTTCTGGGGTTTTGGAGCTAGTACTATTGGGTATCTTGAGAGTTGAAACTATGTGGGCAGAAAGGGTTGTGTGGGATTGTGAGTTGATTAATGCATGACAGAAACCTATCAAAGGCAAATGATAGCTCATAAGAGAAAGTTTGGAGTGATCTGATGCCTCAAATGTGCCATAGAAATCAACATGACAATTTCATAGCTGGGATAATGTATCGATGTTTGATTTGATTCTAGCAAAATATTTATGAAAGACAGGTAAGTTGCAATTGTACTTGACAATGATGTTATCCATTGATATTGCGACCGGTTTTTTTTTCACTACACTAGGACTTTGTGTAGCTTGACAAGCTCAGGTATTGCAAATGTTGAGGTCAAATGGTGTGTGCAAAGTGCACGACACGAATAGAGCTCAAATGAGATAAGAAGCAGTACATATCTTGAGGGTTGGTTCCATGGCATATTACCTATTGCATCTAACCCAACAATATAACATGATCACAAATTCCAATCACAAGTTTCATTCTCCAAACAATATAACATGACTATAAATTCCAATGGCAATTTCCATTCAGAACTAGCTTATGTAGGATTTTTTTTTAAGGTAGGAAATGGTTAGTCTATTTATTTTTTTGGTTATGTTCATTTTCGACATGGTCCTTTTAGAGGAAGATTAAAATACAAAATTTGAATTTATATCTATTAAACAACCTATTTTTTTTATTTATTTTTTTTTTTTAAACTTTTCATTTAAATTGTTTTATTTTAGAATTTTAAGACATGATCCTTTTAGATGAAGGCTAAACTAAATTTGAATATATATTTTTGAAAAACTTGATTTGGTTTTTTAAAAACCTTTTTGTTCTAAATTTTCTAATTTTATATTATTTAATTTAAAGATTACTTGTGCATTGCAAATTTACAAGAAAAGCTTTTAGGATTGTAAATAAATCATGTTGTCAAATGTATTTTGTACATGTTCTATTTGTGATTTGAATTTGAATTAAACTAATAAATAGATTTAAACAAATGAGGTCACATTGTATCACTTTTCCTTTACTTAATCTATTTTGATTATGATACGAACTTATGTTGATAATACTTGGTGTTCAATTAGCCTAGACATAATAAAAAAATGTTAATTAACCTTTCACGAAATCAGCCATCAACACAAATCAGAATGATTGAAGCTTAAAACAAATTTGATTCCTCAAAAAAAGATTTAAGTAATAAACTTTTTTTTGGACTAGGTGGACTTTGTTATTCAAGCCTCCATGGTGGTTGAGTCTTTCACATTTGTCCATAGTACATAATTAATATGCTCAATATAAATTGAAGGTCACATAAAGATTAGGGTTGATCTCTTGAGGAGTTGAGCTTTTGAGGACTTGTTCCACACAAAATTATAACAACTCATCATGTAATGACTATGCCCTATATCCTAGGTTCAAACCAATGTTGAGCACTTATTAGAAACACAAATAGACCCCAATGGTTATCAAAGTGGTTCTTAAAATTATGATTATCAAAGTGATTCTTAAAATTTATAACCGTGATTTTAAGAACATATGGTTCTAATATATAAACACACTTCTCAATTTTTAGAAATAAATAAATAAATGGCCATAAAAATGCCATTTTGTAACTTACCCTTAATTGTGGATCTAAAAACCAAAAAATTGGTCTAATAACCTAACCTAAACTACTAGTTATTTGTCAAATCTTTCATCAAACCCACCCATTCTTTCAAAAATTAAAAAAACTTGGAACTTGAAATTCTTTGATTATGAAAATCCCTAACTTGTTGTCTTGAGGGATTTTGAATGGTGCCAAGACTAATTATATTCATAAATATGTGTGCACATGTTTTTTTTTTGTTAAGAACTATACATTGAAAACAACATTAATCTTCAAATAGTTATGATTTGTATTTAATTAACATGTGTTTAAATCCATTATTAAGTACACAATCAAAACTTTCGGGTCTATTGGATAATAGACTACTTTTGAATGTCTATCATGAACATCTTTTACACAATATTCATTGTATACTTCAACAATTAAATGGTCAACAAAGTCTAAGTAAATATGCATAAAGATCATAACAAGTTAATTTTCATAATCATTGTTACTTATAATCATCAATTTGTGTAAGCTTATGATTAAAATGTTGTCTTCATGTCCATAATCCCAACCTTTGTCAATTGTCAATTGAAATATTCAATATCATAAGTAATTTTAATTATATATCCATTGGTAGTGATTGAAAATAAGCAAACAACTACTCACCTAAAATTGTTATGATTTTTTTATCATTTGATAATAATATTTTCTTATGACCATAAAATTTTTGAATGTTCATAACCAAAGGGAACTACAAAATAAAATAAAAAATGATATTAAATACATGTCAAGCTTGTTAAACATGGCATCACATTTTCAACTGATTCAATATTTACATCTTCATCCTTGTAGTATTTCATGAAAATCTTGGTTTCATTTTTTAGTTGTTTTGTCAACAATATATATATATATATATATATGCACAACATACATAATTATATTATTTTCATTAACCCTTTAAAATTATATTACCATAATTCTATGCTCTTAACTTGCAATAGCAACTATATGTTGCTACAATAGTGGAATTCCATTCTTAATCTAATTGATTTGGGAGGCCTTGAAAGAGGACATGGCAAGCTTGTTGCATGCAATTAAAAAAAATTGGGTTTTGTGAAGGCATTCAATGTGCAATTGTGTTGAATTTTTCTTTTCCAAGAAATTATTTGCTTGTTTATATGTAAAGCCTTTGTTAATTCTTTAATATCAAGTTAAATTAGTCTTTTAAGGTGTTTGGGATATCAATGCTATTATATTATCAATTGGTAGTTCCACAAACCCAACCAAATCTAAAGCCTTTTTTTTGCATGTTTATGTAATTCCTTTCATCCAATATAATACATGTCAATTTTTATGTCTCGCTTCATTTCTTTTCATGCAAAATACATGCAATGAATTTCATTTGACAAATTTCATTTTTCTTTTAACAATGAAATTGGGAAATTTTTGGAAATTCTATCTATTGTAAATTTGACTAATTTTGATCATTTTCGTGGAAAAGTTTGCCAAATTTTCGATATCACAAAATTGGAAGAAAAAAAAAAAAAACTTATATAGATGTATGTATTCATATTTTACATGATTTTATATAATTACATAATACATGTATTTTTTAACATTATTTGTATACAAACAAGGGTTATAATATTATTATATTAATATATAAAGGGTGTTGAATAGGCTTGTGTGTAGGTGAAGAAAAAATGGTGTAGCCAACGAAATTGTTGGATTTGGTGGTCTAATTTTTTTTTTTAAAAATTCTCTTGAATGAATTGAAAATTCAATTTCCAATAGATATTCATAGACAATGTTCTTGCACATTGCTTGTGTGCTTTGTTATCCATATTTTGATTTCACAATATTTGCCACACCCAATACCTACCATTCTAATCTATCCAACTTTAATTTCCTCTTGTCCAAGTTGCTAACAAAACACATACATGCATGCATGTACACATACATAGTGTATCTTTATGTATATATGTGTGTGTAAATTGTTACACAATCCTTATTTATATTATTTGAT
>Ga0209208_10004645_pt1 | contig 19387 bp, 14 predicted proteins | sample S1TSphfallax_3_FD_187694 | JGI IMG/M metagenome (GOLD analysis project Ga0209208, IMG submission 187694) | Host-associated microbial communities from peat moss isolated from Minnesota, USA - S1T2_Fd - Sphagnum fallax MG (SPAdes) (version 2) | ecosystem: Host-associated > Plants > Peat moss >... | reverse complement strand
ATACTTATAGGGTTTGATTAAGGTGCATCATAAACCTCAGTACACTTGCAGTTGTAATTGGTATGGATTCCTTTTCTTGGTGTTCTCATGTCATTGAATCCATTTAGAAACTCTTTCAACCCCATATGATATTGGCAACAACACATATGCCAATCTTTCATCCTTCATACAAACCATGACTTCAATTTATGGAACACTATAAGCATGACTTGAATATTTGGAAATATTTTTCTAAAGAACTCAAGTTGCAAATACATTATCAATATAGATTAATTATTGTTAGGATTATTGGTTGAACTTAGCTAAAGACTAAAACAATCATGGAAGGACTCCAATAGTTAAGCAAGGAACCATTTGCTTTGTAAGGACTATTGGTTGCTTAGTTCCAAGGATTAAACCAGCTATGCAAAGGATGCCACTAAGTTAAGCAAGGATCATGCAAATTATACAAGGATTGCAATGGTTGAACAAAGAAGAATTTGTTTTCTTAGGATTAATAGTTGTTTAATAAAGGATTAAGCAAGGACTCCACTAGCTAGTTAGGCAAGGAAAGGTTTGTTTTGGTACTACTAATTATTACTAAGCCAAGGACTAAACAAGTTATGCAAGGACTCAATTGTTTAACAAACAACAATCAAGCACAAAGGACTTGAGTACTACCCAAGACCCATGTTATCCAAACGCCCAACTACTTTGTCAAGGAAACAAAAAATTATACTTAGGACTATTGAATGCTTGGGAAGCAGCACAAGATTGTCTAGTGGTTAAGAAAGGAGGATCTAAAGTGACCTAGGATTGTTGGCACTAAGACTAGGATCATAATTATTCAAGATTATTTTACAAATACAAAGGAAGGACTCCAAGGTGTTCATTTGATTTTGATTACCCTACAATGAGACTTGATTTTTGAAACAAAAGGTTGACACTTGCAATCCATGTTCAAAATCACAAAAATATCAAATTTGACTTTTGTAATAGTAAAAAAATGTGATACAAATATTAATTATTCATCTTACTTATGAAACTTGGAGAAAATACTTAAGATGCTCCTCAGACTGCTTGATAGCAATTCGCCTTTAAACATCTTTTCTATTTAGAGATATCATTGTTTTTCTTGTCCATTAATCCACAATAACATCTTTGATTGATTTTGGTAGAACATCTAAACGGCATGTTCACCTTGGTTTAATCCAGAAAGCATTCTGAACTATATCTCGTTGAACTCACCAACCCATTGTTTTCTTGATGTTTCGTTTGTCCACCCCCAACATCTTGGCAACACCTTTATTGCTACTAACATATTGGCTAGATGCTAAAGTACAGAATATGTCTTTGGCAACCACGAGTTTAGTTTTACGAGATCCCAACAAATGAATTGTCAAACCAGACTTAAAGTTGTTCACAATCTCTAAATTATGTTTAACTGAATCCAAAATTTTTGAGGTAATCAAGAATTATATTTCTAACAAGAAGATGGGTGACAAATTTTCCAAATGTCACTTGTTGTAGATCAGAATCTAGGCCATTATTTGCTCTATGGAAAACAATGCCATCCTCCTTGAAAATTGTTGTTGTTGTTTTTTAAGGTTGACCTTCATATTTTCACAAGTTTTTGTTAGGGGTTGACTTTACTCCTCCCTTAAGAGTGACAGCCTCTTGTACTTGAGCAGTAACAACAACAACTTTTTGAGCTTTACAGTTCCTAACATGTTCTTGAGTATCATTTTTCCTTTTTTGAACATAACAAGCTTCAAGTTCAAGTTGTTTTTGTACATATTCAACTTCAACCCCTTGTTTGCCTGGACTTGTTTTGCTTAATGAAGGTGCCATGAAAACACCAAGTTCGAACTTGAAATCAAGGACCCATACTTTGTAATCAAAATTCAAGAAACATGAAAATATACAATTCAAGGTAGCAACTATGGAAGGCATAACCATTCATCGACAAGATTAAAATCGAAAACCCATTCATCCCTAAAAATCATGCAACATGATATTACAAAGTTTCCCATGTGGCATTAACAACTAATCCTTGTTGGATCACTTGAGGTATTCCATCTAGATTTTACCTAAAACTCATTAAAACCAACACGATACAACATACCTTTTCAATTGCACTGCCAACAATTTTTTGCCATGTCTTTTAAATTGATTTGATGTATTGATAACCAAAAAGAAAAATCTTGCAAAAGGCAAAAAGAAGTGTCAAAAAAGTTCCATTTGCATAAGCATAATCTAAACCTCTTTAATGAAAATATAATTGGATGTTCCACTATTCATGAATTCTGAAAGCAAGGACTCATCTATCACTAACATTGAAGCAACACTACATTTAGCATTTCAATGGCATCGTCCACTGATCTCGCAAAATTCCAAAAGGAATGTTAAAATGGTTTATATTTCTTTGTAAAGGTTCTTCAAACTAAAATAAAATTCGTTGTTCCACTCTTTTGAATGTTTAGATGCCTCAAACAAAAAAAGAAAACATGCATATAGGTTCTCCATTAATGACGACATTGAAACCAAGGAGCAATTTCTTACTAGGTTTAAAGCAACATGATACTAACCTTAAATTCAACTACATTATAAGTTCCAGCTTTATGCCATTTCCCTTGTGCTAGTCTGATGTAATAATAACCACAAATTGCAATCTTGCAAATAGCAAATAAAATGTTATATATTGATATATCAAGGTTCTTAGTGAAAATATTGGCTATTATGATTAGATGAAAAAAATGATGGATAAATATGCAAATCATTTGGACTTTTATTGTGTAGATACAAACCACATACCCAAATCCCACAACCAAATAACAAATGTAGTCTTCATTGCACCATTTTGATGACTAGTCTAGTGGTCCTTGGTGGCATTCTTCATATCAAGCTCCCCATGGCCAAATCATGCTATTGTAGATTAATTGTTCCAACTTCTGATAAAGGAAACTGCAATATTAATATCAATGTTGATGGACTTTAACCTAATCACATGAAAAGAAAAAAATACATATCTAAAAGGGTGCATTCATAGTAAAAGGAGCCAAAAGCGCCAGGGATTCAATGTTTTGTAATGATTGGGTTTAATCATATTTCACACCATTCACTTTGAAATATATAAAAAACTTCACCCAACTTTCGGCAATGTTATCTACTTATATACATTAATGAATTTCAAGTACAAAAAATTAAATGTGTAGACAAATTGATTATCCTTTGAATATAAGAAGTGATTAAATCTTCAAGATAAACTACACATCCCAAAATTTTATATTAAGTTGAACTTTACATTATTTAGAAGAATTTTATCACATAAAATCATTTTTTAAACATACAAACGTTGAAAATTGAACACAATTTATACATTTTTAAAAAAAACATGATAGAAATCAATGAAATAAACTATTTAATTAATAATTTTTCCTTCATAAAATATATCCATTCCCTTCACCATATAAAAATGAACAACTTTTGTCAAAGACACATCGTCAAATTTTGTAATTTAGAGGGCCAAAAGCACGTTTGAGCCAAATGTGTGGATATGTGTAACAAATAAGGTTTTTTTATTAATTTCAACTCCTTTTGCACTTTTAATCATCAACATGAATCTCCTTTCAAATTTTAGGAATGAATGGTACACATTTGATAAACAAAAAGGACATTCAAATCTAAGAGCACTATTTGATGACTATGTGTTAAGTGTTTTATGTGCATGAAAGGACTTTCAAAACTTAATGAAATGACTTTAAATTTGTGGAAGATGAAGATCATTAGCAAATAAATGTAATTGCAAAAAGAAATAGTAATTTGAATAAATATATTACACAAACTTGTCTTTTCAAAATAGACATGGTACAATATCACATTGCATTTGACAACTACTTTGGCTCCTTTTACTATGAATGCACCCAAAAGGTTGATGGACCTTAACCTAGAATCACATGAAAAGAAAAAATAGTGTAAATCTAGAAGATTGATGCACCTTAATCTAATCACATGGAAAACAAAAACATTCCAAATCTGTAAGAGAAACTTCATAATAGACTTGTGTGCACTTGTGATGGACATAACAATTATGTAAATTATTTGGACTTTCATTGGGTAGGTTCAAAATTCCACAAACCCAAATCCCACAATGAAACAAAAATGTAGGACCCCAGTTGTATCATTTTAATGCCTAGTCCATTGGTCCTTGGTGGCATTCTTCATATTAAAATCCCCATGGCCAAATTTTGCTATTGTAGATTGATTATTCTAGCTTCTAATAAAGGAAGTTGCAACCCCATCCTACCCATGTTTAGATTCTAGCATTTGATAGAGTGTATCAAAATAAAAAAACTCCCAACATTCAAAACACATTGCTTTCAAAGCTTAAAATAATGTTAAAATTTTCATGGACACTAATCAATCAACAAGCCCAATGCAATATTGATGGACCTTAACCTAATCACATGGAAAACAAAAACATTCCAAATTTGCAAACTTGATGTCTTGGCCTATAATCACATGAAAAAAGAATTCCAAATCTACAAAAAAAACTTAGTATTAAACTTGCATTGTGTACCTTGCTTTGTTGAAGCTTGAATACATGTTTGAAGACCACCCCTAGCCAAGCATGGAAAACTTTGTGTAGCTAGTTCCTTTGGAAAGTTCATCTAGGGTGCCACTGATAACATTAATTCATCACCATCACCATCACCATTATTAACTTCGTCTTTGATACGAAACCTTGTTGTCACAAGGATATATAATACTAATGCAAAAACCCTAAACCTTTAGAACTAGATGTGGCTAGTGACATTCTAAAGTGTTCAATCTCCTCAAACATCGATGTGTTTCTATAAAATTTAGATGGTCTAGCAAATTTCCCACTAATGCATTTGAAAGCAGCTTTGACCTTGCAAAATTCCTACCTATGTAATCTATAAACACCCATCTTTATTGCAAAGTTCAAGTCCATTTCCCCATTCTCATCAAAGTTCATTTTCCTAGCACCTTCAAACTTTAAACCTCCTAACATCATCATGATTCCCACCTCTACACTTCTAGAATATTGCCTTCAACGATGTAAAAAGAAAATGCTCAAGCCCATTTTCCGTTTTCACTTCTATTTGTGAGGAGCTCAAAGTTCAAACATCCCACCATTGCATTGAAGATCTGTTGATGGGCAATGGTGTGTGAATTTTTTTGCTAAGCTCTATTCTTTAAAACAGATGATTATGATCTTTTACTTTATTTTTTAACTCTCATGGACCATCGATCTTATGATGGATGTTGATTTCAGTTCATGAATAGTTCGTGAATCATTATTCATTCAACTTTTTCACTTTTCATCCAAAATATGGCAGATTAACCACTCAAAACACTAGTTATAATGTTTAATGAATCCTTTTGGGACTTTTATCATCCATGTTTTTAATTGATTTTTTCAAGGTGCCATTATGATACATTTTCAACATATGTGTCAAAAATAAATTCAAATATATAATAGGTTTATTTTTTACCCAAAAATCTTCTCACTTCAATCTACTTCTAGTTTTATATGTTTTTTGAAAACCATGTGTGTGTAGTCCACACCAATGATGTGCTTGAATATCACAAAAACATTTTCCATTATCCCAAATGTCAAGATTGGAGGTCTTCCTTTGGGCCAAAGATTTGGTAGTTTTGAACAACTTTACTTCAATCATTGGAGTTGCCAACATTTGATAATTTAATTTGCTAATCTTTTAGGGAGAGAATGGAGGATAAACCTTTCTTTGTTCTTGAGTTGGCATCTCCATGCGTGTCATGTACAAGTTGAAATGCTTTAAGTAGGTCTCCTCCACTTTTTGAATTAAGGTTGTCATGAAACCATCTTTGTTTTTAAGGCAAGTAATGGAAAAACTTCTTTTCTTTTCCTACATAATTTTGAAAAAATCCTTTGTGCAAAAATCACCTTTGTTTAACCACTTAATCTATGATTTCAGTTTAGCACCTTCTATCTCAATGTCTTCCATTTCTTGTACTTGCTTCTTGATTTGTCCCATTGTGCTTTATAGCTCCTCATCTTGCACATTTAGTTGCAACATGTCTTGTGTCTTTTTAGATCTTGTCATCAAGGGTCAAAGCAAGATAAAGTAGACAAAAAAAATAAACATCTCCACTCACTACTACAAAATGTGGGTGCAATTCACTAGTCCCCATTCACTGCTTCCTCATTAGGTCTTGTTCATTGTGACTAGTGAATTCACTCATAATCTAATGAAATCATTTGGCGTACAAGGACACATTTTGTCATCATAACTTCAACCCTGTGCTATTCATATAACTACCATAAAATAACATTAAATGAAGTGAAAGTATGTGTCAAGTAACATTAGTCTGCTCTATTAGGTTTATAATAATCTAATTTCACAAAAATAAAAAATAAATGAATTTAAAAAATAAATAAAAAGTACATTCAAAACCAACTTTAAAATACATGTTCAAACTTGCTTTTTGGTTTAAAAACTAATGAAATTGATATGTAATAAGTTAAGAAATGAAAATCAACATATGTTTTAGCAAGTCATAAAAAAAATCTTTTTTTTTTTGTAAGAACCTATTTGACACCTACTTGAAACCAAAAGCCCACAATGAAAAGTAGACATCAAAGGTTATTTATATTTTGAAAAACCTACTTAAAACCTACTTTTACAATTTCAAATCTGAAAATCAATGCACATTAGTGTAAGCCTATATTAAATTTATTCATTGAAATGAAAACATTCAATGTTCCACAATTCTGTAATGGGTCTTGTTGTCATTTTTAAATCTACTTATTCTAGTTTTGACAAGGTAATCAAGTTGTTCATTTTATCTTCCTTACACCCTTAAGAAATTACTTGGACCCAAAATTCAACAACTTTATTCTTGCATAGTTTTTTGTAGGATCCTATCACGTTTTTCAATTTCAAGAAGAAAAAATCTTAAAAGGTTCACTAGAAGGAAAACATGTATTTTCAATTAGTCTTTGTGATTAAATTTTAGTTGCAAGAGACATTTTGCAACTAAAATTCCTTTAGTCACCTAAGACAAGTCGCATGTGGTAAATTAGTCACAAATGACAAAAGGTATTGTATGAAAGAAAAGTCAACAAATATATTTCATCCTTTGACTCCATTGTATACATATTGTCACATGCAACTAAGATGCAATTATTTTGGTCACAATTAAGGGCAAATGATGTGTTACCATGTGTCTTCATATTTGATTATTTAAATTATTATTATTATTATTATTATTATTATTTTGAAATAATCTAGGACGTTCAATTCAAATACTTGGATGATCTTATATTATGACACGTGGCATTTAAAAAAATACTAATATTAAGTTGGTAGGTACTTAAGTAGGTACATAAATAAGTGCCTACAAACCTAGGCTACATACCAACCTACCTATTTAGGTTAAAAAATAGGTAAGTAGGTTCTACCTTCCTAGGTTAAATACCTACTCATATAGGTAGGTACTTAGGTTGACCTAGGTGGGTAGGTCAAATTAAGTACTTACCTAGTTAAGTAAATAAATAGGTTGGGAAGGTAGGAACTTTAAAAATGTGCATAATTTGTTTTTTTGTTTTGGGTTGAACCTTTGATTAGCTCATTTCATGTGCACAAATTTCTTAATGTGAAATTGGATGACCACACCCCCTTGTTTATATAATGTTCAAAATAGGATTGAATAACAAACAATATGGGATAAGTTTTGAAGTTGTAATTTCCTCACAAACTAAATTGTAATTCCAAAACTTTCTCCATGCCTTACTTTTTTATTTTTAGATTTCTAAACAATTCAAGTACTAGATAATTAGATAATCATTTAATTAATAATGATTAAATTTACATATATTTAATTATAAATTATACACTACAAATATTTAATATTTGTTATCAATTACTTAAATAAGCAATAAACAATAAACAATAACTTCTTAATATTTAACAAACTAGCTATCTACTTACTCACAAATTATTAATACATAACTCATAAATAAATAAATAAAATAAAATATTTAAGAATATTTCATTACTTTTTATAATCTGATCGAATTATATTAATGTAAAACTAATTTAATGACTATAATTTTAAAAATAACTATTTTAAATATTTTAGTTAAAATTATAAGTAATGAATCAAAAATTGACATTAGAAAGTAAATTCTTACACGAATTTTTAAAAAATATTATAGGTCAAGTGATTTTTTGCTCTTGGTAATTATTAACTATAAATACAATAATTTGTTAAACATAACAATAATTTTCATAATTATTGTAAAATTAGTATAAAATATTTATCATAGATGAATAATCACAGAATTTTCAATAATGATAATAATATATAATTATTCGTGAAATTAAAATCAATAAAATAATTATTTTAACTACACAATAATTTTTCCAAATTTTTAATTCAGGTTTGAAGTTATAAATTACAAAGTGTGAATAATTATGTTCAATTAGAAAATAATTATGCACATACTAATTAACTCTTATATAAAGTAATTGCAATGATTTAAAATTATGTCACATTAATTAGATTAATTAATTTTTTCTAATATAAAAATATAAATTAGAAAATATACAAATCTATGTTATAACAATAATTATTTAGTATAACTTATATTTAATAAACATAATCATTTATAATATTTATAAAAATGATTTATTATGGATAACACTAGTAAAAACCTTAAAAACTCAATCAATAATTTTTTGAATTAAAATATACATTTAAGATTCCAAAATAGTAATTTAGAATTCAAATATCAATTTTTACATCAAATAATTTTTTTGAAGTTAAATAAAAAATTTCAGAATTGAAATGTCAATTTTCATATTCAAATAATAATATTCAAAATTCAAATGTCCATTTTTAGACTCAATTAATAATTTTCTGAATTGAAATATTAATTTCGAGAATCCGAAATAATAATTTGGATTTGAAATTTCAACTTTCAAGTCAAATAATTTCTTAAAATTTAAATAACAATTTCTAGAATTGAAATGTCAATTTTCAAATTCAAAAATATCAAGTTTCAAATATTAATTTTGAGATTCATTATATGAACTATATATCTATATATATATATATAGTTTTAGTACATACATTAAAATACACCCCTATGTCAATGTAGAATACCTTTAGGATGCAACTAATTTGGTGACTATTGCAACTAATGAGACAAATCAACCTATTAATGGATAAAAATAAATGTAAAATCAATCCAACCAATAGGATGAAATTTCTATTAGTTGCATCATAGTTATGAGAATGACCAAAATAGTTGAAATTTGGTCTTGTAGTTACAAAAATTTCCAAATGCAGTCACAAACAACTATAAGTCGCATGTAGTTCTAAATGGAGTGGTTACATTTTGGCTGATTTCTACTAGTGGTTGAACCTCCCAAATTTTCTTGATCCTTTCTTTACTTTATCATGTTCATTTTCCATTAAAAACTTCTCTTCAAATTTATCACAAATCTAAATCTCACATGTGTCAAAGTGTGATGGTTGTTAGTAGGTGAATGGCAAATACTTAACAAGGCAAGATGGAGACATTTGATTAGTTGGATAGGATTAAAGCATTTGATTAGTTGGACATGATTAAAACCTTTGATTAGTTTATTTTCAAATTAATTTTGGAGGGAAAGGACTTAGGATTTAGTTTTGAATTTTGATGGAGGTTGGGAGATTATCTTGCAAGATGAAACTTTGCAAATAAACATTGAGTTGTAAGAAGAGTTATAAGATTGGATAAAACAAAATAAACATCAATCTCCAACAAGTAAGTAATTTTAAGCTTGGACAACACTGAGCTTACTCAATCTCCAAGCTTAGGTTGTGTTGTCTTTGGGGGAACTCTTCATTAGGTTCTAAGATTCTTATGAATTTTTTGATACCTTAAACATAAACACAATTTCATAATTACATTTCATGATCAGGGTTTAAGGTGGGTTCTTTGTGTGATTAGCTTGCTGCAATCTTCTTCTTAGTGCATGTTGTTGTTGCTACCCATAGTTTTGAAGAGAAGGTGAACTTGAAAAGAAGTTTTGAGAATTGGTTTGAGATTTTCTTTCTGGGTTTTGTGTTTTTTTTGTTGTTCATATGAACTTTGTACATTTCAGGTTGTTGCCCAATTGTGCGAAGGTTATCTATGAAGTTTATTGTTAAGTTTCATTACTTCCTAGTTCAATGGTTAAAACTATTGAAGTTTGCAAATGTGATTTTTTTCATGACTAGTGTTTATGGTAAGATTTCAATTCTAACATTGTTTCTTCATCTTCCTTGCTTTGCTCCACCAAGGGCTTGTTTGCACAACAATAGGTAGCTCCTAAGTTCCATGTTGAAAGTTGGAGGAACAAGATATATTTTTAGTTGTCTATTGTTGCATGAACATCAAACCCAAGTTATAAAAGATAAAAATATGGTCCTTGATGCAAGAGGTTCTAGATCATTAATCAAAGAACAATTTGAAATTGTATTTTGTTCATAATCTATGTGTGTTTTGTGTGGTGTGTTTATGTTTCAATAATATGTACATTGCTTCTTGGAGGGTGGACAAAAGAGGTTTAGTAGGAGCTTACAACACAGAAATCGAAATTTTGACAAAGGTGGGAAGAGAAATCTACCATAAATGAATTCCTAACTTGATTATGTTGTTTTGGAGCTACATGGGCCTTTGGGTCAAAAAGTGTATGTTATTTTTGAAAGTTGAACTCCCCTTTCCATGGTGAAAGATACATGACGATTCTAGCTCCATTTTTCTATTTTAGTTTATCTTAAGATTGGCAAGAGCTTGTTGCAAACCTTCATAAATATGCAAGGTAATGTCAATTTGAAAACTTGAACATAATTCTAAAGTCAAGATGTATTCATGGCAAGGAGGGTGACTAATAAATTAGGTCTAGTAAACTCTTTTCATCATACAAGAGCTAGTTGCACTTGGAGTACAGGGTGGTAGTAGTTATTTAATTTATTAGATTTGGTATTCTTCATTTTGCTTCCTACCATGGGTGTGTGCTACTTATTGACACCCATTAAATCATAGATGTCATTGGGGGGAATATTGTGAGCTAATCATTCCCATTCATTGTCAAAAACTCTCCATTTTTTATTTTTTATTTTTCTAGTTTGCAATGTTGCTTCATATGACAATAACATTAGGTGATTTTGTATTATCTTGTGAAAATGTCACAAGACACTAAAAATCTTATTAGAAGCTCTTTCAAGTTGCACTTGAAACATAATATCTATGGCTTTTGAATTGTATCTAAATTCCAACATCCGTCAAACTGCTTATTTGTACATGCATTGTGGATCAAAAGTGAACATGCAATTAATGTATAGGTTTTGAAGAATTATGCTAAAACAAGGTCTATACTTTCGTATTCTATGTGTTTCATCTAGTCTATTTATGTTTCAATATCTTGTGTTGGTTGTCAAAGGTTGGATAGGTAAGCTTTGGTGAAAACTTGTTACAAATTCTTGAAGTTCAACATTCAAGACAAAATCAATAATGAAATGGTAAGTTAACATGAACCCTAATCACAAAATTCTTTTGTTGGTGTAAGCACATAATGGGTGCCTAATTCCATTACCAAGTGATCAAGGTTTGAACTACATAATCATAAGCAGTTGCAAAATTTGCACAATGTTGTAATGGGTTGATTTGCCTTTCCAAATTTGTGATAAATCAATTCCAACATACTGTTCAAGGAATAATATGTTAGAACATTGCTATGGATTAAATTTAGGTTTGTCCACACCAAGATCGAGTTCTTATTTAAGATCTATTAACTTGATATTTGAATAAGGATGACTTGGTAAATCAAGTATTTTAATCGATGGTTTATTTAGGTATTTTAGTTTTTGTAATGAACTCCTTTTGAGGTCATTTGAAAAGTAATAACCATTGGGAAAAATTTGATTGGTATACTAGCTGGTAAATTGATGATGGAATTGTTTTTTTATTTTCGTAAATTTTGTGGGGGAAGTTCGATGTTAAGTGGAACCCACTAGGAACCATTTTTAGATAGTTAATTCTTGAAACTTTAAATTGGAACTTGTCATCATAGAACATGTTAAAAATCTATGCAAAATTGAATTGCTACCTTTTCTTTGATTATGTGTGGCATTGTGTAAGCACATGTTGTATTATTCGTGTTGTAGGATCCCATAGTCCTAAGGTTCTATTGGTTCTACTAGCTAGTCATTTAAAATAAATGGTTAGCATAAGGAATCATTGTCAAACATAGGTAAGCCCGTAGGTTTCTTGAAGGTACTTGTCAAACTACTTGGGAGTCATAATTTGTTATTTGGAATGATTGGTGTCCTTGGCAACTACACATGGGAGTATTAGATAAGTATTTAGAATCATTGGCTGCCAAAAGAAGTTTTTGTTAATTCTATCATGTAGTGGATAAATAGTTGGGAATCTTTTTCAAACCACCTAGGAGTCCTTGTCAAATGACTTAAGAATCATTGATTAAAAGGAACAATCCTTGTGAAATCACTTAGGATTTCTTAGTCAACAAATGAGTCATTGTTAAGTTCATGGGAATAGTGGATGAACATGTAAGAATCCTTGTCAAACCAAATAAGAGTCATTGGTCAACAAGTTGGACTTGGAGGAATCCTTGTTAAACCACTTGAGTCCTTTCTCAACAGGGGGAGTGCTTGTTAAACCACATGGTATTCATTGGTGATCAAAAGTCCTTGTGAAACCATGTGATATTCATTGGTCAATAACAATAGTCCTTATCAAACCACATGGTATTCCTTGGTCAACATGGTGATTCCTATGACAACTACACCTACTTATTGGATAACCACTTAAGAGCCATTGGTTGACAAAAGTCTAGTCCTTTATCAAGTACATGGGTGTAATGTCCATTAGCACTTGGAATCATTTGCAAGCAATCTAATCCTCGTCAAGTAGATGGGAATAATGTATGAACATTTGGGAGTTTTATTTCTTGACCACTAACTAGTATGCTAGGTAGCCATTAATTTTCATCCTATTCATATGTGTAAGAGTGGTGGTTATGCAATTACTGTCACTTGAAAACACTATTTTGTCCTTTAAGATCATTGATGTGCTTGGAGACCATGTAGATTTGCTTCTTGTAAGCAATGATATTGCTTATGAAATAGTCCAATAGTAATGATTAAGCCTTTAACATCTTTAACAGTGATCGTTAAAACTTTTTTTGGTAATCACTAATAGTGCTTAGGAAGCATTACAAATTCCAAGTTTAGGACTATTTCTACTATTCAAGGATTGAGTTGATTAAATTCCAATGCTTTGGGTCATCATAGGCTATTTTAGCAAGCATGTTTGTAAACATCAACTTTAAGTCAAAAGTGAACCACTTGGAGGCATGGTGAATTTTAACAGATTCTAATATTTCTTTTTGTTCTTATAGTTCTACAAGCATTATGACATTCAATGGGACATGTTTCATTGGGGATTTGGCAAATGATATCAAGTTTTAAAGTTCATTTGGCCCAAAAATTTAGGAGTTCTCCCCATGTTATGAAGATACAAATTATTTTTGGCCTTGCATTTGATTTAACAAGGCTTCGACCAAAGGTGCTCACACACATTAGGTGCATTTTAACATTTGAAATGGTCCTACAATTTAATTTTATTGTTGTTATTCATTGTTAGATTATCTAGATTTTTTTCCTAATCATGTCACTTAAGAGAGTTTATTTCAATTTTGGGCAAGTCTCATGTGTTTATATGGCTTTCATTGTGATTTTAATTGAAGTCCAAAATTTTACTAAGTAGTTTGGTGGAGCTTTACACATTCACTGCACTGAAAGGGGGTTGTAAACAAAGAGGACAAGATTTTGATTTCATAAGTAAGGTCCCTTTTTTATTGTTGTAATCTAGTTCCATTTCTGCCATGAATTTGGGAACTGGAACAAACTTAACAAATGTCACCAATATTAGCACTGTTGCAGGCTTTTGTTTTTTCTAAGTGCATTGTCACATGCTCCATAATTAACTATGGCCTTTTGTTACTACATAATCCTTCCATTTTCTTTCTTTAACTACTCAAGTCATTTAGCTTCCCTGCTATTATCTACAAACAATGTTCAAATATGTTGTTTGTATGCCCTTCCTTAGCACTATGGGTGTTTGATCATTCTAGGTTTTATATAATTAATAGAGTGCTGGAAACATGCCTACCAATCCTAAGTTTGTGGATGATCATTATAGCCTCTTTTATAAGCATCCGAGGTGTTGGAAAAGCACCTACAAGTGATCATTGGAAGTAAGTTCACTTAAGATCTAGGCCATCAATGATATAGCTTAAGTACTTCAGGTTGTGGTATATGGGTTAATGAATAAAGTGTAGTAAATGTTTTTGTTGTTTTAGGGCAATCATGCACAAGGACAGAAAGCAAGAAAAGTTACCAAAGGATGTTCCATTGGAAAATTGGCCACTAATGGATGTCAAAAAGTAAACTACTACTTTCTTTTCAAGTGTTAGGCAATTGAATGGAAAAGGCTTTGATCCCAAGTTCGACTTGGAGAGCAAACATGTTGCTATAGAGAAACATTATGCATTGTTTAGGGGTGCAAGGAAATTCAAGGTGAAATCATTAGCTTTGAAGCTTGAAGATAGGTTAACTTTGGAGGATATATATTGGAGGGTGTTTGGGACAAGAATTGTCATAAACAATGAGGTTCCAACATGAATTGTGCATGGTTTCATTGCCCAATCTAAAGGCATAGACATTAATTGGGCAAAGGCTACCAAATCCACAACAAAAGAAAAGACCCATAAGGATGAAGTGAAGGTTGGTGCAAGATTAGCCACAATGAAAAAGGAACAACCATGGGTTGTAAATAGTGGTAGGAGCTTGGATTATAATGAAGGACCATTGCAGTCACAATTATAATCATTGAAAATAGGGTTGGAAATTGGAGGCAATGTTGTTGTTGCTAATGCTAATCATGAGGATCGCAGTGAATAGTCATCTCCTAGTAGAAGAATTTGCCCCATTGGTGTGTCAAGTGAGAACATTAGGAAGGTTCGATAGCTCCTAGAATTGAAGAAATAGTTGTATACAATTTGCAAGTCAAAGATCAAGTCCCTAAGGATCGATCAAGGTGTCACATTTAACAAATTATTGGTCATGAAATACAACATGGATGACCAAAAGGAAGCAATGGAGGAAGCCCAAGTGGAAGTAAAAGAGGCAAAACAAACCCTAGAAAAATTACTCCAACAAGGATTGCTAATAACAGATGCTATAAGTATCCAAACTTTATCTTACATGCCATCTTTTTATTTTGGCTTTCAATTAGGGTTTACCTCACTTGTTTATGTTTGTCATGCATATGTTAGGAGTTTTATTTATACTTTAAAACAAAATCTATAAGGTTTTTGCTTAAGATGGTAGGATTTCACATGTAGCTCCAAATTTGTCTATTTTTTAGTCAATATGAGGTTTGACATAATTTATCAAACTTAATTCAAGTTAGTGGTTTGATTTCCATGTGTTAGGAGCGAAAATTGGAAATCAACCATACTTTGCTAAAGGATAAGGTTAAGAAAACTACATTGGGGGAGGCAACATACAATGATGCACAAGTGGAGGTTGAAAAGTTTGAGAATTCTATTGCAATGGTAGAATTGGAACTAGTAGATTTATTGCAAGAATATAATGTAATATTTGAACAATTGCATGAAATGGAGAAGGGGGGAATTATGTCTTTCTAGCCTAAGCCTACCCTACACCCTAACAAACTAAGTGATTTGCCAAATATGATCATTATGAAGGCATGTGGTTTATGTGCACAATGGTATTGTTATGGGGACATTGTTGTCACATCCTGCCTACATACAAATCACCTTGCATGTCTTCAACAACATTTGAAAACCCATAGCATGTGCAATCAGAGAATGCACCTAGGCCAATGGATTAGCTAGGGATTTAAGAATATGGATTAGGATTTGACCTTTACAACAATGGAGATGGGTGTTGAAGAGGAACGAATCATGTTTCTAAATGAATTGAAACAAACTGCAAGGCTAGGTGTTCATGATGCATTAGGTGAGTATTTGATTTTTGGTATCAATCTTATAACACTACTAGAATTCCAATTTTTTTTACTAGAAATTTTGGTAAAAAAAGACCCATTTTGGACAAGCATAAAAAAAACCTCTTGGTCATTTTGGACAAGTGGTTTTGAACTTGTCCATTATGATTGAGCCATGTACTTTTTGACCAAGCCTAAGTTGGCATTTTTTATTAGTACTTTTGATTAGTACATTCAATTAGTCAATATAATAGTCAAATGATTTTTTGATTGGTCAAACATCATCTTGACCAGGCAAATGCCATGTGGCATTTAAACAATGGCCACCCAAGTTAAGCTACGTGGCATTTAAACATTGGTCATCTAGGCTATGCCATGTGGCATTAAACATTGACCATTTAGGCTATGCCATATGACATTTAAACATTGGTCATTTAGGCTATGCCACATGGCATTTAAACATTGGCCATCTAGGCTATGCCATGTGGCATTTAAACATTTGTCATCTAGGCTATGCCACATGACATTTAAACATTGGCCATCTAGGCTATGCCACATGGCATTTAAACATTGGCCATATAGGTTATGCCACCTAGCATTTAGACATTGGCCATATAGGTTATTAGCCATTAGGCTATGCCACATGGATAGAACCTAAATAACCTAGGTTAGACCTAAAATTAAGTACATGTTCCTAAGGTTCCTATGTTTAGGAACCTACAACCTAAACTCCTAGGCTTAGGTTTAGGAGCCTATAACTAACAACTAGGTATACAAGCCTAAAGTAAGCTAGGGCAACCTAAGCTATGACCTTTATTAGGCTTAAATGTACACCACCTAGATTAAACTTACACCTAGATGACTTATATAAGAAAATCCTATTTCATTTTGAATCTGGCTTGTAAGGTTGAACCTTTTCAATTGGCTCATCCCAAGCCTTCTTTTTAAAAAAAATTCTTATGTCTTGGAGCTTATGGTGCATCTATTTATATTGCTCATCATTTGGAAAGGGTGACAAACAATATGGGACAAATTTTTGGGATGGAGAAACATTTTCATGTCCACACAACATTATTCTGAAATAACTATGTAAGATACATAAATTAAATAAGTAAATAAATAAATAAAGAGGTAGGTTAATATGTATGTTAATGAAGTTGAAATAAAAAGCAGTAAAAGTTAATGTCTAGTTATTTAGTTATAATTAATAATTACAACCATATTATAAATCCTTGAGTTATATATAATTCAAGATAATTATAATGTACTATATTGTTGATTGATAATTACAACCAAATTATAATTAATCCTTACAAATTTGATTTAGTTCATTATATATTATCAACAATGTATTTGTAATAATTAATATTTAGCTAGTTAATTACACATTCATAAATGTATTTTAGGTAAATAACTAATTAACCAACTAGTAATTTATCATAGGTATATAAATGGCTTACCTTAGCTTATAAAACTAGGTTACCTATAGGTTAAAATATAGGTAGATAGGTGGAATATAGGTAGGGTATTTATAAATAAATACACCTACATATAAGCTAATTGTATTTAGGTTATTTAGCCTAATACTTACATTACTTAAGTTAAACAGGTGGTTAATTTAACCTAGGAAAAATTAATTATGACAAAACTAATGATAAAACAAATTATGGTTCAATTAATCATATTTAAATAAATATGGTGAAACTAACCATGAATAAAATAAATAAGGCCAAGCTAACCAATGAATAAATATGGCTAAACTAACCATAAGTAAGTAAAATATGGCCAAACTAACAATGAATAAATATTTTATGATTAAATTAGAAATGATTGAACTAACCATGAATAAAATAGATATGGTCAAACTAATTAAAGAATCAATGTTTTATGGTTAAATCAATTGTGCCTAAACTAGAAATGGCTAAACTAACCATGAATAAATATTTTATGGCTAAACCTACCTAAATTAAACATGAATGAAATAATTATGGCTAAAATCAAAATGGTTAAACTAACCATGAGTAAATAAATTTGGCTAAACTAACCACTAATATAATTAATATGACTAAATAAATAATGAATAAGTATTTTATGGCAAAATCAATTATGGAAAAATTAATTATGCCTAAAATAAACATGAATGAAAGAATTATGCCTAAAATCAAAATGACTAAAATAATTATCGCAAAATTAAACATGGCTAAATTTAAAATGGTTAAACTAACCATGAATAAGTAAATTTGGCTAAACTAACTACTAATAAAATTAATATGGTTAAACTAACTAATGAATAAATATTTTATGGCAAAACCAATTATGAAACAAATAATTATGACTAAGATAAACATGAATGAAATAAATATGGCTAAAATCAGAATTAGTAAAATAATTATGGCAAAATCAAACATGGCTAAACTAGAAATGGTTAAATTAACCATGAGTAAATAAATTTGGTTAAACTAATGACCAATAAAGTTAATATGGCTAAAATAATTTATGAAAAAACCAATTATGAAAAAGTTAATTTTGATTAAAATAAACATGAATGAAGTAATTATGGCTAAAATCAGAATGATTAAAATAATTATGGCAAAACCAACAATAGACTTAAACTAATAATCTACTTAGCCTAGGTCTAATTACTTACCTTAATTACTTATAGTAATTATTCGTCAATTATTTTTAACTATATAATTGTATACTTAAACAATTAAACATATTATCCTCATTTATGAAATAATTAATTATCACTGAATATTTTTTTAAAATTCAAAATTTATTATAGATTCTTATTAGCATTTCATAAAACGAAGAATGAACTCAAATATAAATATTCAATAATAGATTTTATATGATATTTTAAATATATTAATCATTACAATGTTATGATAATTAATAATTGATTACAATCACAACAGTAACATTGATAATAATATTGTAGCTAGTAATTAGGTTAGGCTAGTTATTTAACTATTTTTATTTGTATTTTTATCTAACTTGTTGGAACTATTAAATGACCTAGTATAATAAATATTAAATAAGAAAAAATATTTTATAGTATAGTAGTGTTAAATAAAAATAAAAATAGAAATTATATGACAATTTATTAAATATATTTACTAATTATTCTAAAAATGTATTATAATTTAATCTTAATTAATTAATTAATTATAATAGATGAAAACAATTGGAACTGATAGCAAAAATTAAAACTAAAATTGAATCTACATGGGAATCATAAATTACACATGTATTGAACATATTAGAAAACAATTTACCTAAATATCCTTACTTGATATGTTGTAAACTGAA
>Ga0209208_10004644_pt1 | contig 19388 bp, 15 predicted proteins | sample S1TSphfallax_3_FD_187694 | JGI IMG/M metagenome (GOLD analysis project Ga0209208, IMG submission 187694) | Host-associated microbial communities from peat moss isolated from Minnesota, USA - S1T2_Fd - Sphagnum fallax MG (SPAdes) (version 2) | ecosystem: Host-associated > Plants > Peat moss >... | reverse complement strand
TGTTTACTATACTATAATCGTTAATGTATCAAAAAAATTAGTACATTAAATTTTGAAAATACATGGATAAGACATTATCATGTTTCCAAATTTTTGGGTAAGGTAAAGTAATTGTTAATTTAGTACCAATCCACCAATTTATTGTTGACACATGTGTGAACAATACATTGAATGTATTATTAATATTTCACACTTGAAAAATAAATGGTTACATATGAAAACTTGACACCTGGCATAATTTAGCACCATTTTTTTTATCATAACTAACTATAATGTAACATTTTTTTGATACACAAAGGATTTATTGATACATCAAGGATTTTTCAACCCATCTAAACATAGAAAGAGTAGAAAAAAATTCAAAATAAATGGACAAGAGATGGTCACATTTCCAAGTTTATAGGTCAGGTAAAACAACTATTAATGTAGTAAAAACCCCATAATCTACTATCAAGATGTGATGTGAGCAATACATTGAATTTTAGAACATATTTTCACACTTGAGAAATAAACCTTACATATGAAAATTTGACATTTAGAATATATTTACTCATTTTTCAATAATAACTAATTATTATTAACCATATTTCATTGATACACTAAAACTTTTTTGATACATTAATGATGTGTTAATACACTAATGATCTTTGATAGACTAAGACTTTTTCAACCCTTCTAAACATAAAAGAACAAGAATTTTTTAAAATAATGGACTAAAAGTTGCCACATTTCTAGGTTTATAAATAAGGTAAAACAATTGTTAATTTTGCTAAAAACCATTAATCTACTATCAAGATTTGATGTGAACAATACATTGAATGTATCATAAACATATTTTCACACTTGAGAAATAAACTTTACATATGAAAATTTGACACCTAATATAAATTTACAATATTTTTTATTATAATTAATTATTATTAACCATATGTCATTGATACACTAAAGATTTATTAATACATTAATCATCTATTGATACATGAAAGACATTCTGATACACTAAAGATTTGTTGATACATTAATGATCTATTGAGACAATAAATACCCTTTGATACACTACAAAATTTATAGTCTATTTAAACATAGAAAGAATGAGATTTTTTTCAAAATAAATGGACAAAAGGTTGTCACATTTCAAAGTGTATGGGTAAAGTAAAAAATTAATTAATTAAACCGAAATGCACCACTATGCTACTAATAGTTGTGTGAGTAATACATTGAGTGTATTACTAGTATTCGACACTTGAAAAAGAAATATCTACAATGGGAAAAATTGGCATGTGTTACACATTTCCTGCCATTTTTTGACTTTAAATAGTTGATATTTTCATTTGTTAGTTTATTATAAATATATGTTGAACTTTCAATGAGGATAGTTTTATAAATTAAGGTTTGGGGTCACATTTTTCAAGCTTTTGCATATCAAACTTGACATGAACTTCCTCTTCACATGATCTTTTTGTGTTATTCCAAGGGTGTTTTGGAGCACATTTTTACAAATTTTTCACATGTCATTGTGACGTAATTCTATGTAGCTCAAAGATTTACCACATGTTTTTAACTCATTGTATGTTGATTATTACAATTTGAATGTAAGGTGCATAGAAACTAATATCTTTTACAATGGTTTTTGCAGGCATGGAGGGGAAGTTGCCCTTGTATGAACATGGTCATCAAGCTAAACTATAAGCATGAGAAAATGTAGTTCAAACATCACCAAATGGGCCTTTTGATCATGAAGATTTGTTGTGGGAAGTTGTCATTCAACACACTAGGATGCAACAAGGCCCTTGTGTTGTTGAAGTTGCATTCATCCCCAAAACTCAAATGTTTGATTTCATAATTGGTGAAGAAGGTAAAGATGGTGGATGATGTCATTTTCTTTGTAAAAAACACATCATCCACCTTAAGAATGATTTGCAACAACTGTAAATAAATAGTGCTTCCAAGTTTTCAAGGTTCAAATTTAAACCTCTATTACATTTTTGCACTAACATTTGCATACATATTATACGCATTCAGATGTGATGTTCACCATCTGATGAATTAATTTTACTATTCTGTAAACATGAAATATGTGACTAATTGTTTGTTTTGTAATGCAATGTATATTTATAAGTAGCACAAAATTGGTTAGCTAATTGTTTGTATGGTCCTAATGATCTCACAAATTTTGTGAAGGATATTACACAAAACCACAATGTAGCTCCAAAAAAATTGGGCATTAATGGAAAAGTAATCCCATCAGGGATAGGCCACAAGGGTACATGAGATTTTAGGAAGAAATGGGGTGGTTTTATAAAAAGATGTAGAGTTGAATTCACCATTAAAACATTGTATTTTTTCAAACATGTATCAGAATTATGTTTCATTCATGAAATCACGTTAATCAAGATGGTCTACATGTCCATGAGGATTTAAAGATGGGTGATAGATATGCTTTGTTGCCCATTTATCAGAACAATTCAAGGATTTTGTGATGGAACAACTAAGGTTTGGACTCACAGTGTTTCAAATTATGGCAAAACATAGGCAAGATGTGAAGAACATCATGTTAGGGACATGAAAGTTAAATAGAAACATGTTCTTGACTAAGCAAGATGTCAAGGTGTTGTCTGGGAAATTGGTTCAAGAAACATACCAACAACATAAGAACAATGTGAAAAGTGTGCATATGTGGGTTCAACAAAACACCAATTCAATGTTTTATTATCAAGAAATTAGGGTAGAGGCGGATGGTGGTCTCATTGGGTAAAACATGCCTTTCACTCTAGGTATCCAAACACCATGGCAAAAGGAAGATGATGATTGAACATGGGCACCAAGGAAGTGTTGTAGTTGATGCAACCTTTGGGACAAATGAAATAAAGGTGATACATTATGTCTAATACATAATACATGCACATGTGATCTAATGCTCTAGTATATATGTAGTATAATGTCATTGAAACATTAATAGGATAAATCAACAGACATAAAAAAAATACATGTAGAAATTTGAAATTGTTAATAGATCATTCATTACATGTTTTGTCAATGTTTAATTGACATGTCTCTATTGTGAATTGTGGCAATTCCCCTTTTATACCATGATGGTCTTTGATTAATGGCACAATGGCATTCATGTAGCATATTGCATCACATCACAATGTCGATAAGAGGATTTGACACCATGGATGCACGCTTTAAATGAAAGCATACACAATACTCACCCATCATGGCATCCCAATGCTTTCATGGTTGATTGTGCCCAAGGGGAAATCAACTACATCAAGTAAAATCTTTATACCTTCCCCTTTTCTATCTAAGAAATTGCCAGCTATTTATTATACATGTCATTTGCCCCGATGGATGTAACATGCATCAAAATTGATTGTATTTAATTCCACCAAGTTTCATATATAATGCATTTTCTTTCTTGCAGGACTATATGGACAAACACTGCCATTTTCTTAGGTTTGTGGCATGTGAAAAGAGCATGGGAAAAACAAACACGTATCAAGATAAAAGACCCAACATTACATAGTAATGTATTACAAGAACTAAGGAACATCATGTATGACAAGGATGGTCCATCTGGAGCATGTGCTAAAATGTGGGCAATGAATATGCTACAATATATCACTAACAAATAACCTACAACTAATGTCTTTTGGAAATACATGGAGGAAAATTGGCGACATGAAACTCACATGTGGGTGGCTGGATTTCAAAATCTACCATATGTTGGGCAAAACAAACACCAATGCTACAATTGAAAATTACCATGGGACATTGAAGTTAGGGAAAAGTAGATTAGTTGGTCATCATGTGGATTAGTGCATCCATGAATTAGTCGAAGATGTCCTCACTCAATGCTGGTATCAAAGTCTACACAAGAACTTTGCGTTCATGAACAACAAACACTAACAATTGTTTGTGGTTGGGGCCTTGTTGGGGGCATGGTTGATTTTTGAAACAAATGTGACATTGCCTTCCTATGATAGTGGTCCAGCACATGTCATGTCATAAAAAAAAGCCCATTTGCAATACACTATCCACAACCCAATATCAAAGTGGGCATGTTGTAACTATGTCAATGCACAACCTGGAAACATTTACAAGCATCAACTCAAGGTTTGAATGCTTTTTCATCTTGACCTTGCAAAGGGCACATTGTCTTGGTTTTGTGGATCATTGGAAGGGACTTTTCAAGGTGGATTGAAAAACTTACTTAGTCCACAAGTGGGTACACCCCCCCACATGATGACAATTCCACCTACATCAATTCGTAAGTTGACCATCCCAATACAAGTCAATTTAGAGGAACAAATTCGAAGCATGGCATTGGATATGGTGGATGCAATTAGTGGGAATCAAATTCTCCTTGAACATTTGATGGCAGATTTTCACCATGCACAAGGCAATCAAGCAAAGGTTGTGGCAAAGTTACAAAGTGGGTTACATAACCCCATAGGCTCAAACCTTGTGCTTCTACCAATTGAAGATGGACAAGGGTTTAACTTCAAACAACACTTCGACTTTTTGGCTCATGGGCACAAGCCAATTGCAAAAAAACGACTATCATTAGCACCACTTCAATAAGCAAAACATTAAAACATTGGTACATTAATACATTAATTTTCAATGACATGGTATGGACTAATGCTTTAAGTACATAGTTCAATAGTCTTAAAACAATGTGTAATTAATATTTCAATTTTAACCTCCCCAATTTTATAGTGTTGAACACTAATCATATTTATCAATTTTCATAACCTTATCACAAGTTTTGTTTAAATGAATTTTATTCCAAGGGTGATGAACTTGGATATTATCAAATGGATTCAAGTTAACAATATTTTTTAAAAGCTTGAATCCTTTTGAGAATTTTTTTTGCATCAACAAAGTTTAAAATATTGAATCAGTTAATAAATGATTTCAATAATATATTATAATAACAAATAGATGCATTCTTACAATGATACATTCACTGATTAGATGATTAACACATTAATACATAAACACATTGGCACATTGACACATTAATACATACACAATAATACAATCATGCATTCATATAATAATAGAATCATAGACAAACACACCTCCATATCCACTAACACATTAAAATAATGACACACTAGCACAATTATACATTATTACAATAATACATTCATATATTAACTTACTGATAGACAAACACACTATTACATTGACAAACTAATCTAATGACACATTAATACAATGAGACACTCATATTAACATAGTGATAAAAAACACCCTATTGCATTGACAAATTAATCTAATTACACATTAACACAACAATACACTGATACATTCATATGTAAACTTGGACTAATACATTGACACACATTCATTACCATAGTGATAAACAAGCACTATTACATTTACACATTAATACACTATCACACTAATACATCACTACTACCAAAATAGGGTGCAATTTACTAGTTTAAATCACTATGGGACCTTAAAAGTGAAATAATTTGATTGCATTTTATTGATTTCACCTTGGTGAAAGTTATTTCACTATAATATCACTATGTAGACATCATGTTTCATTACTAATTAACATAATTCATTATTACAATTTATTATAGTGAATAGGTTTATTTCTATGTTTTTAAAAATATTCTATCTATGTTACTTCACGATATAGCCTATATTATTTTAAACTACTTTAGTTATTTTAACTTATATGTTATGTTATTATAGGCTATTATAAATTTTGTACCCTAAATTATTATATGTTAATTTACCTTAAGGTATCTTAACGAGTTTATTATAAGCTTTTAAATTATTCAAGGTCATTCTACTTAATGTTATTATAAATTATTTTATCATAACTATAATAACTTAAAATAATCTAAAACAAAATATAATGACCTAAGTTTAAAATAACTTAGAATAGAAAATGATAATTTATGAAAAAAAATCCTAAATACCGTACAATATAATAACTACCAATAGCCTATGATATTATAGCATAGAATACCAAAAAAAATTATAATACAATAATCACTAATAGTTCTAATATAACATATAGTAACCAACAATAATTTATAAAACAACAACCATTAATAAAATAACCATCAATAACCACCAATAAAATAACCACTAATGGCTTACAACCGAATAATCACCAATAACCATTAATAAAATAACCACCAATACCCATTAATAGAATAACCACCAATACCCATTAATAGAATAACCACCAATACCCATTAATATAATATCCCCAAATAGCCATTAATAGAATATCCACGAATAGTCATTAATAGAATATCCACGAATAGTCATTAATAGAATATCCACGAATAACCATTAATAGAATATCCAGGAGCAGCCATTAATAGAATAACCACCAATAGCCATTAATAAAATATCCACAAATATTCATTAATAGAATAACCACCAATAACCATTAATAGAATATCCATGAATAACCATTAATAGATTATCCATGAATAGTCATTAATAGAATATCCACGAATAGTCATTAATAGAATAGCCACTAATAACCATTAATAAAATATCCAAGAATAGCCATTAATAAAATATCCAAGAATAGCCATTAATAAAAATATCCACCAATAAACACCAATAGAATAACCACAAATAGCCACCAATAAAATAACTATTAATATAATAACCGGTAAAAAACATTAATAACCACAAATAAAATAGGTACCACTAACCATTAATAACCACCAATAAAACTAATAAAAGAACAACCAATAACCATATATTATAATTGCTTAAGATTGCCAAAAATAATTTGGGGTGAAATAATTTATAATAAACAAAAATAACTTAAAGTGAAATAGCTTTCAATAGACAAAAATAACTTATAATAACTATAAATAATATAAATTGAAATAATTTACAATAGCCAAAAATAACATAGAATAGCCAAAAAAACTTACAATAGCTGAAAATAGCCTAAGGTGAACTAAGCTAAAATAGTTAAAAGTAACTTAAAATAACCAAAAAAATAGCCTAAGGTGAAATAACAAAAAATAACCAAAATCAATTGGAAATAATCATAAATAGCCATAAATAATGTAGGGTGAAATAATTTAAATTAATGAAAAATAGTCATATAATAATTGAAAGTATGTGAACATAGGTAGTATTATTATATCAACAAAAATATTATCCATTTATTTTAAAAATAAAAATAATGGTCATTGAGATGTTATTGAATAATGATATTCAACTTTTTTTTTGTTCAAATGATTTTTTATTTTCAAAAAGAAATAAATGTTATTATGTACATTATTGAATTTTTAAAAAAAGTAAATTTGAATCATTTCATTTGAACAAAATCTCAATAAAATATGAATTTTCAAAGTTTATGTTTTCCTAATGTTTAAAATGAAACATTTGATAAATAGAATCTAATGCAATATATTATTACAACAAGTGTGGTGGCTTGATGGCAAGGGTGTTTGCTTCTATTCCAAAGGTCAAGGGATCAAACCTCATGGGTGGTCTTGTGTGTGGTCAACAATGGTATGTTGATCGAATTCCTAGAGTAGGTGCCTAAGTTGATTACGTGGCCTACCTACCTACCTAGGTAGTGACACGTGTCAATAAATAATAGGTTTTAAAAATCATGAAATTATCAATTATATTATATATTAAATAATTAATTTTTTTATTGATTTCCATATTGGTTAGTTAATTAAGTAGTAAGTGAATGGTTTGGTAAATTTGTATTTCACTTGAAAATAACCTTGTTTTACTAGGTACTAGTGAAACAAGTCATTGTCCGTAGTAACTAGTCCCCGTTCACTAGGGGGTTAAATGATTTCATTAGGTAAAAATGTTCAAATTCACTCAAAATCTAGTGAAACCCAGAGTGAACTAAAACACATTTCCTAGTAGTGCATTGACAAACTGATTCATGACTACCAACTTTGATTAAAATGAAACACCATTTTTCATAACATTACAATAGAATGGACTAATAATTCAATAAAATCATTTATACATGCACTTTAACACCCAACCATGCGCACCAAAATGGGGTCTAATAGAAGTCTTTAGTTCATAAAAACTCCAAAAAGTTATATAATCTATCCTATATCCCCATTTGGGTTCTCCATGTGCACAAAAGTTGGCCTCCCTACTACTTACTTACGATACACCCAATCCTCTTGCCATTTGAAGGCCACCTCGCTTATATTATGAGGGCCTTGTGAATTCTGCACACCTATAGTCACATCCAACAAAGTACAATCATTATCATGGTTTGTATGTGTGGCAACCAATGGTCTATATGGTGGCAAATAGCTTCATAACTATTGTGTCCTTAACTTCAAGCTCCTCCATAAGCTTCATGATGGTCTACTTTTGATACTCAAAGGATCAAATGGTGCATTCCAAGATTCATTCAAGATCTACATCAACACATAAGGTGATAAATTATACATCCAATGGTATAATTTTATTTTTTTTGAAACATATTACATTGACTATTAATATATATTGACATTTTAATTATTATGTTTTGAATGTATTACAAAATTAACATTGATGTTGAAAACCAACCTTGGGTTCTTCAATTGTTTGATTCTTTAAACCTACCTTATAAATTAAGTATTCATCACAAATTTATAGGCTTCATAGGTTTGTTCCAAATTCACATGAAATTAGTTGTTTCATGGGTTCATGTTTTTTGCACACAGATTCCGTGCCTCTAAAACACGTATGATGCACATATAAATAGGGTGGAATATTTTCATGTGGATGAAAATATTCCATTCTATTTATACATGCATCATACATGTTTTAAAAGCATGAAATCCATGTGCAGTAAACACAAACTCATGAAATAACTAATTTCGCACGATTTCCATTATCAAATCATAAGAAGGTATGTTTGTGATGTTGGCAAAGGTTATGTGAAGTAACATATCCACACTCCTAATTCCCAACATGTGTAAAAATGGGGATGTTCAACATTGGCTTTTCAACCAGTTCATTAAATGTAAGATCACTAGGATGGACACCTTGTAACAACAATAAGGCCCCACAAATCTACTGAATAAAAATGTCACATGTTGAATAGTCATGTACCCCAATCTTAAAGTCAAAATGAAAGGTGTGAATGTGAGAAATGGCAAAGGTCAATAAATCATCGGCGTCAAATTCCGTTGCTAGGTTCCATGATTGTAAATCACTCAAGGGTGTTTAATCTTGGTTGAACTATGTACCACTTTTTATATGCTTAGAAATCAGCAAGGTTGACCCTATGTGAACAACCATAGTACTATCATCCGAAGGCATTGGAATCTGAAACCCAAGTGCCTTCTCAAATGGATTATGTCATTCTTTCACATTTTCAATATCCACCTTAAATTGAATTTCTTCAATAACTCCAAGGATGTTATTATGCAACATCTCAACATTTGGAAAATGGTTGGGCGACCTATAAAATCACAAACCATTTTTAATATTTTTGAAAACCATAGATGTAATGTATCAAAAAAAAATCTTTACATATGCACATTGGAAAAGACTCACCAATAGCTGGGGGGGCCCATTGGATGTCCAACATTTCACGATGATGTAAAAACTGATAAAAGACATTGCCCTTGTGTTCCTCCCATCTATCAATGGCTTGAGTTTGCCATAAACCATAGAAAATATTTGAATTGAAAAAGGCCACATCCTTCAAAGCATGCACTTGATAGGCTAGTAACCAATTGTATATGTCATTCTTTCTGTCTTTTCCCTTCCCATTCACAAGATTAGATAATTATTGTTGTAGGTGATGGATATTTTGATTGATGATGGACTACCCAAAAACATATTGACCTTTCCTTTGAAAGGCATCCAAGGTAATATTTAACCATCCTAAATACATGGACAAAAAATTCTAATACATCAATACATCGCCACACTAACATATACAACATTAATTTATTGTACCACTAAAACATTGACACACTATGACATTAAAACATTGACATAGTAAAGCATTACTACATTAAAACATTAACTACTTAATACACTTTGACACAATGATACACCTAAGCATTAACACAATGATACATTTAAACATTGACACATTGAAATAGTAACTACATGATACGTGGAAACATTAACACATTAAAACATTAATTACCTTACACATTTAAACATTAACCATTTGATACATTGAAACATTGATAACATCAACTACTTGATACACCGATACATTGACACTGTGATACATTAAAACATTGACACAATGATACATTGATAGTAAAAGGTGTAAAATTTACTTGCATGGGGTGGAGACTACATCCATTTTTGTAGATTTTCCTCCTTCAAACCACTAAAGGGGCATATAAGGAGACTTTTTCCCCTCCCAAAATGAAAAAAAATATAGAACTTCAATAATTGCATAAACATAGGTGGTGGGATCTTTGGGGTTTGAAGCCCAACCAGTAATTGTTGTATGATTTGTGCTTTTGCAACTACACAAGCAAGATAACATGGTTAGTATTAGGGGATGGAATTAATATTTAACCAAACTTATGCAAACATAAATAGTTTACTTACAATCATGGCACCAAGGGAGCTCTAGCACCTTCTTCAATATGTGTTAATTAGATGCAAGTATTTGCCATATTGAATTTTAGTCCCAAGATGCTTTGTCAATATGTTGACCATTTTTTTTCCCATCAAACTATTGTGGTATGCAAAGTTTCAACGTGCATTATAGGCACCTCCATATCCCATTTAGACAATTCAACCTCAAACGTTGTCAATGCATGTCGATATGAAACACAAGACATCAACATCTTGACTTTGTCAGATTGGGTTGCATCTTGTTGATCTCGAGCTAAGTTGTGTAAAACATTACTAATAAGGTCACACATAAATTCATAAGAATTTTAGAACTATCCCACGACATCCACATTGTAAGGAAAATTGCACAAATAAATCAAAAAATACTTCATAATTCATGATACACATTATGGGGCTCATATAATAATACATACAATGTAACATAATTCATTAATACATATAACTAACTTGATAATTAATACATACATGTAACATGGTACACTGATACATACATGTAACTTGATACGTTAATATCAACATTTAACGTAATACATTGATATAATATACTAGTGTATGATATAAATAAAGTTACAAGTAATAAAACATTGGAGTGAATTTATTCATACCACCCTAATGCAATACCAATGGCCAACTGTAGATTGAAGGGTTCTTGTGAATGTATTAGTGGTTACAAGTGTTGAAAGGTGTTAGCAAATTTGGATGGATTTTGGATTTTCCATTCCCAATTGACAAGCCCCATCCCACCTTCTAAAACATACCATAAGCCAAGTGTAGGATGTGCTTGTGGTTTGATCAATCTTGGTGTATTTTTCTCAAGTTTAGTAGCTTTGATTGTAGCTTTGTGGAGCACATCCTATTGTTTTTCAACCAGCTTTAACTTCCTTTCGTCCTTGTTTAGAACCTTCTTTACATTTGATGGAATTCCTTTGGGCAAGCTCATCTTCTTTTTTGTTGGCAAAGGTTGTGCAAGTTGGGGCAGATGAGAAAGGCCATAATCTATCCCACCTATTAGCTGAAGGGAAGCCATGAAAGGTGTAGGTGTTAATAGCGAAGGAGGGATAATTACATTTTTTGCAAATGTGACAAATTTCTTTTGCATTCCAATCACAACTGGAGGTGGGGGAGGTGGAATAAGGTTTGAAGATGCAAAAGGAGGTGGAATAGGAGTTGAAGATGGAGGAGGAAATGGAGATGGGGGAGGAGGTGAAAATGGAGGGGGAAGAGGACATGAAGATGGGATGGTCCGAATGACCTTTCCCTTCAGGACATGTGAAGATACAAGGGGCACCATAATGGTGTGATTCATACCCTTGGGTTTTTCAATTGAAGCATTAGATTTAGCACCCTCCAAAATGAAAAAAAAATTGAATTGTTTTTAATTAACAATAAAAGAATGGTTTGACAATACATTTTATTTAATACACTAATACATAGATTTTAATACATTGATACATTGAAAGTTACATTAGTTTGATACATTCATACGTAGTTTTATGCAACTAAAACAATATAATGACTATGCAGTGAATATTTCACACCTTTGAAATTTTTTTGGGCTTTTGCATGTCTTTTTTCTTTGTAGACTGCACCTTATTGTCATCTAAGTTTGTTTCTTCTTCAGTTGATGGTTCCTATATTGATACATACAATTTGATGCATAGTTACATATAAATTGATGTGTCCCACCTAATGCATAAAATTGTATACATTGATATCCATAGTTTATTACATTGATACATCTATAATTTATAATCTTTAAAACTATGATAATACAAAGTGAGGTTGATTTCACACCTTTGTAAGTTTTGTGTGTTTTTTCGTAATTTTTTATTTTGTGATTTGCACCTTAAAGTTTGTCTCCTTTTCACTTGTTGACACATGCATTGATACACAAAGTTTGATACATTGAAACATTCAATGTTATAAATATAACAATATTTGTTGCATTGATATTTTAATATAATATATTGATAAACATGTAATTTGTTATAGTTGAAACAATAATAAAACAAAGTAAGGGAGATCTCACACCTATTTTTTGCTTGATGATTCATGTAATTTTTCTACCGATCTCCTATGGTTTTGAACTCTCTTGAATCTTTTCTTCTTCCCAAGGGCTTCTTTAAGCATTGAAATATTTATAGCTACAACCTGCACTTTTTTTTTTCCTTGGTTAGACTCAAACATAGGACAAGGTTTCAATGCAAGCTTGTTACGTTGTTCATCTAAGGCCCAATTACAACCTTGGATAACTTGATGATGATTGAGTTAAATCTTGTTGGAAAACAATGCATGGCAATAACAATTGATGTGCTCCCAAGTTCCTTGATAGATTCAAATGTGAGTCTGAAGTGAAAATAACAGAAAAGTAAGGAGTTGGGGCATACTCCCTGGTTTATAGCACTTTGGGGGTAGAAGGGCATGTTGGAGCTCTAGGATGGGACTAGGAAAAATGACAAGCAATCAGTCACTCACACAGACTTGCACAAAACCAAACAACAAGTTGGTTAGTGCAGAGCTGGAACACTTTTGGTGTTAGTACGAGCCACGGGCAAATTCGGACTCACAAGACTCACCATAGCCCAGACTTGGGGGGAAGCCACCACCTTCCCCCTTATAGTATACTTTGTTCATGGCCATGGGAACAGCATCCAAATGTCATTTTGTCCCAGGACTCCCAAGTGGGAGTCCTAAAATTCCCACGGCTCGAACTCTCGTGATTTTGGGGGCCCATAATTTTGCGTGCAGACCTTTAATTGAGATGAGGTCTAAAGCAAGGTTGTAGCCCTTGTCAAGATCTTTTCAATGGTATGTCGCACGTCACCTACATGTGAGTAATCGGAGTGATTTTTTACTTTTAATGGTTGGGAGTCAAATTGCCAATTTGACTATCGACCTTTCTTTTGGCCATAACTTGTGTTTGAAGTGTCCAAATGGGTCATGCGAGCCAATTTTAAACATATAAGTTCTAAGAGCTTTTCAATGATATAAGGAACTCTTCAATCCATTGAGTTTTGACCCCTGAAATTGCTTTCTAAAGATTTGGAAGTCCACCAGGACTCCAATTCCCAAAGTGGAAGCTCCTTTGGGAGTGTGAAGGTTCATTCCTTCACACTTTCCTACACTCCAAGGAACATGCGATGTGACTCCCGAGCTTCCCTCTTGGCCGGTAACCTTGCAAGCCCTTGCCTTGGTCGCAAGCCCGAGGCTAGGGTTGTGACAATAACACTCAAAAATGTTTCTTGTAGCATCAAATAATTTTTTCATGTTGGCATTACATTCTTATATCAATTGTTGGACTTATGTCCAACCTTTGTATGTAACCTCAATTGCTTTCCCATCAATCTTAATGGAAAGGGTGATTGATTCAATATTTGACATCTTTGCAAAACTTGAAAACAAATCAACAAAAGTTATCAAATCTTTACATTGTCAAATTGTTACATAATGCAATGATACATTGTTACATTATTTATAACATTAATACACTAACACATTATGTATATTGATACATTGATACACTAATACAATATGCAACACAACCAAATATTAGACATCTAAACATTAAGGTGATACATTGAAACACATAAATTTGATAACAACATTATGGAAATAAAAACCAACTTGTGTACAACATATAAGTGGATGCAAATGAAATATTATGTAAACACAACAAACAACACTAGAAAAACTTACAATTAAAGTAGTAACACATTGCACAAATCATGCCTTCAAACAAAAATATAATTAACATTGATAAATGATGAAAATACAATGAAAGATGATGGCCAAAGTGATTTTCTATAAAATGTTCCTTTCAAGGAACCATGGTTCACTACAATATGATTGAATGGGCAATTCAAATATCAAATGCCTTATATGAGGGTACAACAGTGTAAGCATGTGTTGCCACATTAAATTTATAAAGTTGCATTATGGCACCAAAAAGACTAAACGTGTACCTCCTCTTTAGCAAAGATACGCTTGGGGATAAATTTCAAGGTGCTTTGGATCAATGATCAATTATACGAAAAATATTCCAACTTTAGTGTCTTTCAACATTCTCTTTAGAACGAAAAATACAAAATAAACTTTATTTCAAATATATGATGATTTCAATGCCAAACCAAAATAAACACAAGAAGAATGTGCATTGACATAATAAAATAACACAATTGTCATCCTCATCACAAATAGTATAGATTAAAATCAATCCAAAAAAATAGCAAGACTTACTTTAGAGCATGGTCTCAAATATTGCACTCGACAATATCCCAATCTACCACTAGTATGTGTTTCAATCATAACCATATTTCAATTTAACAAGAAGTTTCTAGTCAAAGGTTCACAAAGGGGTGAAATTGCACATGTCTACCTATCACATAACTTCTATATAAACAAAAAGGGTGTAAGAACTTTCATATTTGCGAATGTAATTGATGGAGCCATCAATGGAATCAAGTCCATACTACAGCATAGACCCTATCACTAATATGTCATATCTTCCTCAGGATACAATGCAAGTTACAATATGCCCAAGCTTAAATGATCATTATTTAGTATAATGTCAATGTAAGTTTTTAATGTAAAATATATCCAAAAAAATGATTATGAATTCTTTGTGTGATTTTTTTTTTTCTCAAATAAAAAACCAATGGTTCAAGGTTAGGTATATGAACCTTTGATTAATGGTTTTCAAAAATCAAAGAACTAGTAAATTAACTTTTAATTTCATTTCCCCAAAAAAAAAAGGTCAAATAAACTACCCTAAGTAATCAATCTTCAAATGTCAAGATATGGATCTAGTTTGACAAGCTTTTGATTTAACTTTTGGGAGATCCTAAGTACCCAACACTGACAATACTATGATCCCATTAGTGTAGATAATCTAATGTTTACACTAGGAAACCATTGGAAGGTAACCTAGACCACAACTTGTGTACATGATTATGTGTTTCATTGGTCATATTACCCAAATTGGACTAACAAGAAAGTCCATGCAATGGGATACAATAGTTGCCTACTTTTTTTCTTGAGAAAAACAAACATCATAATAATTAGGGTTACCTTTACCAATGTTATTATCAACTTTTTCCTACTTGCTTTCAACACAAGTAATAGTTGCATTACAATTTGCCAATGTTGCATCCTCCTCTATTACATTGTCATGAACAGCTTGGTATGATCTTGTAATTCTCTCCAACATACTTCTTTCAAATACCTTGCCATAAGAACAAGATACAAAGAGATGATCAACATCAACAAGGATATGTGAGATGTTCAGTATTACAATTCCTACAACTCTTAACTTGCTACACAATGCTTGATTATTTAACACCACCTCCATCAACATGTATCTTCATCAAGATAGGGAATTTTTCAATTCTTCTTATTTAAGTCAAATTGAAACGAATAAGACTAACCCACTAATATGATTATGGAAATTTTAGATTCCACAACATCACAACAACTCAAAAAAAAATGCACAAAACAACTTACAGAAATAAATAAATACATAAATACATAACCCACTTCTGTTAGTGCAATGTCATCTTGTGACTAACATAACTTCTACACCAACTTCATCAATGCCCAAAAGCAAGTCTAGAATAATAATTTTAAACCACTAACTCATGAACTAAGTTTCTGTTGCCAATCCCAAAATAACAAGAAGATTCAATCATGATGTTGGCTAACATACAATGGAAAAAATCAAAAGAAAATAATAAATGTGAGAAAGAAATACAAAACTTGTTAAGAAAGTATGATTCCCATAAAAAGCCCAAATGTGTAAGCAATTAGAAACATGCCACTAGTTTCAACAAAACAAGGAAACAAAAAACATATTCATTGACATAGAAAGTTCATACATACACCATTTGCATCTAGGCCAGCTTGGGCCATGAGTTTTGAAGCCAATCTTGGTTTTACACCTTGGAATGCTTGCACTTATTCCACAAAATAAATCTGGTGTCAGGAGGCTCCTTGGTTTCCTCTATGCTACCCAAGTGAATTTTAGTATCACATGCTTGTTATCTGTGACAAACTTCAGCACATGGATCTAAGTCACAACACTATAAGAAATCATGGTTTATTTGATTGGAAAACTAAACCAAAAACTAGTAAATTTGACCATTTAGTCATATTGGACAAGTCGATTTGAACACGTCCAACTTGATTATTGGTGTTTAAACTGACCATGAAATGGTCTTTTTGACTATTCAAATCGAACAAAAAATTAAGCATCCAAAAAAATTCATTGCAAAAAAACTAAATTTGTAAAAATAAAAATGTAAATAATTATATAAAAATAATACCTACCTACCTACTTATCCATCCATGACCCACCTATCCATAACCCACCTAGGTATTACACATTTACACACATGTACAAGATATGTATACAAATATACATATTTCACATAGTATATGTTGGTGAAGGGGATTGAAGTTTGGTCTCCTTGGCTCCACATTAATGTCTAGGTCATCAAACCATCCCATGACTTTGTAAAACAATATGATATCAAATGGATTTAACACACTTCTTTGAACTTTCTTGAAATGTTTTGTCAATGTGTATAATAACATTTGAATTTCATTTTTTTTTCATAAGTAAATTAATAAGTACCTAACTAAGTAGATAGGTAGGCATACTTATGTTTTTAAATGTACATACCTACTTATGTAAATTATAGGTGGATATGTAGGTAGATAATATGTAGGTAGATATATAATAAATATAGGTAGGTAGGTAGGACATAGGTAAATAGATGGTACGTAAATAAGTAGGTAGGTAAATAAAACATAGGTAGGTAGATGGTAGGTAAATAGGTAGGTAGTAGCCTAGTAGGCATAGCAAATAGGTTAGTTAACCAAACTAATATAGCCAATTTGACTAAGTATGGCTGATTTGATTAAACCATGGGCATATTGATGGATCATTTTAAAAATTTGTCTTTCTCGACTAGATTTATAATTTGACACTTGGTCAAAATGATTGCTTCAATCAAAAGAACCAACCAAAATAATCGTGTGTCTTTCATGCCCCATGCCTTTAGTCAAAATGAACAAGATTTTAGTCAATGTGGAAACTTTTGAAAAATCATGATTTTTTATAATGCAAATTGAATTACACTAGCTGAACACACCTTGAGACCTAAACCCAAATTCAACATTTGGTTTGGATACATCCTACTTTTCAATATACACAATTAAAATGCTTCTTAGAGATCTATATTTTTTGTGTTGGTAAAACCATTATGTGTGTCAAAGATCGTGATTAACCAACAAATAGTAAAATCAAATGTGCATGAATCCTCTATTTTGTTGAAAACATTAACCAAGGTGACATAATGTTTTTTGAAAGCTAGTATTGAGGTGACAAAGAAAGGACAAGGTCAAGATACTTATGGTTATTCACAATTACACACACAGCTTCTCTATTGTAACAAATAATTAATCATTGTGACAACTTCCAATAGGGATGCTAACACTCAAGATCAATTTTCAAATGGAACATGGAACTTGTGAGGTCAACAGTAAAAGAAATAGTAGGTGTAGGAGGAACAAACACCATGTCCATAGATATAGCTAAAAGGCAAACCATAGAAACCTATTACTTTTTCATTAATAACATGGGTTTGAGTTAATGTAAATGTTTGAAGTTTTTTTCCATCACAAGGATTGTGCAAAGTAGAACAAGAACATCAAAGGATTAAATTCTCAAGAATTGTTTGTCTACATACATGACATGAGAACAATCTAGTTTGGAAAGTCCCACCCTCCCACTAGTGCAACCCAATGTGAAGCCTTCAAACACAACAAAGATAACAACTTATTAAACTTCACATACACTTGCTTTGAAACCTATATGTTCCTTGGGGATTGACCTCCTTTGGGTAAATGGACTTTGATATCGTTCCTCAAAACCTCAGTAAACAAGGAAAATCTTATGAGAGTTACTCACAAAGATGTGAATACAATGATCATTTGACACCAAACACCAAATAACATCAAATTTTTCCCCTTCTCCTTTGACTGCACACTAACATCATCATGAAGAACCTAACCTATGTGAAACATTAGTGCAGCTCACCGTTGGTACTGTGGGACAAAATGGAGGTAATATTGTTTGACAGTGATGGTGTGTGTCTTCCTGGTGCAATTAACTGTTCTAGTTAGGATACGGCCCCAGATTAACACATTGCTTGTGAGTGGACATTTCTTGTCAATGTAAGTGCCTGCATGCCACTACCAAGATGTCACTGAGCTCCCACTTTGAAACAATATCAACAAATCTGAAGGTAAGACAAGTATATAGCAGAAGGAACAAATCACTTCATTTGAGGCCATGCCCACTATACTACACACACACACTCTCAGAACTATGACACATAAACAATAACTGACAACAGAAGCACATCGTCTTCAAGAGATTTTAGAAGTGACAAGGATCAGAAGTCTCCTTCCTTCCCTGATACCTAGAGTGACAGGGATGGCACTGCAGCCTGATGGTGTTCAAGTATCCCTGACTGAGATCTCAATCAAGGATATCTGACAGGGATCAAAAGTCTTCAGGAGATCTCAGAAGTGATGGGAAGGAAAGAGATCTCAGAAGCTGAGCACCATCCCATATAAGTCCCTCCCTCTGCTTGCAAACTGTTGATTGGTACTGCTGACTTCCACTTGATGCCTGAGCATGTCACGCTTGGGCACACGACGCCCCTCCTCCTTTCTTCCGTTTGAGTCACTGATTCACGAACACCTGACCCCGCCGACCTCCTGAACTCATCATTGCA
>Ga0209208_10004643_pt1 | contig 19391 bp, 18 predicted proteins | sample S1TSphfallax_3_FD_187694 | JGI IMG/M metagenome (GOLD analysis project Ga0209208, IMG submission 187694) | Host-associated microbial communities from peat moss isolated from Minnesota, USA - S1T2_Fd - Sphagnum fallax MG (SPAdes) (version 2) | ecosystem: Host-associated > Plants > Peat moss >... | reverse complement strand
CACCATGCAAAACTATAATCTTCGAAAAAAATCCTTTAAAAGAAACCATAACCCTTCAAGACACCATAACTCTATCACTAATCTCAAGTTTCAACACAAGCCAAAATATCATCTTTCAAAAATCCTTATCTAAAAATAGACCTATTACCTAGGGGCCAAAATCCCTTAAGCAAGCTAGTGTACTCTATAATGAATCCAAACACAATATCTGCTGGTGAACACGAGAAGTCCTGTCATAGAATGGAACCTTAGTTCTAAGGTCACAGTTTGAAGCAGGCCATGTACCAGGTGCTGAGACTAGGTTGATGAAAGACCCAGCAGCACCAGTGTATCCTGCGAGGATTCTGACATGTGACCTTGGTGAGTACCTCAGCTGGCACCTAAAGCCACATGCTAGAACATCTCTGTACCAGCAGCTTCTTGTACACAAAACTATGTTTCAACACTTATTACTAGTGTAGCCTGTGTCGTTGACCCAAGTGTGAACGAACACATTCTTCATTTTTCACATTTTTAGAATTGAAAATTTCTAAATTCAGCAATGCGAACACATTGTGTGCTCAACTGATTTTTCCTTCCAATTTTTGTAATTTATTTGAATTTCCACCCACAAAATTCACTCAAAAATCAATATCTTCCACACCTTAGCTCTGAACATTGTGAAATAAACTCTATTAAATCTGACTCGCCGAGGGCTTTCCAACAACACCAAGAACACCCTCACATTCCAATACAATTTTCAGTTTTGATTTTTATTTAATTTTCATTGAGAAAATGATTCAATAATCAATAGCTTCCACACAGTCGCTCCAAACAGTCTCAAACCAAGCCAGTGCACCCCTACTCATTGAGAGCTTTCTGAATATACTAAGAGCGCAGCATGAAGCACAGTGGTTTGAAAAACCTCAGCATGACAAAGAAAACAAAACACAGTACCTTGCTTCATAGATATATACTGCAATGAGTTTGGTGAATGGCCTGTTCTCTAGCCATATGATGAGTTTGCCTCAAGCAAGACTTGGAATTTTGTCTGTAATGGTCACCATACCCATTTGTTGTGCGCAATTTGGAGAAATATTCCACCACTAAAGAATATGTAGCCATGCACTAATGCCAGCCTACTAGCTTCAAATTTGAGGTAAGAAAATGTCAATTTGTGTTTTTTTAAATCCTTGATTTTTATACAATCTTTTTAGAAACATTTAAAACCCTAATATTTCCCTTCATGAACTAGTGGAAGCCGAATAAAGAAGCAAATCCTCAAGCAAAACAAGCCACTTTGGCCCACTATTTTTGTTTTGGGGCAAAATTTAGTCACTTGGTGACCAAAAACAAAAAGACCTACAACTTCTACAAAGGATTTTCTGGGGAAAATCCCCCAAATTTGCCACATTTGTAGGAAAAAATTGTTGAGTTCGCCATATTTAGATTACAGATCCTTGCAAGTCGCCAATACTAGGCTAGTTGCCTCAACTACATATGTAAGTAGGGAAGTATCATAGGTAACTAACTAGGTAAGTATGGCACTTAGTGTGTACTAGGTAGGTGGATGCATGTGGGTGGTTAGTAGTTAGTACATAGCTAACCATGATGATTTAACTTGGGATATGAATACAATACAAAGTGTTTCTTGTCCACACACACGTGCACACACAGAGAGGGTCCATTGTGCATCGTGGTGTGCTCAGGTAGGGTGCTGGTCCACCATGGACTCAATGGTGTGGTTTGGTGGCTGTCAGTCTATTGTGGCCTCCAGGGATTAATTTCCTAAGACAATCTCCACAAACACATTGCACAACATATTTTGATCAATAAAATTTTGCCCAACAAGTTTAATAAAGACGGTTATGATTTAGCATTTTTGCTCTATATGCTACTGCGGGCAAAAGTCATAACAGAGTTTAACACCTGCTCTTGATTGATCAAATGTTTTGATGGGCTCTAGACGGCTTATTACTAATAAGTTTTGACTTCTTATTATCCTATGTTCATGTTTATCAGTGGGGCTTGAAATTAATAAACAAGGAATCTTAGATTAAAGAAATATGTGAAATGCTGATAATGGGTGGAGCTACAACTTTAAACACAATAAGACCTTAGAAACTTTGCACATCTACCCTAACAAGAACTTCACATCCAAGCACAAGTATTAAGCCAACCAAAATTTTCAATACTTCTCTTTCAAAAATAATGATTAGGGTACAGGATGAAAGAATATTTGAGTCCAGCCCCCAGCCTGCATTTGGGGAATGTTGTCTACCTATGGGCTTTACCAATTGTAAAACACAAGGCAAAAGTTCTCATGAATGATAAAGCCCAGGTGGAAATTTTGCACTGCTAACTAAGAGTAGGCTTGTTCTAAAGGGAAATCTTCTCTCTTGCAAAGAATGGAATTATTTCATTCCCCAGGCACGCTTTGTTGTACGATTGGATCTTCAGTTTTTAGGCAAGTTCTTCTATTTTGATTTGCATCAATGCTTCTATGAAATCATTTCCATTTGATGTGTAAAGAATTTTTTTGCATCACTCGAATTAAGATCCATCACACTCTTAAAGAGTAGGCATACTATATATTATTTATTTATTTATTTTCAAAGAAGGATTTTCATCAGTACTAGTGTGGCATGTGCAGTTGGCCTGAGTGTGAACTTGTTACCTAACTAATTTCTCACTCCAAAAATTAATCATTTTAATTTAATTTCCAATGCCAAAAACTACAAAACTCAATATCTTTCACACCTTAGGTCTAAAAACCATGAAATCACCTCTATAAAATCTGACTCAATGAGGGTTTTTCTGACAACACCAATGTCTCTAAAAAAAACCATAGTTTTTGTTTTATTAAAATTTGAATGAAAATATTATTAATATTCAATAACTCTTGTAGGCCTTAGGTCTAAACATTGCAAAAACCACGTCAAATCAGGGACGCTTTGGTTTGGGAGATCTCAAAATGACAAATAAGCAAACAAACTACATTCCTTAATAGATTGATAATGAACACTCCAAAAGCAAAGGGAGTGAAGAGAGACAGAGAGAGACCAACATTGTGTGTTGTCTTTATTGTTGTTGAAAACTGAATTAGACATGGTTTTCCATGTTGTTCAAATGCACATCCTAACAAGTGCAAAGCACATCCCAATATCCGCTACTTGTCTAGAACACCAGAATGGCACCAAGCAAAAACACAAAAGAGATTTTTTATGCTATTGTGTTGACATCAGGTGTCTGAGGAAGTCTGGAAATGTGATGAAAACCTGCTAGTCATCAATAAAACAAGGGGTGTGTCACACTGTGGCCTTGCCATTTGCATTAAAAAGGTGTCTTAAGGCAAAAGAAGAAGAATTGTGAAAACTCAAATATTTATTTCACCATGCAAAAATATAATCTTCAAAACATCCTCTAAAAGAAACCAAAATCCTTCAAGATCATATTATAACTCTATAACTATTAATCTCAAGTTTCCAACAGAAGCCAAAGATCTCATCTTTCAAAACATCCTGACATAGAAATAGAGCTATTACCAAGGGGCCGCCAAAATCCATTAAGCTACTATAATGCTCTATCATGAATCTAAACACAATATCCTTGCCTTGGTAAGTAAGGACAACAAAGCACTAAACAAAGGGGGAGAAGAATGGGTACAATACCGAAGTCTGGGCAAACAAAAAGAACCCTCCAAAGGGGACGAACCGCTAGGGGAATGAGAACAAATAAAGTACTGGAGCCCCTACTTGAAACCCCTCGGTTGTGAGAAGCATATAAGAAAATCTGGAAATCTCCCAACATGATCAGCAAGCTTCTGGAACTAGGCTACCATGATACTGAATGGAATCTTTGGGGGCAGAGTCGGAAGGAGATCAGTTCTGAGGAATAATGCCACAGTAAATGCTAACTTATCACCACAGTTTTCACCAGGGGGGGAGAGGGGTAAAAACATAGACCCCTGTGGTTCAACGGGTCACCCCCTGGCGCCTCTCAGTCTCCGAGAAGCGAGGAAGAAGAAGGCGAGGGGGGACCCGTGCGCGTCTCTCTCTCTCTCTCTCTCTCTCTTCTCTCTCTCGCCTCTTTGCTTGCGCTCGGGTTCGGCAATCTTTTGGGAGATTTGGGTAAAATGTTGTCTTCTTCGCTCATCCTGTTGCCGTGAAGTCCCTCTACGTGTGCGCATTTTGGTTTTGGCTTTTGTTTTGTGCCTTTTTTTTCCCCTTCTTCTGTTCACTAAGTTTTCGAGTATTTGTGAACTTTCCGCTTTGTACAGCTCATTTTTTCTCTTTTGGGTTCGTGTTCCACCGCCGTCTGGAGGTTCTGAGTGTCTTTCAGACGCGACAATTCCAGGGAAATTCTGTTTCTATTGCGTAGGGGGATTTCCTTTTTTTTTTTCTTTGGTTTTGTTTATGTTGTGTTACAGACTTTACAGTGAGTTCAGCAAGCAGACGTGTGTTGTTTCCTCTTCTTCCTAATGAGAGACTCTAGGCCAGCAGTTAGCATGTGACCAGTTGGTTTCTTTTTCTTTTTCTTTTGGGAGGAAGGTGGTCTGACGAGTTTTTTCTAGGTCTTAGGCAAGAGTAGTCTCGAAGAGAAGTTTTTTTGGAGACAAGAGATAACGATGGCTGGGGTAGTAGAGAATGGGGTAGAGGATCCAAAAGCAATGACGGTAGTGCAGTTGGCTGCTGGGGAGGCTCACACTCTTGCTCTCACAGGTAAAGTACCCACCAGTCCTTTTTCATGTATTTGGGGATGAATGAATGGGGTTATAGCACTTTGCATGTCAACAAGGGAGCCAGCCAGCCAGCCAGCCGCAAGGTTTTTTTTTTCCCCCTTCTGGTTTCTTTCTTCTGGGGATTCTGTCTTCTATGTTGACTTTCTTCTGTCCTGGGGAATTCTGCACAATGGGTGCTTGTGTATCGCGTAGTTTTATTTTTTGGGTTCTTTCTCCTGGGGATTCTGTTTCTGTGTTTCACTTTCTTTTGTCCTGGGGAAGTCTGAACAATGGGTCCTTGTGTATAAGTATGAGTATCTCCACCAGTGCTTAGTAGGCCGGCCCTGCACTGTAAATCTTCGATGAGGTGCAGCAGTCATATCCAGTGGATCCACCGGAAGACTGATGTGAACCCTGGAAAAATGCACATCTTGTAGGGCCCTGGAGGAGCCTGTGAAGAGTCTAATAAATAGAGTCAAGTCATATTTATCAACTGCAACCTATTTCTGATTGGCTAGATAATTGGGTTGGTCCAACTTGGTTGCTATTTGTAGTCTCCCAACTATTTGCAGTCCCAGTTTCAGTTGTATGGGTGGGTTTGGGAAAAAAAGTAAAGAACTATAACTTGGATGTGAGAAACATTTTTGCAGGGTCACATACTGAGCACTGCTGGAGATGTTCTAACAACAAACCCTATGTAGCTTGCTGAAGATTTTTTTTGGGGTTTAAGAATTGAAGATGGATCTGAGAGTTTGTCTCCTCCCATTCTTGGAGTGTCAATTTTGTGTTAGAAAGCGAACAGCCAATGAATCTTGCAAACCAGACAAAGATTCAGCAATGGGTACTTGGGTGGACTGTCCATTCTCTCCTTGTGGACTTTGAAATGATGGAAATGGGTAGAAATGGGTATTTCCAATGACTGACTGATCATAGCACTCAGAAATGCTGCTAAATGCAATATTTTCTGTGTATTCACATGTGACTTGGGAGATGATACTTTTTGCTGGACATTCTTGTCAAGAATGTGTTTTCTGTAAATTGGATGGCCAATATACCATACTGCAAAGATTGTAGCTTCAATTTCTGTTTTCAGGAAAACAACCTTGTCTGCTCCCAGTGTACAGATAATGTACTGTTGGTTCTGATTTTACATATGGCTCAACCAACTTTTTATGTGCAGAGGGAGGGAGTGTGTATGCATGGGGCCGCAGCATCTTTGGACGACTCGGTGTTGGGGTTGCTCAAGATGAGCTTTTCCCAACATATGTAGAAATTGGGACAGATGATGACAAGGATTCTCAAAGCTCATATGCAGATAGTCCGTCAGCAAGAGATGACAGCCAGTCTGGACTTCTTTGTGACAGAGATGGAAGCTTTCTACATAACAAAATTGTACAGGTGGCTGCAGGGGCCTATCATAGCCTTGCTCTTTCAGGTACCATAATTTCCTGGTCCCAAGCAGCCCCTTTTCTTTTTCTTTTTTTGTATATCTCTGCAATCATGAATGTCGGGGATGTATGAAGAATGCAATCAAGTCATGTTCTAATTTGAGCTGAGAAGGCATCTCTTACATGACATTGTTGAATAATTTAGTCTGTCTTCAGATTTTGGAATTCATCATTATGAATGACATCTGCTCTTTCTCATCAAAAGAGTTCCGCTTGGGATGTTGAGTAGTTGCTTTGGTTTTTCTTCTTTCACATTTTTTGACTGTAGCTTAATATGCCTTTTGTGGGAACAGGTGATGGTACACTGTGGTCTTGGGGATTCAATGCCTGTATCCAGCCCCATTAATTTCTCTCCTACATAAATTGGAACACCTGATTGCATTTCTTGTCCATGTCCTTTACATCATGTTCTTCACTTTTCACACAATGACATCATTCTGTTTACTTGATTCCAAGAACATGTACATATATGTTTTTTGTCTTGCCATGTCTTAAGTCTTTATTTTTGGGATGAATGTTAAATCGTGGCATTTCTTAATTGATACATGGACGGTCAGCTGGGTCGTGAAAGGGCTGCATCATATCCTGCACCCATACCTTTCCCCTCCCCCACCAAATTAGTTTCATCTCAACATTCTCACAGAGGTGGGACTGCGTTTTGGGTACAGGGATCAAAAGATACTGACAGCAGGCAACTGAAGGTAAATCAAGTCTCCTGTGTGTGTTATGCTGTTTCCATACTTATTAAGCAGTCTTGTAGTTCTGTTGTATACTTTTGTAATGAGATCTGGGATTTTTAACACAGGTTTCTTTCATGTCACATATATAGTGTTGAAAGATTTTGCTACGTTTTCTTCATCCTTGTTTTTTCACAGATAGTGTCAGTAGAAGCTGGGGGTATGATGACATCTGCACTGGACCAAGATGGTGGTCTGTGGGTCTGGGGAGCTGTTCCACCACCAGCTGCCAGACATGACAAACCTAGCTCAGGTCCTGGTTATAATGAGACGTTCAGTCTTGTCAATATTGACAAGCCTGAGCGAGTGCATGCCCTGATGGGGCTCCGAGTTCTCCGGGTTGCATGTGGGAATGAGCACATTCTGGCACTTGTCAAAGCCCGAGATGGTCTTGAATGTTACAGTTGGGGTAACAATTCTTATGGGCAGCTAGGGCTTGGTCACTTGGAGCCACGCTCAACCCCAGAGGTCATTTCATCACTATCAATTTCCTCAATAGGAACAATAACAGACTTGGCATGTGGGGCATTTCATAGTGCTGTGCTCACTGTCCAGGATGATCAACCTATGGATCATTTCCTTGAGCCATTGGCATCACCATTGCAAAGAAAATTTCAACATTCAGCAGAGGTGATTGCTCAGGTTACTGCTTCTCCAAGAATGGGGTCAAGGCGTGGCCGACCTCCCATGGACCATTTTTCAGAATCAACAGCATCACCAAAATACCGAACAAGACAAGGGGATAAATTTTCGGTTTTCCAGTATCCAGGATATGGTGGGTACAGTGGGAGTTTTAGTGGTCAAAGTGATGCAAGCTCATCACCAAAGGCTAGTTCAAGGGGCTCATCTCAAGTATCTTGGAAAAATTTAGGCCGGACAGTGAGTAACAAGGATAATTCGCCTTTGGATGCCCATGTCTCCATTTGCTGGACATTTGGACAGGGAGAGAATGGTCAGTTGGGACATGGGGGATCAACAAATTTATCAACTCCAGTGCCTGTTGATGGGCTTCCAAGCCATGAGCCTATTCGAACTGTAGTTTGTGGGCAATTCCACACAGGAGTGGTGACAGAGACTGGAGATGTTTGGGTTTGGGGAATGGAAGGTGGTCTTGGTTTATGTCCAGGGATTGGACCACCTGGTGCCCGGAAAGGAGATGCTCTTACTCCAGTACGGGTGTTTGGGAAGAGCTCAGCAAAGTGCCATCCAGTAACAGGCTCAAAGGGCATTGCATGTGGAGCAGCTCACACTGTGACAGTTGCAAATGGTGGAGTGGATTTATGGGCATGGGGACGAGGTCAGAATGGTGTTTTAGGGCTAGGTCATGCATCTGATAGTTGGTTCCCATCCCCTGTTGTTTGGCCCCCAAACGTAAACCCAAGTGGTAAGGAGAATCTACCAGCATACATGGAGGTAATGCATTTTGACACAAGAAAATCAAGCCGGTCATCAAGTAGGGCTGGTTCACGGGGCACAGGAGATGAAATCCGACCTTCTACAAGAGAGTCTGATGACATCCAGCTGGCTAGAAGAGATCCCGGGGATAACAGTCGGTTCTTCAGAAAGGGTGATGATTTGAGACTGTCAAGAGGAGAATATGAGAGCTTGTCCACACAACAAGATGGAGATCACACTCAAGCTTTTCAAAGACAACCAGGTGAGGCAATTGTGTATCAACCTGTGTATTCAGCAAGCTTCTTGCAAGTCTCCCAACAGCTAAAGAAATATCAAGTTCTGGAACCACTGTAGGAACGTAGACAGCACAGGAATTTGATGTTTCTGTTGTCATCCCCTTGCTTTTCTTCCAGGGAATGTGTGCCCATGAACTCTACACACCTTGTGCAGGGATGGAAATGAGGATTGTGGATGTGGGAGACGAGAATGGGATTTCTGCTTCAGAAGAGGTGAGGGCATTGAATGTAGAGCTAGCTGCTTTGCGGCGTTACACACAGAGCCTTCATGCAGCTCTGTATGGAGGGGCAGAGGCATTTTCACCACACATTCTGGAAGATCATCCCCTTTTTGATGCTAAGAGTGATAGCCCTAAAACTTTTCAGCAACTCCACAGCAGGGATAATGGGCAGTCCCCAGGTGACATAGCAGTACAGGAATGGCAGCAGCATATTGAGATGGCACCAGATGCAGATTTGGTGCGTTCTGTGCCCCATGTTTATGATGTTCTGACTAGCCAGGCTTTCCACTTCCATTCAGCACCTTGCCAGTGTCACCTGTCCCTTCTTTCTTTGTGGTTTTAACACAGTAAGCAGGTTCATCATTGGGTAATCGAAGATCAAAATTCTCCTCCAGTCTCACTTTTTCAGAACTCACTAGATCACAACTTCGTTCTGTAATGTCTACCAAGTACAATATAATGAAATCATTGACTAAATCATGACTGAAAAGTGATTTTCTTTTCTGTTGTTGTTCAGATGCAGTTAGAGATCTTCTACAAAGATATGCGAAAGCGCTTGAAGGACATTTTGTTTCAGAGAAAGATGGAGGATTGGTGCCGTCGGTGCATGTCTACTCTCTCTTCATCATCATTTCAAGAGCCACCTCCAATGCCTGAAAGATTTTCTACTCCCAACACTCCATCCATTGACGGACATAGCAGGGAGTTTGCAATGCGAATGTCAGGCCTTTTAGCTGATCGGTCTGACATGTTACCTCCAGCAGCACTGGCTGCATCAATTGCAGAATTCCAAGCACTCTCACAACGCACTGGTGGTAGAGGATAAGACACCCATTCCTTCTCTTTTGTCCAACCATTAAAAGAAAGTAGTTACTGTCCTAGAATTGCATTTCTGCTCCCTCTGTAAACCAACTTGGAAAAAGAGGCTGCATGGTATTACATCTGAGTGCAAATTTCTTCTTTGTCCTCTTGCTGAAGTAATATCATAGATTTGACACTCAATCCAAGGACTTTTGTTCATTTGAATCGGGACAAACTTGTACCTGATGAGAAAATAGCCAGTGACAAAACAACCCAATACTGCAGTTGAAGAGGTTTTGATCAGGAGGAGAGATCTGTCTAGACACACCTGTAGGATTGGAAGTGGATGTGGCAAATGATTGTTGCCTGCAAGTTACAGTCATGTCCTGCAGATGTGCTTGAAATGTATATTGGGACCAACTGCTGCATGTATCCTTAAACCTTATTTCCATGGGTTGACAGGAAGGCTGCAATGCACTATCCTCTCATGTACAGACACACCAGGTGCAGACTACATGAACAAGACTGATGAGAAATGACCTCTAATAAGGGTTTGGTGCAGTTTGAAATAAGGGTCTCGTTGAGTAATGGCTCTGCCCCTTGTGGCAAGTTCAGTTTTTGACATGGGTAGGGTTTAGAGTAGCAGGGTTTAAGCATGAATGAAACTGCTACTCACCTTATGAGCATATTGTTTCCCTTTAGATAGTCATTGTAATGAGGGCCAACATGCTTCTCAACTGCATGCCTCAAGGTTTGAAACTTTGTAGTAGTGTGTTGGAAGGTTCCCTGGTTTGCAAGGTTAAACTTGAGGGTTCAGGTTCTTGAGAATTGGACCCAAGTTGGCATCGATTTGTTGGACCTGGCACAAGAATCAAATTGTCAAGTTAGCTTCTTTACTAGATCCTGAAAAGAACTCAGGGACACATGTTACAGGTTCTTTTGTAAAACTTTGTACCTATATAACCTTTAGCCTTGGAGAATGTGTAATGAATACATGAAACTAAACCCAATTTTTGCATTGGGCTTGAGAGTGCATAATTTTGAAAATGTGCCAAAGTTGGAACTACAAGGTTTTGAAATTTGAAAAACTAAGGTCAAACTTGCACCTTGAAAACCTCCAAAAAGATTGGAAGTGACAAAATCAAGACCAGAGGTTGTCATAAAGACGGAAAGCTAACAAACATTATTTTGAACTTAGGATATTCACATGGTTTTTAATGACCCAATGATCTTTTATGTGATTGGGTTGAATTTTATAGTGTAATATTGAGGTTAATTAATCATGAAAGAAACCCAAAAAACTTCAATGGCTAACATGATTTGCAAAGATATTACTTGATGTTCTTTGTTTTGAAGAATGTGTTTTGAATAGCAAAAGTTGAAGTCAAGAGCCAAAGTTGTTGGGATCTTGCAAATGCTAGGGGTTCAATTTATCATTGCCATGCTAAATGTTATATATTGTAGCCAACACAATTATAGTATAATTCAAGTCAGCTCGACATGAAAATTATGTGAATATTGGTGGATCAAACCTTGGGGTAACCTTGGCTATTTTAATTTGAAAGTGACCATCACCTAAAGGATGTAGGAAACTTCTAATATGAAGAGTCATTTAATCATGTCTAGTTGATAGACAAAGTGTTTCAATTTTGGCAATTTGATAATGTTATATGAAATAAAAACTAAATGAACATTCATGTTTCTTATTGTTCATCATGCAGTTTCAAACACAAATTGATTGTCATACACTTTTATGTTGGTGCCCAAATGCATTCAACTAACTAAACTACTTAATTGGTAAGCTAATTTTAAATTAAATTAGCACAATAACAATCAAAGAGTAAACATTACATAAGACAAACCATTTCCTTGATAGCCCTATCATAGTTTATTAGTCATTAATTGACCTTGGACTCTTGCATGTCTAAGTATTGAAAAAGAATAAGCAACTTGAATAAAATCATGAAAAATGATGAAATTGTGCAAAGTGCAATGATTTATTTTTCACTTTGCAAAAACAGTTGTTATTGTGGGTCAAGCTTGAGAATAGTTGGTTACTTGCCTTGTCAATTGTTTGAAGGAATGACAATTTTATTTTGTGATTCTAAATAGTTAATGTTCAACATGAATTAGGAAGTGTAATGTGGTAATATGATAGAATGTATTTACAAGTATATTAGATATAAAAAAATATTTTACAACAATGTTTTGTGTATGCATACACAAGAAGTTTATACACCAATATCATTTTAAAACAACAAAATAAGTGAAGATATATCAAACAAGAAGTTGTTTATCACTAGTAAAGAAACTAACTAATTGTTGTAAACAAAAAAAAGTGTATCCATGCACATTCAAAATATAACATGTCATTATCAGTTTTTACACACAATGATTAATTTATGAATTGGTTCAATGTAAAAAATTAATTATTTGTTAAGGAATGTTTTGTGCAAATCCATAATCAAAAATATAATCAACATACCATGTGGGGGAATCAAACTTCAACACAAAGTGCATTGCCCATTGCACCAAATAGATTACATGTGCAAGCATTTGATGTTAATGTTTTCAAGAAATAAAATGGAGTGACCTATGGATAAAATGAATTGCCAAATGTCATAAAAGCCAATATTATGGGTCAACAAATGGTAACAAGGAACAACAACTCTACAATGGAACAAAATGGTCCAAAATCAAAATATGTTGTTCCCCCTTAACATATAAAAGTTTGCATTGTGTGTAAGTAGGTTTCAAGGAACAATCCCATAAATACACCCACAATTGAAGTTTGGGTCTAACACCAAGTGTGTGTCATCTTTGCACACACATTCTATTTTAAATTGAATTGACATTTACTCCTTTTACCATCACCAAGCCAAATAAACAAGTAGAAAATGAGTAATTTGGAAAACATCTGCTTCCAACTTATCATAACAAGGGGCATTTAGAAATTTTTCAATTTTTGAACATTCTACACAAACATAGAGCCTAGAGTTATTCATATCACCATATCGCACATTCATTGTCTTCTAGTCTTAAATGGTGGCATTGCATGGGAAATGTTCACATGTATAAAAGTGTTGGGAAAACATGCAACTCATTAAACAAAGCAAACATTAATGAATTTTTGTTTTGAAATTGACTTTTTAGTATTGTAACACCTTTCCCATTTTGGCCATAATTTTTTAATTAAATAAAAACCAATTTGTTTAGAATTCAAATGTTCGTCGTGTTGAAAAGTTTAAAAAGATTAAGTTGAAAGTGCTGATTTTTTAAATTAATTTTTAAATGTTAAAAATGTTAATCATGCTCCTTAACACCTTGAGATTTTCCCCATCACCAATTTTCACAAGGGATTAGGTATTTTCTAAGGCTTGAACATGGCTAGGCAAAAAATTAACTTTTTTGGCAACTATATTTTGAGCAACTTATTGAACTACTATGAGCAAGTAGCTAGGATCCGAGTGAGTGCCAAGTTCTTCCAAAGTTTGAACCCCTTAATGTTGGTGTCTACAACATTCGAACTTCTTGTAAACACCACGTGATCTACTTTGTTTCAAAGTTGCTTTCAAACTATCTTCATTGTATTTTCAAGCATTCATCTCATTTTCATTTGCAAGTTGCAAAGCTTTAAAAGTTCCATAGTATTTAGCAATGTACATTGAAATTTGGGTGTAAAATGAATTAGGGTTATCATGTTCCCACTTCCCCATTTACCCCATGGTTGGTTTGTTCCAAGTAACTACAATCATGTTCTTTCCGCTTTCTATCACAACATGGACTTCTTTTTTGCAATGGTCTAGAATGAACTATCACACTTCCATAAACATATGTAGGGCAAATGTTAGATAAAAAGGTTTACGGAAAATTGAAAGATACACCTTCCGATGAATAGGGTGGTCTTTTATTGCATGTTGTTTCTAGAAGGCCCCCCACCTTCTACAATTATGGCAATGGGCTAGTTTTTCAACTTGAAGAAGAAGTAAAGTTTTTATCAATTGCATGGTTTATTTCATCATTGTACAAGTAATAGGTTCTTTCCCACCCCCAACTCCTAATGTTTCAATAATTAGGAGCCATAGTGGTTTTGAACTTCTACCACTTGCACTTTCTCTTGGATTATTTCTTGGACCTAGCACAAAAGACTAATTAGCAGCCATGCTAAGGAGATGAAAGACACATCAACAAGGTGAGGATGTTCTTCTAGGACATGCATACATTTCTAGCCTAACTTGCCTTTACCAAGTTACAATGGAAATTGAAAAGCTTCTCTGGATATTGGCACTTATCATAATTGTGGTGAAAGGGGGCTCTATATATTCAACATATGCAATGTGAACTAGAGGTGGAAACATGTGTTGTATTTGTAGACTACCAAATTATTGTTCAAACATCATTTGGCCAATAATAAACCCCACAATTGTTGTTGGATCCATTGCAAAATTAGGTGGGGCAGCTACATATTACTGCAACATTACATATATAGGTGGAGGTTGTGATGAGGAAGTTAGTTGGGCCACACAAGCCTTTTACTACATACCCAATGGTATCATATGTCAAAACTCAACAAATTAATCTAATGTAGTAGACTAAAGAGCATATATCATAAGGGGAGGATAGACATGAACCACAAGCTTTGCATATTGTTGTGGTGTTTGACCCTTATATGACTCAACTTGAAGGTGTTGAGGAATTGTCACACTTCCATAAACATATCCAAAGCAAATGTTAGATAAAAAGGTTTACAAAAAATTTAAAGTATACACCTTCAAATAAATAGGATGGTTTTTTATTACAAGTTGTTTCTAAAAGGCCCCCACCTTTTATAATTATGAAACTGGATCAATTCTTCAACCATGAAGAAGAAACAAAGTCATTATCAACTACATGGTTTCTTTCATCATTGTACAAGCAATAGGTTTTCTCCCCACCCCTAGCTCCTATTTCTCTTGCTTTCTCATTCATTCATTGGTCCATCTAAACTAAGTGAAGGATTTACATTTACAAGTATATGCAAGCAAATATCTCTTGACTTTTCTTTTTCATAAAATTTAAGCTAAGAAACCTAAAAGAGATGCAAAAGAACAATATTGAAGAAGAAGCAAGGGGTTGAACAAAACATTGACAACTTTGTATAATAAGTAGAGGGATGTGGTTTGTTGTTGTACCTTTGAATATTCTATTGGAATGTTTTAGTGCCCTTTTGCAAGTTGACCCACATTATGCATATGATGTTAGTTTCAAAATGTCATTGTCAGCACCTATAAGTTGGTTTTTCCTTGTGCATGGACTATAGGTTGGATGGATGATGTTAAGAAGTTTCTTGCAATAAAATATTTACTTTGGTCTTTTGTATTATGATGGTTATTTATTGTGTTGAATTCTCCATTTCCTATGTTTCTTATGTCAACATGATCCTTCACCCTTTCCACTTTACAACCCTAAGCTCTTGATGCTTGTTTATGGTATCCATATCATATTTATAAATTTTTGTTTGGCATCTACAAATAACAAGGTAGGAGTAGACATTGCCTACCTTCCTTGATTCAATTCTTTTGGTCTTGTTTTACATGGTTTTCAATGTAGCACCATAGATGCAAACATTTTAAAATTTTAAGTGCCTCAACTTGTTGGTTGTCCTTAACTTCATGCAAGTTTCAACTTTATTTTCCTCTTAGCAAGAATGGATTGTTATTTTGGTTGGGCTTGCACTAGCCCATTATAAGGCCTTATATGTCATATTCATCACTGAATTAATAACAATTATAACTAAAATAAGAGACAAGCAAGCAAAAGAAAATGGAAAAAATGGTGTGAATCAAAGACACTTCCATAGTGTTTTCAATTTGGTATTTCTTATTTCTCTTTATCTCTCTCTCACACACATTGAAAAATGTTTAATTTCTTTGTGATGGGTCTAAATTCATTTAGTTCCACCATTTGTTGGGAAGGGGAATGCATTTGCAGATTTAAGACTAAAATTTAGTCACATGCATGAAAAATATTATCACTTTCTTGGAGTTGTTAAGAAAGTTTGGTGCCACTACTACAAAAGTGGGGTGCAATTTACTAGCTTAAATCATTATGAGACCTTAAAAGTGAAATAACTTCATTGCATTTTACTGCTTTCACCTTGGTGAAAGTTATTTCACTATAATATCATTATGTAGACATCATGTTTCAACACTAGTTAACATAATTCATTATTATAATTTACTATAGTAAATAGGTTTAATTCAATGTTAAAAAATAAAATCTATCTATACTATTTTATGATATACCCTATATTATTTTTAACTACTTTAATTATTCTAACTTATATTTTATGTTATTATAGGTTATTATAAATTATTTTATCCTAAGTATAATAACTTAAAATAATCTAAAATAAAATATAATGACCTAAGGTAAAAATAACTTAGAATAGAAAATAATAACCTATGAAAAATAATTTTAAATACCTTACAATATAATAATTACAAATAACCTATGATATTATAACATAGAATATCCAACAATAATTTATAATACAATAATCATCAATAGTTGTAATATAACATATAATAACCAACAATAACTTATAATACAATAACCATTAATAAAATAACCATCAATAACCACCAATATTCATTAATAAAATAGCCACCAATAACCATTAATATAATAGCCACCGATAACCACTAATAAAATAATCACCAATAGCTATTAATAAGCACCAATAACCATTAATAGAATAGCCACCAATAGGCATTAATAAAATAACCACCAATAGCCATTAATATAATAACCACAATAATCATTAATATAATAGCCACCAATAACCACCAATAAGCATTAATAGAATAACCACCAAATAAACATTAATAAAATAACCGCCAATAGACATTAATAGAATAACTGCCAATAGACATTAATAGAATAACCGCCAATAGACATTAATAAAATAATCGTAAATAGGCATTAATAAAATAACCACCAATAGACATTAATAAAATAACCATTAATAGCCATTAATAAAATAGCCATTAATAGCCATTAATAGAATAACAACCAATAGCCACCAATACAATAATTATTAATAGCCATAAATGGAATAGCCACTAATAACCATTAATAAAATAACCACAAATAACCACCAATAACATTAATATAATAGCCATCAATAACCATTAATATAATAACCAATAATAAGCGCCAATATCCACTAATAGAATATGCACCAATAGCCATTAATAGAATAACCAATAATAGCCACCAATAGAATAGCCAACAATAACCACCAATAAAATAACCACCACTTCACTAAGATTCATTTTGGGTTTCACTAGATTGAGTGAATTTAGACATTTTCACCTAGTGAAATTGTTTAACCCCTAGTGAAGAAGGACCAATTGTTACGGACAATGAATTGTTTCACTAATACCTACTGAAACAAGGTTACTCTCAAGTGAAATACAAATTTACCAAACCATTCACTTACTAATTAATTAACTAACCAACATGTAAATCAATTAAATTTTAGTTATTTAATAGATAATATTATTGATAATTTCATGATTTTTTTACCTATGATTTATTGACACATGTCACAATCTAGGCTAGGTTTAAAACCTAGCCTAGTTAAGCCACATAATCAACCTAGGCACCTATTTTAGGAATTTGATAAGGGAATATTTGATCAACATACCATTGTTGACCACACACAACACCATTCATAAGGTTTGATCCCTTGAACTTTGGAATGGAAGCAAACACCCTTACCATCAAGCCACCCCACTTGTGGTGATAATATATTACATTACATTTTATTTATCAAATACTTTATTTTAAACATTACAAAAACATAAACTTTGAAAATTCATATCTTATTAAAATTTTGTTCAAATGAAATGATTCAAGTTTACTTTTTTTTTTAATTCAATAATGTACATAATTACATTTATTTCTTTTTGAAAGTTTAAAAATCTTTGAACAAAAATAAAGTTGAATATCATTATTCAATAATATTTCAATGATCATTATTTTGAAATTGTTTTTTGATAAATTGATAAATTTTTTGTTAATATTATAATATTACTTATGTTAAGTTACTTTCAATTATTATATGATTATTTTTCATTCATTTAAATTATTTCACTTTACATTATTTATGGCTATTAATGGCTATTCTTAATTACTTTTGGTTATTTTTGGCTATTTCACCATAGGCTACTTCTAGTTATTTTCAGTTACTTTTGGCTCTTTTAACTTATTTCACCTTAAGCTATTTTCAACTATTGTAAAAACATTTGGTTATTTTATTTTATTTTTCGCTATTATAAATTATTTCAGTTTAGGTTATTTATAGTTATTATAAGTTACTTTTGTCTATTGAAGCTTATTTCACCTTATGTTATTATTGGAAATTCTAGGTTATTATAAGTTATTTCACCTTAAGTTACTTTGTCTATTATAAAATATTTCACCCTAAATTATTTTTCGCAATTTTAAACAATTTTAATATATGGTTATTAGTTGTTTAATTATTAAGGTTATTAGTGGTTATTAATGGCTATTGGTACCTATTTTATTGGTGCCTATTAATGCCTATTAATGGTTATTCTAGTAATAGTTATTAGTGGTTATTTATTAATGGCCATTAGTAGTTATTCTATTGATGGCTATAAGTGGTTATTCTATTGGTGGTTATTGGTCGTTATTCTATTAATGGCTATTGGTGCTTATTCTATTAATGCTTATTAATGTTTATTCTATTAATGGCTATTCTGCATATTCTATTAATGGTTATTGGTGCTTATTTTATTAATGGTTATTATGCCTATTTTATTAATGGCTATTGTGCCTATCCTATTAATGGTTATTGGTGTTTATTCTATTAATGGTTATTGGTGTTTATTTTATTAATGGTTATTATGCCTATTTTATTAATGGCTATTGTGCCTATCCTATTAATGGTTATTGGTGTTTATTCTATTAATGGCTATTGGTGCTTATTATATTAATGGTTATTAATGTTTATTCTATTAATGACTATTGGTGTTTATCCTATTAATGGTTATTGGTGTTTATTCTATTAATGGCTATTGATGTTTATTATATTAATGGCTATTAGTGCCTATTCTATTGATGGCTATTGGTGGTTATTGGTTGTTATTCTATTAACAACTATTTGTGAATATTTTATTAATGGCTATTGGTGGCTATGCTATTAATGGCTATTGTTGGTTATGTTATTAATGGTTATTGGTGGCTATGCTATTAATGGCTATTGTTGGCTATGTTATTAATGGTTATTGGTTGTTATTTTATAACAAATTATTGGTGGTTATTTCATTAATGACTATGAATGGCTATTCTATTAATGGTTATTGATGGATATTCTATTGGTGGTTATTAATTGATATTATATTAGTGGCTATTAGTGGCTATTGGTGGCTATTATATTAATGACTATTGATGCATACTTTGTTATTGGGATATTGGTGGTTATTAATGGTTATTATATTAGTGGTTATTAATGATTATGATATTAGTGATTATTAATGATTATGATATTAATGGTTATTAATGGTTATTAATTGGTATTATATTAGTGCCTATTGGTGCATATTTTGTTATTAGATATTGGTGGTTATTAATGGTTATTATATTAGTGGTTATTGGTGGCTATGATATTAATGGCTATTGGTGGCTATTATATTAATGGCTATTGGTGGATATTTTGTTATTGGATATTGGTGGTTAATAATGGTTACTATATTAGTGGCTATTGGTGTCTATTATATTAATGG
>Ga0209208_10004642_pt1 | contig 19393 bp, 10 predicted proteins | sample S1TSphfallax_3_FD_187694 | JGI IMG/M metagenome (GOLD analysis project Ga0209208, IMG submission 187694) | Host-associated microbial communities from peat moss isolated from Minnesota, USA - S1T2_Fd - Sphagnum fallax MG (SPAdes) (version 2) | ecosystem: Host-associated > Plants > Peat moss >... | reverse complement strand
GTTTGGCACCTGTCCATGGCAATTTTCTAAGTTGGGTCAAAACAAGCCTAGGTATTAGGTTAGGTCTAATGATTTATAATTTGTTTTGGTGATACTTACAAAGGTATTTCTCAACGCATAATAAATTAACTGCCATAACATTGGCTATAACACTTTTGGAATGATATTCTTTTAATTTGTTGACATTTACCCTTTCTACCTCATCATCACCCAAAGTGGTTAATGCCACAATGTTATTATTAAAAGTCTTATGTACTTTGTATGGACCCTTCCACAGTAGTCTAAATTTACCCCCTTTTATTTCAATAGTTTTGGGCATCCATAACACTAGGTCACCTTCATCAAAACTTTTGATTTTTCCTTTTCCATCCCAATTTTCCTTCCTAAGAAATTTCATATGATTAATATTTTCACCGACACACCAACATTCTTCATCCAATTGAATCAAATCTTCCATTCTTACATGGATGGCATAATTAATATCATTTGAAGGTATATCTCGAATCCTTTTAGTAGGTACTTTAAATTTAGTTGGCATAACAAGTTGAGTGCCATATACTAATTCAAATGGTGTAAATTGTGTGGTAGATTTATACATCGTCCGATATGCCCATAATGTTGTACATTTGTTGTAGCACTTCTTTTCAAACAAGTTGAGTATCCCCTATTTGTTTTCACACCCATTTCATTCATTTCATTCGTAATTGACATGGCGATACTCACTATCAACTTGCCATTGGCACCCGTCATTTCACTCTTCCTTTTTAATAAATTGGATTATTTTGATGACACATCTTTCCATGTCAACATGTTAAGTCATGTTAGTTTAGCATGCACATCATTTTCCTTGGCCAGTTCAACTAACCTATTGTCATCCTTTGTCAAATGAACTTGTCATGTTGATTGTAATCTCTTCTTCGTTCAGCCCCCTAGGTGGAACAATTGATTTGGGACACCCCAAATCCAAAAAAACATCCATACACATTTCCAATGGTTTGTCTTCCACTTCTTGAATATTCCATAGCTCATTAACTACATCATGGTGAACCAATTTATCCTTTTCCCATATGGTTCAATGTCCTCTTCTAGGATTAACTTCCTTTTCTTGAAGTTATTCAATTGGCATATCGACCATTGACATCTTAGTTTTTTATCCTTTTGTGGTTACAAAAACATCCACTACCAACTAGTCCCATTCAACCATAGCCATGTTTACTCTAACCTTTAATGACGCACTCCCAACTCCTTGAAGGATTCAAAAGTGAGTCCAAGTACAAGACATCAAAAGGGGGAGGAGTCGGGGTGCGCTTCTAGCTCACAACACTTTGAGGGGTAGAGGGTCGTGTTGGAGCTCTGAGATGGGACTAAGAAGAGTTGACAAGCTTCACTCACTCACACAGGCCTGCACATAACCCACACAAGGTGGTTAGTGCATAGTTGGAGCACCTTTGGTGCTAGGACGAGCCACGGGCAACACGAACACACAAGACTCACAATAGCCCGGACTTGGGGGAAGCCACCACCTTCCCCTTTATAGTATACTCTACACCTCTCCATAGGGCCTACATCCAAATGGCTTTTCTCTCCCGGGACTCCTGAGTGGGAGTCCCGAAATCGCGCCAACTGAGACTCCTGCGAGTTTGGAGCCCCATAACTTTGCGAACAAACCTTGGATCGAGGTGCAATCTAAAGCAAAGTTGTAGCCCTTGTCGAGAACTTTCCAACAGTATGTCGCATGTTGTCTGAAGCTAAGTAAATCGGGTCGATTCTTGACTTTTTTTGGTCGGGAATCAAACTGGTAATTTGACTCCTTGCCCTTCTTTTGGCCATAACTTGTGTTTTAAATGTCCAAATGAGCAATGCGAGCCCATTTTAGACATGTAAGTTTCAAGAGATTTTCAATGATATAAAGAATGCCACAAGCCATTGAGTTTTGACCCCTCAAATTGCTCTCTGAAGTTCCGGGACTCCATCGGGACTCCATCTCCCAAAGTGGGAGTTGCCTTGGGAGTGTGAGGGTTCATTCCCTCACACTTTCCTACACTCCTGGGAGTATGTGATGTGACTCCCGGGCTTTCTCTTGGCCCGCACCCTTGCAACCCCTTGGCCTTGGTCGCGAGCCCAAAGCCAAGGTTGCGACATTTAATTTGGAACTTCTTTTTTTCTTCGATAACCTTCTTCCATATAAGACAATCATTCCTAACATGTCCCTCTTTTCGACAACAAAAGCATCTCACAACATTTTGCCAGAATCTATTGTTTTGATTATAAACTTTCTGATTATATCAATTATTTCAGTTTGACTGGTTGTTACTTTACCAATTATAACCACTTGGTCTTGTATTATATTGTTTTTTATTATTCTATTTTTGGTTATTTGGTGCATTACAAATTGGTAACTATTTTTGTTCTTATGCCCTTTGCACTTCTATTTGTACTACATGTATTGGTATAATCTCTTTCAAGGGACAACTTCCACTCATAGCCTTACTAGGACATTGATCTATGTTATGGTCACTTGTTTTGCAAATCTTATAGAATTTCTCTTTAGTCTTCTTTTCATGATGCTCATTTTCATTGTCAAAGTCATCAAATTCATCACTATGAGAAACATTTTGATGTTTTCTCGCCATATTCTTCCATTTCATGGGTAGTTTTTCTTCTATTATAATTGCAAATTCAACTACTTCTACTAATGTTCTTTTAGGCATAGTATTAGTAACCATTTTTACTTAATTTGTAGATATTTTTGCAAAGTTTTTTTCAAATAGATATCATTTGGTCATTAAAGGATTATTGCAAATAGTCAGAGGAATCTATCATAATAAACCTCCACTAGTTCATACTTCTTTTGTTTCGCATATTGTAAAATCACAACTATTTGCCCTTCACTTTTGATCTCATTAAACCGGGTTATAAAAACACGTTGCACTTTTGCCCATGTCACTTTTAGATGAGTTGTTTCATGTTTTCCAAACCAATCAACTGATTGCAATAGTGTTTTTGGCTCCTCTTCCTGCTCTAGTGTTCCTTCTGTTTGTTCTACTAGTGTGTCCTTGTTTGCATCATATTTTAAAATAAGCAACTTATACTTGTCATCTTCTAGATCACTTTCGTTTTTGGCCACTTTTTGGTCAATGTTTCTACCAATGAATATTGGTATGCTTTGTTTGTCCCCAATAGATATTCTACTTGGCATAATAAATGGGTCTTGTAATTGTGGTTTGTCGGTTCAGCTACCCACGAATTGTCTCTAGGAACTTGTCACAAGTTGTTAACAAAATTCGCATCGAACATCCGTATCATTGTGACATAGACTTTGTATTCTTGCATATTATTTCTCAATGCCCAATATCCCACTCTAACACTATAGTTTGCATCCATCGCTTTCATCTATCTATGATCCAATGCTAGATACAAATCCAAGTCTTGAGGAGTTTAGTACACATTTTTACAATTCCAAACCTAGCCTTGCAATGAAATGCAATTTGGGTCCACGATGCCTCTTTCTCATTACATACTATCATTGAGGAGGTTCTTATTTGTTTTGAATTTATCATTTTCTAACGTTCATCTTATTGTGTAGGTTGTGAACATTTATGTTGGTCACTTATTGAAGTTTTATTATTTGATTAATGATTATTTATTTCAACAATCATAGTAGATATTTCCTTGTTGAATTTAATTAATGTAAGATGTTTTAGAATGTGACACACTCCTAAGTTCCTTGTTAGACTCACTTGAGGGTTTAAGTATGTTGAATTGTGGAAAGTTGGAACTTAGAGCCGTTCTCGACTTCTAGCGCTAAAGGGGGTAAGAGGGGCGTGCTAAAAGTCTCGGGATTAGACTAAGAAGAGGGACAATTATCTTGTTACACGGTCCTGCACCCAAAACCAACCACAAGTTGGTTAGAACTCATTCTGCACCCTTTTGGTGTTGGGACAAGCCACGGGCGACCTTGGACTCACTTGACTCACCACGGCCCGGACTCGGGGGAAGCCACCACCTTCCCCCATATAGTATTCTCTGCGTTATTCCACGGCACCCGCATCCAAATGGCTTTTATTCCCGGGACTCCCAAGGAGGAATCCCGAAACTGTCCCGGCTTGGACTCCCAAGACTTTGGGAACTCATAACTCCTAGCTCAGACCTCGGATTGAGATGAGGTCTGAAGCAAACTTGTATTTCTCCCCAAAATCTTTCCAACGGTGTGTTGCACTCCATCTTCACACACCAGGATTGGGTCGATTCCCGACTTTTTGTGGTCGGGAATCAAATTGCCAATTTGACTCTCGGCCTTTCTTTTGCCCATAACTTGTGTTGCAAATGTCCAAATGGCTCATGCAAGGCCATTTTCGACATCTAGACTTCAAGGCCTTTCCAATGGTATAAAGAACACCTCAAGGCGAGGTGTTTTTCCTTCTTCTGTTGAGCTCTAAAGTTGCAACAGTCCCAGAGGACTCCAAATTCCCACTTTTGGGAGTGTGAGTCTCATCCTCACACTTGCCTCAAAGTGGGGTTGCAACAAGGTACCTAACTAGGTAGATAGGTAGGTACACATGCCTACCTACATATGTTTTTAGATTTACATACCTACTATGTAAAATATGGCTAAGTATGTAAGTAAATAGTAAGTAAGTAAGTAGGTAGGTATATGTAGGTATGTAGGTAGATAATAGGTAGTTATGATTAAGTAGGTAGATGGTAAGTAAGTAAGTAGGTAGGTAGGTAGGTAGGTATGACATATTTTGGTAAGTAGGTATGAAGGACGTAAATGGGTGTACTCATGATAAAAGGAACCAAGGATTACAATGGTATTGCTAACATATTGCACCCAGCCGTGAATTTGAAAAATCATAACATTAGTTTTATAAATTGAAATTTAATGAAGTTTGGTGCATAATTTTTTTATATTTGTAAATTTATGTATCTAATTTTTTTGTGTAATTTTTACATTTTTAATTAGCCACAAAGTGAAAACAAGGTAGTGGGGAACTTGAAGTGGATTAGTTTTTTTAATTCAAACATATTTAATCCTATGTGATAATGACCCTTTTTTTTTTCCAATTACATGGGAAGACATATATTGAAAAGTATGAGAACCTAACATTGAAAGTAAGTTGAAAATATGTTTTGATTTTGCAACAAAACAATCAATTTTGAACACGTTTTTTATTTATATAATTACATAATTTGGAAATATTTCTTTAAAAAAATGTTTCTTATCTTGTAAAGAAGGGTTGGGTTGATTTCCATGCAAATTGAATGAATAATGTGTGTTTTGAAACATGTATTAGAAATATAATGTGTAGAACCAAATTAAATAATGAAAATTGTGTGTAATGTAGTTTTGTTTTAAAGGTTTTAATTACTTATTTAAGATGTCAATGAAAGGTAGATCTAAATTTTATGAAAATATGTGCAAAATCTAGTGCAAAATTATTTTAAAGATAAGAAATCAATAAATTGTATTAAAAATAGAATCATAATGTGTAAATCGATGGATGAAAACTTAAGTTCATCCTCATATTTGATTTAAATTATATGAATATTGTAGCTTGACACTTCAAGGTACATCTTTATGTTCAGCTTCAAAAAAACTCTAGCCTTTATGGTGAGCATCAACACTTTGCATTCCAATGGTCGTCACTTTGCCATTATCTTTGTAATTTTCACAAGCCCGCTAAGGACTTCACCCAAAATTCAAGCACTTGAAGTTGTCACACAAGCACATTTGATGCAAATTTGATTACAATTGCAAAATCCCGCCATGGAATGACAATGGCCATTTTTGGTTATTGCACCAACTACCATCAACAAGCAAACTCACATTGACTTTCTGTAGATGTTTTGAGAGTGTATTCTTTAGATGCTTTAAAAGCGATTTCTTAAAATGAAACTTGGGGAATCTTAGAAACAACACTAGAAGAAATGTTGTCCATTCTGACCATATTTTTGCGACTACTATACGACTAATGTCCAAACCAACTGATTTTACAATTAGTAGTGTGTTAATCCTACATGTCCATGTAGTTGCAACTTGTTGTAGTCACATATGCAACTATAGAAAGGGTTGAACCAAATTCTAGTTATAGATGTGACTACAATTTACGACTAATATGATTTTCATTGAAAATGTAAATGAAAAGTGAACAATGTCATCCAATTTTGATTTCATTCATCGATGGATGATAATGTAGTTATTTTTATAACTATAACTGAAAGGTTTTTCAATTGTAATAGTATATTCTATCACATGAACAAAGAAACATAGACCACATATGGCAAATTTTGTTATTTTAATTAGATTATTATCCCTTCAATGTACCCATTTGTGAACCATATCGATATAGCCATGTTCGGTAGTCTCAAATTTTAAGAGTTGCATCAGGGATATTTGAATTGGTAAAATTATTAGGGGTTTTTAACAACTTCATGTTAAAATAAGGGGTGATGAATGCGCATGGTTGTGTGGGGGGGTTGTTTTCTTTTTTGAAATATGATATTGGTGAATAAGGTGTTGAGTTAGTTCTTTTCTTGAACAAAAAGCTGGTACCATAATTTAAAACCTCAGTTGCGTAATTAGGGGTGAGAAATCTTTAGAAGGTTGGGGGTAGAAGCAAGCTCCAAAATTCATGGTGTGCAACAAAACATTAGTTTTATTCTAATAGTTACTGAATAACAAGGATGTTTGAAATTCATGAAGCAGTTGAGGGAGTGTTAATGAAAGGTCTAATAGAAATAGAACAATCTTCAAGCCTTATAAACATAAGATTAATTCGAAACAACTTAACGATTAAATAAATAATGTGATAAGGTGGCAATGGTAACACGAATTTCATAATGCATGAAACATTTATTTAGATTATGAATAAGCTCAACAAGGAGTTGCAATTGCATGTTGAGTCCTGGGCTATGCCATAGTGATAATTCATAACTGCAAGAAATCTAGGATGCATCGAATGGTGCAAAGTAGGTAGTTTGCCTTGCTATTAAGAAGCAGTCGACGAATCGGACCATGCAACCAACAATAATGTCCAACGTTGAGAATTAAAGACCATGCGAAGATGGAAATGTCTTTAGTTTCATAATAGTCTTCATACACGGTTTTAGGTTCATCATTAGAAGCGAAGTGGACTTGCAACAAAATCACCAAGGTTCGAGAGTTTGAAAAAATGTTATAGTACCAAGCTCAAGGGGGATCAACTTCAAGACAAGCGCCCACTTTTTGCAATTCAGGTCTTCATCACGAAAATGATGTATCAATGTCAAATCTAAATATGACTCCAAAACCGATTCTTCATTCATTTGTGCAACTTGAGGCTCGTATAACGTGGCCATACACAACACCATAATTTCAAAAAAAATGAAAAAATCTTTAATCAAAATCAAATCAACAATGAATGTGTGAAGGATTTATGACATCGAGATGCGTAGTCATAATTTATAGGTTAAGGAAAAAGAAGTAAATGGGTAAATAACGGCCTAAAACCATGTTAAAGTAAAACCTTAATATCAAAGGAAAAAATGAAGGTTTAAGTAAAATTTGTTGGAAGGAAGTGATAAAAGGTGAAAAGGTGCTTCTCCTTTTCCTTCCATTGGCCACCAAGCATTAGAACCTTCCATTGGCCATTGAATTGGGATCTTCCTTCACCTTCTTCCTTCTCCTTTTCTTTAAAAGGGCAAATTCGGATCATTTGGGGTTTTTTTCCGAACATAATTCTTTATTCGAATCTTGAGAATACTTGTTCCCACAACCTTCTTTGGTAGGAGAAGAATGATTAATCTTGATAAATGGTAGAAGGAAGGAGAATAGATTGGATGTTTATAATTTTGAAAGAATGGAAGTGAAGAGGGATAGTGTTGGGAGCTTTAAATCTTAGAAAAATTTCACGAAACCTCGTGGGTTTGGTAACATGACTTCTTATTGGTTTGGGTGCAGAGCTTAGGATTTGGTAGGAAGGTGCGCCTTGTAGTTAGTTTTTTTAATGAACTAAAGCAAATGAGATTTGAATAACATATGTGATACGTATAATATTTTAAGTGACTAATGGTCTGCAACCAAGTTGAACTTATTACCTTCGTAAAACCTCTCAGGTTTAATAGCACATTTTCTTATTGGTTTGGGTGTAGAACTTAGGATTTGGTAACAAGGTGCACCTTGTAATTAGCTTTTTAATGAGCTAAGGCAAGCCAAATTTGAATGACATATGTGTTAAAAATAACATTTCAAGTGATTGGTGGTCTGCAGCCAAATTGAACTTCCTACCTTCATAAAACCCTTTTGGGTTTGGTAGCACAACTTATTACTAGTTTAGCAGTAGAACTCGAAATTTGATAGGCAAATGTGCCTTGTAGTTACTTTTCTAATGAGCTAAAGCAAGCTAGATTTGGATAATGTATGTGGTAGGAATAATATTTTAAGTGACTGGTGGTTTGCAGCCAAGTTGAACATGGTGTTGAACCTTTAAAAGTTGGTTTAAATGAATAACAATTTAACATAAAATTTTAGGATTTGGAGTGTTTGAACTTGGAAAATATATCTATCAATTCTATATCGTAAATGATGCATAGGAGGTAAGTTACTTAGCTTCAACTACAAATGCAATTTAACATCTAGAAATACATTTGCATTTTTCCTTCACCAATAACATATGTACTTTCAAATATAGTCACTTCATACAATTAGGATAGAAAGTTGCTTTGACACCATCCATGGGTTTTCTTTGCAAATATCCATGGATTTTTCGGTATATAATATATAATAGCTAATAGTTTGTTAGAAAAGGCTATTATAACCTAGTTGGTAAACTAAGCTAATTAAGTTTAATAAGTTATGTTAAATTAAGTAGGCCTATATACATTGGTAGCATAGTTTAACTTGCATATTTAATCAATTGGCCTAAACTATCCATAGGTAATAATAGGCTAGTTTATTAAATGTATTTAATAGGCTAGGCTATGAAGGTTAAACCTAGTTCGGCTAAGTAAGCTAGGTAGGTAGTTGGTAGGCTAGGTCATTAATTAATTGATAAACTAAGTAGTAGGTAGGTTTATTAGTTAATTATGTGAATATGTGATCATGTTTTCATATTAATTAATTAATTAGGTTAAGTATTTAATCAGTTAATTAGTTAGGCTAGGTAGTAGATAGTAGGTATGTAACCTAGGTAGTATGTAATAAATAGAATAGGTACTAGTAGGTAGTAGGTAGGTAGGTTATAAGTTAAACAAAAGGTATCTTATTTTGTGGATATGTTGTATTGTTTTTGTATTAATTGATTAATTAATAAGCTATGTTAAGCAATTTATTTATTAAATGTAGGCTAGGATATAAATTTACTAGGTAGGCTAGGTAGCAAATAGTAAGTATGTAGCCTAAGTAGTATGTGATAAGTAGGATAGGTAGTAGTAAGTAGTAGGTAAGTTAAATTGTAAATATTTTATTATGTGGATATGTCATAGTGTTTTTATATTAATTGATTAATTAATATGGTAGGTTAATTTGTAGGTAGTAGGTAGTAAGTAGGATAGGTAATAAATAGTTAATGAAAATAGTAAATATTTTATTGTGTGGACATATGATAATTTTTTTGTATGGGACAAAGGATGTGATAGTGTTGTAGTGTTGTAGTTTTTCCCTTTCATCAAAATTGTCCCATATCTTTTGTCTACAACTTCAAACTTGTAAAATATATAAGTAGGTGAAAGAGTGAACTAGATTTATGGTATGCATTATAAACATAGTGCATGTGCCATTTGGGATGAACCAATCAAAAGGCATGTCCCTAACAAAAATAAATCGGATCCTACCTACCTACTTAGCCTATGCTAGTTAGCCTATTCTACCCTAGCCTAGTTTAGAATAGGTTGCCTATTATAATTTAACCTAGGATAGATTATATTTATTTAATTAAAATACTTAATTATTGTAATATTATATATATAACAAATGGAAAATTTCCATGTGTTTTATGGCTATTGGTTCTTGAAATTTCCACGTGGTTAAATCCTAACCATCAATGGCACATTTGGTAGCATGTGACTATCCGAAATGTAATCACAAATGTAATTGCAAATTGGGGTTCCACCTCGTATTAAGGATCATCCATGGCAATGGATGAAATTTTTTGGCCTAGTTGTAAGGTTTGTGATTACATTTTCAACTTCATGGCCATGTCATGTATTTTGCAACTCATTGTTTTTTGGCATTTGTCTTAGGCAACTAGGCTATTTTTAGTTACATGTGTCCATTACAACTATAAATGAATCACAAAACCAGTCATTGATTTTCAAATTTCCTCTAATGCAAGTGCAAGTATGTTTGTCAAGTTGAATGTGGAGAAAGACCAAAAAGATCATAGTCATCGAAAGGCATTGAAGGAGGTGAAGGCCTAGGGTACACAGTAGATGAGGGGTCAAGAGTGGGGGTGAAGATGAAGAAGACCCAATATTAATAGCTCATAGAGAAAGAAAAGATATAATCAGATTTGGAAGTAATAATATAGGTTGTGGCAAGCTTAGTTGCGCATCAAAGAAAAATCACAACTAAAAGTAGAAAAGTGTGTTCTTGCACAACACGTCCAGGAAACCGTTAATGTCAAAGCCATGAGTAATTTTTCTATACAACAATCTCATTGATCCACTATTGATGTTGCAAGGAAAATTGCAATTTCCATGATAACAAAGTTCCTAAAAGGGTATGATTATGCAATGCATAACATCACTATGGAGAAAGTTGTAGGACATGACATTTTCTTCAATAACATGCCACCATATTTGCATGATGTAAAGAAATTAAAACAAAACCAAACATTGATACAAAATTTCAAAATTGGTTTGTTAGATCATGTGATGGGGGTGCGATCCTTTCAAATGTTGATGGCTTAGGATATTGTTTGCACTTTTGGATCATTTTAGTTTATAAGGAACAATAGGGCACTAGCAAGGGTTTTAGGAATTGACAAAAGGAATATTTAAAAAGGTGTTGCTTGTGAAACCTTTAATATTGCTAGAAAGTGTTTTAAATAAACTTCTTTGTGACTGAATGTTCAATGTACACTTATGATTTTTATAACAAGATTGAAGTCCAAGAACTTTGTTTGTATGGAGTATGCAACAATGTTTAGTTGTTTGTGACACCTTTAATTGTGCCAAAAAGTGTTTTAAAAAGACTTCTTTGTGACTGGATGTTCAATGTACACTTATGATTTTTTGCAACATGATTGAAGTCCAAGAACTTTGTTTGTATGGAATATGCAATGATGTCCAATTACTTGTGAAACCTTTAACAATGCCAAAAAGTGTTCTAAGAAAATTTCTTTGTGACAAAATGTTCAATGTACACTTATGATTTGATGCACCCCCAAGCTCCTTGATGGACTCAATTGTGAGTCCAAAGGTGACAATGGAAGGAGAAGGAGTTGGGGCACGCTCCCTGGCTTACAACACTTTGAGGTTAAAAGGGCATGTTGGAGCTCCAAGATGGGACTAAGAAGATCGACAAGCACTTCACTTACTCACACGGACCTGCACAAACCAAACAACGAATTGGTTAGTGCGTAGTTAGAACATTTTGGTGCACAGACAAGCCACGAGCAAACAGGGACTCATAAGATTCACCATAGCCTGGACTTGGGGGAAGCCACCACCTTCCCCCTTATAGTATACTTTGTGCCTGGCCACAAGACCAGCACCCAAATGTCATTTTGTCCCAGGACTCCCAAGTGGGAGTCCTAAAATTCCTACATCTAGGACTCTTACAACTTTGGGGGCCCATAACTTTGTGTACAGACCTTCAATTGAAATGAAGCTTAAAGCAAAGTTGTATCCCTTGTCGAGAGCTTTCCAATGGTATCTAGCACGCCACCTTCACGCAAGGAAATCGGGGCGATTCCCGAGTTTTAATGGTCGGGAGTCAAATTGCCAATTTGACTCCTAGCCCTTCTTTTGGCCATAACTCATGTTAAAAGTGTTCAAATGGGTCATGAGAGCCCATTTTAGACATCTACGTTCCAAAAAAATTCCAATGATATGAATTAATATTCAATACAATGGGTTTTGACCCTTGCAATCATTCTCTGAAGATTCAGAAGTCCATCAGGACTCCAATTCCCAAAGTGGGAGCTCACTTGGGAGTGTGAAGGTTCATTCCTTCACACTCTCCTACACTCCCAAGAACATGAGATGTGACTCATGGGCTTCCCTTTTGGCCCGCACCCTTGCAAGCCCTTGCTTTGGTCATGAGCCCAAGGCTAGGGTTGCAACATGATTTCTACAACATGATTGAAATCCAAAAACTTTTTTTGTATGGAGTATGCAATGATGTTGAATTGCTTGTGAAACCCTTAACAATGCCAAAAAGTGTTTTTTTTAAGTTTTTTTTATGATTAAATGTTTAATGTACAAGTGATTATTGTATCATGGTTAAAGTCCAAGTACTTTGTGTGTATGGAGTATGCAATGATGTTTAGTTACTTGTGAAACCCTTAATGTAGTGCTAAATTTTTTTATAAAAAAGATTCTTTGTCACTGAATGTTCAATGTACACTTGTGATTTATGTATCTTGATTGAAGTCCAAGAATTTTATTTGTATGGAGTAGCAATGATGTCCAATTGCTTGTGAAACCCTTAACAATGGTAAAAAGTGCTTTAAAAAAGGTTATTTGTGAGTTATCTAACTTTTAAATGTTGTTAATTCTTGAACTTAATCATCAAATCAAGTGATATTGTTATTTGTTAAGGATATTATGTAGAATGAAGGCATTGTTATGATAAGGTTAGTGTGATGATCTAAATGTTTGCTTGACATTACCAACACTATTTTTTACTTCCAAAAGGTTAAATCATTGCTCAAGGTGATTAAGGAAGACAAATGGAAGGAAGAAGTGCTTTCACAAAGTGTACTTAGACTTGATACTTAAATTTGGGTGCTTGATGTGCATGCTTGTTTACTAAACCCTTACAAAAACATTATGTGCTTACAAAGGGTTGAGTCATTGCTCAAGTTGTTTGGGGAAGATAAAAGGAAGTGCTTTGACAAGATTTGGGTGCTTAACATTATGTGCTTATAAAGAGTTGAGCCATTGCTCAAGGTGCTTGGAGAGGACTAGCAAAAGGAGGAAGTGTTTTGACAAGAGTTTGGTGTTTGATATGTGGGTGTTTGCGCACTATGGTGACCTTATATGGACATCACATTGGTAGTTTTTCATGTATTCCTTAGATACAAGAAAATAAATAAAATAAAATTCATTGAAATAATAAAAAAAGGGACTCATTTATCTAAAGCTATCATAATCAACCTTCTTAGTATGAAAATCCAAATCAAAATCAAGGATACCCAATAAGTAGTGGACATTTGAATTTTGCCCACACTTTTTGCCACACTTACAAAACTCATGGATATGGACTTTTATCTTTCAATGTGTTAATCTTACATGTTTGAAACTTTGGAATATTGGATGAATCATGTTTAAGAAACTAAAAATCCATTGAATGAATGGAATGTGATTTTAATTTATTATGCTATGGACTTTTTAAAATCCCAAAAATTATACTAATTTTTAAAGCCCTTTTAAGCATTTAAAAAAGATTCATTTGTGATTTTTTTTATATGTCTTATACCATCATGATTTCAAATTGGAAATGGAAAAAAAATGTTACTTTCCATATCATTTAAATATTCATATTTTAAGCCAATTTTCAACTACACTGGAAAAGGACTGTGGAAAGGGACTCTAATCCATCGCAATTGTGACACCCTAGTGTGCTTTCATTCATGTGTGCTTACTAGACCTTTACAAAAGTACTTTGTGCTTACAACAGGTTAAATCATTACTTAAAATGTTTGATGAATTTTCAAAAATCCATCAACACTAAATGAAAGGACAAAGCTAAATGATTTTGTGTACTTCAAATTTTTTGATCAATTGTTGTGTTATGTGAGTTTTAAATTAAAAAATAACGAATGACTATTTTTGTACTTGCCACCTATTGTGCAAATGTATTTTTTACAATCGTGCTTGAGTCATTGCTTTAGGTGCTTGAACCACAAATAATCTAAAAATGGCAAGCTCAAAGCACCAAGCCATTCATAGTTTTATGGCACATGTGCTTATAATGTGTTTATGAGTCCTTGGTTGGGTACCAAGTGTGAATTCCTAACCTAGGGTTGGCTTTGAAAGGACCAAGCTAAGTTTTCTTTACTCATGTGTTTTTCAGTAATGTTTTAAATGCAAGTTATGAACCATAATAAAAATCCAACAATTGCTTTGAAATTACTTAATGATTTTGTACAAAAATAGCCTTACATGTTTGACCTCTATTGTGTGTTTAGTGAGCCCAAAAATAGCCACCGATTACTTTTTGTAAGGCTTTTTAGGATGCTTGCTAGTGATTTTACTTATGATTATGAAATGAGTCATTTTTTAGGTGCAGCCCAAGAACCATGGGGAATCTAATACTTGTAGAAGTTCAAAGGACCAAACTATTTGTGGTTCTATGCCACATGTACAATGTGCTTATGAGTCTTTGGTTTGGGTACCAAGTGTGAATTCCCAAGGATGGCTTTGAAAGGACCAAACTAAATACCTCTTTACTCAAGTGTTTCCAAGTATTTGGCTAATTACAAGTTTGAACCCAAGTCTAGATCCATTAATTGTTTTGAAATTAAGAACTATCTAATCAATGATTTTGTACAAAATTAAGTGTATGCCAAATTTGTTGTGTTATGTGTTTTACATGAACCTTTCAATACCCATTGATTATTTTTTGTATAACTTTCCAAGATGTATGCATGTGATTATATTTCCTATTATTGTGAAGTGAATAAGTTCTTTAGGTGTAATAATTGTTCTCAACTTGAATGAAGGTATTTGCCATACATACATGTGTTTATGATGTGATTCTAAGTTCCTAGGCTACTTGGTTTAAATTGTATTATTGTACATGTGAATCCCCAAAGATAGTTTTGTTCTTCATGAGGACTAAGCTAAATACCTTTTAACTTCCCTAAGTGTTTTTTATTAAGTGTTATAGGTGTTTTTTGAACTCGAATAGATCCACCAATTGCTTTCAAAGGAGCTAACTCAAATCATTCTAGCTACCAAGCAACATGTGTTTGTTGTGTTACATGGATTGTTTAAACCCACAAACACCTAGAAAAATCATATTTTATGTGCTTGAAGAATTAGATATGATTCTCTTTCTTAAATTTGGGCTTGCATCATTGCTTTTGAGTCAACATGAACCATAGTAATCTAATATTTCCAAGTACACTATTAAGGGAGTAATTACTTATTGTAAATAATTAGTTAGTAAATACTTACCTAGTTACTTTCCTAGGATTTACTAGCTAGTTTACATAGTTTTCATCACCATTTCAATTTGAATTAATAATAGGGCTATTTTAGGTGATAAATTTTGGTAGGACACTAGATCATTATAGAACATTGAATTTTTGAAAGTAAGAAAAAAATGCATGTTGTTTTCTAGAAAAGCTTCAATTCCATAGCTAGTTTTGTTGTTTTGATGTTTTTCTCATATGTTGCATACTAGATTGAAGTTCTAAACTTCAATGTGAGTAGATCTAATTGAGTACAATTTATTAGTATTAATTTCATGATATGATTTAGTCTAGATTTTGACTAGAATATAGAATAGGAATTATGTATTTACCATTTAGTGACCATTTTAAGGCTTGAATTCAAAATGGAATTCAGAGTGTTGTTTATGTCTTGTTTTTGGAATTTTTATATTTTTAAATTGATAGTGAAGTTTAGTTTTCATTTCTTGCATTTTTCTGAATTTTGATCATAAATTTATGTTCAAGAAGTAGATCTAAGTAGAATAACTAACTATGAAGATTTTAATCTAATGTAGAAGTTTGTTCAGATTTGAGTTAGAATGTAGAGAGATGGTAAATATAACTATGACTAGAAGTTTGAAAAGATAATGAAATCATGTTATAGTACATGAAGAAGTGGAAAATGATGCTACTATAAAAAAGAATTTGAATGCAAATTAGATAGATCAACAATCTATAACATCTAAAAGAATTTCTCAATTAGAACAAAGACATCCATGGACAAAAGAAAGACTTATAGGCCACAAAACCCCTTAGGCAACACCAATAATTTTTCATGAAGTGCAAACTAGTGAAGCATAGAAGCACATTAACAATCCACAACTTAATTTCAAGAAAGAATAATGTTAGAATAAAAATGCAAACTTACAAGTTGAGTTTAAATAAAGAAATAAAAAATCTGAACCTTAACAGGGAGTTATGCTGGAGTCAGCAGGTTTGATGCAACAACATGATTTTGATATTTTCATTTATGAAAAAGAACAAAGACTCAATAGGTTAGAAAGGGAGGAAGTAGTACCAACGTACAAATTTGCTTCACCTCCTTACTATCAAAAAGAACATGAGGATGAAGAGCTTGAAGAAAAAGCTCATAATTTTGAACCTTGGATTCATTATGTGGTTGAGTAAGAAGCTGCAACTTAAGGCATCAAAATGTCTAAAGGAATTGAGCCACTACTTGTAATTAAACAAAAAACTATAATCTTACTAAAAATAGAACCAACAATAGTAGAAGTTGTACTTGTGGTGATAAAAATAAGGTATAGTGAACCCAAATTAAATTAGCATAGTGGAATCATTGTTAAAGGAGTCCCAAGGGATTAGAATAGAAGGATTCATAATGTGAACAAAGTTCCAAGACCTAACCCTCCACGTTGCACATATTGCCATCAAATTGGACATCAAATCAATGAATGTCCATTTATTGAAGATAATGTCAGGCAAAGATTTGTTGAACATTTCCAAATTTTGAATTTTTTGAATTTAGAATCTACAAGAATAAAGGACCATGGAGATTTTGAGCCAGAGGATCTATACCATGAAAAGGTCAAAATTCCAGATAGACTCAAAGAATAGATCTAGAAAAACAACATAGTGGAAATGAAAGCTCAAATTGTGGCAGATGTAGCACCAAATATGTTCCATCACAATAATGTTGGAGTTATCTATGCAAGAACTTCCAATTTCAGAATGGAACTAATAAGATCTATACCATTATATTCTATGGCAATGCCACATTTTATGGTTACAATTATTGAAGCTTCATTTTTAACAACACCAGCCCATACCATTGTTGGTATGAGGTCCAGACCACAAATTCCAAGGGGAACAAACCTTGTAAGTATGCATATAAAAATATTTAGTCACAAACAACTTATAACTAAAAACTAATTAATTCACTTTATAAACTATCCAATTAACTAAATATTTATAGTAATAATCATCAATATCTTATGGTTACTGAACTAATTATATTATTAGTTATTATTAAATATTGCTTAACTTATTAACTAGATAAATAATATTTGATTTGAAATATATATAATAATTTGTCAATCAATTAAAATAAATTAGTAATTGGCTAATATTGAATAATTAGCTAATTATTAATAACTAATAAATTATTATTATGTAACCAAATAAATCTAAATTAACTGAAATATTCAGTATTTAATAATTATTAACTATTAATTATAAATATTGAGTACTATTTTTTTATATCTAATAATATAATTACAAGATATCCTAGGCAAACTATTTTATTATAAGTATTCCCATTATTATTTTCATTCATTTAGCTAATAATAAATTTAAATATAAATATTTAATAGTAGTAATAACATTAATTCAATTATTATTGTAGCTAGTTAGCCAAGGTTAACTATTTTATTTTTATTATTCATATTATTAATTCACTCATTAAAGTTATTTATGAACTATTACAATAAATATTTTATAATTCTAATAAGTATATATTTCCTTCGAAAATAATTTCTGCATTTGTATAATAATTCATTGGATTTCCATTCTAACTAATAAATTTATTATTATGAAATAATAAAATAATAGTAATGAAAATAAAATTACATATAATTAATTTATTATAATCATTTAATTATTAATAATTATTAATTTTAAAATTTAAATATAAAACTTAAAACTATATATTAATATTTTAGTAATTATTATATTAATTCAATAATACTTCATAATTGATTACTTATAATAATAATAATAATTTAATTTGTAGCTAGCATAGGTTAGCTATTATTATTATATATTATTATGTCACTTGTTTGAATTATTATGATTTATTTTAATTAATTCTTCACTTTTTAATAAATAAAAAATAATTATTCATAAGTAAATTAGTCATTTGAAAAAATAATATTATTAATATATATTATTATTATAATAATATTTAATTTAATTTAAAATCATTTTAAGAAATATAATAAGACGGTTTGGATAAACTTTTAATATGGGCATAATATATTTAGCAAATATCTTGCATAAATTTTTTAATATACTCAAAATATATACTATTTAATGTAACCATAATATCAAGGCCATTTATGTTAATAATAATATTTGAATACACATATAATATGGTTGTTCATATAAATTCAAGATATACATTTATAAATCCTAATACACCCAATTATATTCCTTATAATTCATAAAATACACCTTTTTATACTCATAAGGTTACAACTAAATTGGTCACATTTGCAACTAATGGGACATAAATTATTCTTTTTAGATGAAAATTAAATTAAATGTTGTTCACATGGAAAGATGAACACCAAAATAGTCACAAACTAGTTGCAGTGTAGTCGCAAACTAGTTGCAGTGTAGTCACAAATATGACCAACACAAGAAATAGTTGCAAAAATGTCCAAATTTAGTTACAAATAATTAATAGTCACATGTAATCACAAATATAATGGTTAACATTTTGGCCAATTTCTACTAGTGATATTAACTCAAAAACCTTAAACAATCAGAGAAAATAGGAATGTACTATATAATCTATTATAAGACAAATCACAATGTTGAAACATGTAGAGTCAAAAGAAAAGAAAAGTTTATTCTTGTAGTTTCTCAGCTTAACTCTCAGTTCATCAGAGTATAAAGACCTATGAGGTATTCCTATCATATTTGTGGTGAGATTAGACATAGGATTACAGATTGTCTTAAATTCAATGACATGTAGAATATGTTTAAGAACAAAGGAGTGAAGACTACAGAGAAACAATCTATGGTGGAGCCCAAGGTTGTCAATCTTTTAATTCATGTAGTGGATGTCAACATGGCCATCACCAAAAGCAAGGTTTACTGAAGAATAAGTGTTCAAGGATAAAGAGCTAATCAATAAGAAGTTTGTTACTAACTTGGAAGAAAAATAGAGACTATAGCAATAATTTGTTAAGACTATACAAGAGATGCAAGCAGAAGACCCACCACAAAGTTTAAATCAAAAGGAAAAAGCATAGTGGAGTATAAGTTGGGTAGGACTACTAGAAATA
>Ga0209208_10004641_pt1 | contig 19395 bp, 11 predicted proteins | sample S1TSphfallax_3_FD_187694 | JGI IMG/M metagenome (GOLD analysis project Ga0209208, IMG submission 187694) | Host-associated microbial communities from peat moss isolated from Minnesota, USA - S1T2_Fd - Sphagnum fallax MG (SPAdes) (version 2) | ecosystem: Host-associated > Plants > Peat moss >... | reverse complement strand
CAACCCTCCCCCCAATAGAGAGCACTTTAAAATGGGTAAGTAAGTACTAACTTAACTTACATACAATTGTCCTCATTGCAATTGTCCAAAATTTGTAAGCGTATTTTGTATTTAGGGTTAGCCGCCGGTTTTGGTTCGTACCATGTACATTTTGCATGCTAAAGTAGCAACAATGTTTAGAGTGCAACAAAGACACGAGTCGAACGTGGGCGGAGAAGAAGAAGAAGAAGAAGAAGAGAGATATTCATGCACAATGTTTGTACTAGATGCAATGCAAGCGAGCTTTCGTTTTAATGCAAAAATGTCACACACACCAAGTCCAAAATCACTCCCTCCAAATGTATATATATACACACGTCTTTGGACCAAATTTTATCTTACCACCAACAGATGTCTTCAATTCTGAAGTCCCCCCTAAAAATTTTATTATTGTTAGTATTACTTAATTTATTACTTAATTTATTATTTAATTTAAATTAAATTTAAATTTAAAGTGGGGGATTCAAATTAACATTTTGGTGAAATATTAATAAAATTATACTAAAGGATGGCTTACCATGAATTATTCCTACTACCACCCAACTTTGAGTTTCCTAAAGTGGAATCTAACCTCTAGTCAACATTAGTGCCTTACAGAATTTTTTTAGGGGTCTTTTGAAAATTGTTAAATTGAACATGCATATTATGATAGTCTCATTATATGTTCTATGATTTGCATTATTAGGTTTGCAATTATACATGAGATTGATCTAAAACTCGTTGCAAAAATATGATGAACGATTTACCATATATGACTTTGTGTCCATCATCAACGATTGCCATTTGCAAAGTCATCCAATCGACAAAAAAAGGGTTTTGGATCAAACTTGACTTCAAAATGTCGAAAGATTTATTATTACCTCACCTCATAGTATATCCAAACCTTCATACAAACATAAATACCCATATTTAGCATATATGTAACCAACCATATATCCCAAGGTTCTCCAAGAAGATGATATAAATTGGATGTCATACTAACTTGGAGACTTAAACCTTAAACTTGACGAGGACCATGGGTAGGTACCAAATTCCAATTCTCAATCTTCATTCATTCATTCATTCATATAGACCCATCAAGTACTTCAAACCTCATTCACTCCATAGGACTGAAAATTTGGGGGAGGAGGAGGGGAGTCATGACACAACACATGTACCTATCCGATGATACTCGTCTTGATGGATTGACACTCAAACTTGGTACGTGTTAGGCTTTTGGTCATGGCCACAAAGTTCATAGTGGGCGTTGTTTAACGTCTTGTGTGTGCTAAGGAAAATTGTCGAGTAGAGTAGAGTAAGTAGTACATCAATTTGTTTGTCGACTTTTTAAACACTAAACCCTTGTAAAGTCAATATTGCATTGGGGACCCACTTGGGTGGGTATGATTCCATCATTGACATAAGCTTGCATTCTCTCTATTCTTCCATGAATCATCAAGTATTTGGAGGAGGAGTGGGGACTAAGTTAACTTGTACCCATCCTTTTTGGTTATTGTCATGGCCCACAATTTTTAGTTCAATGTGTGCACCAAGATCAAAACAAGACCATGGATGGATGGAGGGATCGTCATTGTGGAATGGCTTTGCACCCCTTAAACTTATATGGCAAAAGTGCAAACCAACAACAATTTTCAATAGGAAATGGGTTTTAGGGTTTAGGACTAGGGTTTTTTCCACACAAAATGAACTCATAATGTATAGAGTAAGAGGGACACCTTGTGCACATTCCTCCAAAATGTGGGACCAAATGAAGTGAAAGTGGATCCATTCCTTTTAGTCTCTTGTTCTCGAGGGGCCAAACCCCAACAACAAATGGGAAAAAGTGCGTGGTGGTGGGTTGTGGTATTCAATACCTAGTTACAAACTTCTTGTGCATCGAGACTATTAATCCACATCATTACTTACAAACAACATCTTCCCGATGCACCGCATGACATCTAAAACCCTAATTTAGTCTTGGGATGGGATGACATCTAAAACCCTAATTTAATCTTGGGATGGGATATTTATTATGTTTACAAGTAATGGAATTTTATTTTATTTTATTTTTGGGTAGGGGGCAGTTCTTTTTGTTATAACCCTCAGGTTCCAAGTTTTTTGAAAATTTTGAAGAAAAGAAAAAAAAAGAAAAAAACCCTATGCTTCCCATATATAGTTAGTTATAGGTTGAAATGGGTTCTTTGATTTTATGAGAACCACCAATCAAGAGTGCATATACATAGACCCAACCCATGCTTGCCACTTCTTTCTTTGGAAAATAGAGACCGGCACTACCACACGAGTGATTACATTAAAAAAAAACACATTTGGCCAAAATTTAGGCCCCCAAAAAAAATTTAAAATGGCAAATAATTAAGTGTCTTTTTGGGAATTCTAGTTGCCAATTATTATTTTATTTTACAAAAATTTAAAACACTTTAAAATATCTGGATTTTGTACGAGATTCTAATAGGTAGCCAAAACTATATAACGACACTTGAACTTTTTTTACTTTCATATTTGTTTATAGCCAAATTTGGCTAAATCACTCCCCTCAATTTTGTGATATATAAAATTTGACCACCATAACCCCACCCCCACCCCCCACACCCAAATTTAGCAAAATTAGTGGAACTTAGATTTATTTATTTTTTAATTCAAAAATTTCCCAATTTACATGTTGATGGAATAAAAGCCATATTTATTTATAGTTAAAATTTGCAGTCAAAACCTTTCATGCCAAAAAAGGAAATGCACACCCTAAAGGTTTAGGCCTAGACCACCATTATGGCTTTTCCCTTCTTGGGCCTTGCCATAAAAACCAGCTCCTTTCTTTTGCTTTACGGAAAACCGTGAAGCCCGGGCTGGCTTTGATTTTAATTCTTGATACTTACCGAGTATCATGGGAAATTTTTTTAATTAAAAAAATTGAGCCAGTTTTTGCACCGGGTAGCCTAAAAAGACCTAACTAGGGTACAAAATGCACCATAAAGGTTAAGGCCATGGCTTGGCTCTCACCTTCTTTAGTGAACAACCCCCCACCCACTCCTTGGCAAATAAAAATAGTGAAGTGAAAATAAATAAATAAATAAATAAATAAATTCCAATCTGTTGTTGTTGTTGCCAGACTCTTCTTGAGTCAGAAGTTTACTGGGGTTAAGCCTAAACCCCAGATCCACCCAAAGAACAACAAAAACAATAAGAATGATGTCCTTACTTACATTCAAGTCTAAATCCTCTCTAAGGGATCCTCCTCTAAACCCTAAACCCACATTCCACAATGGGTGGGGTGGGTTGGGGTAGGGAGGAGGAGTGGAGAGAGTTCAGATGTCAGGCAAAAGTCATGAGCTTGCCAAGCAAAGCACCAAAAACTCTGGAGGTCAAGGGATCAAAAGGGCATCATCATCAATCCATTCTTGTGAGACTTGTCATTTTGGACATGGATAGTTCTCATCAACTATGTTCCATGATGATGATAGTACTAGTACTAGTACTACTACTATTACTACTAGTCTCTTCATTACTTGTTCATTTATAGTAAGATAAGGAGGAATCAAATTGTCAGTCACCCTCTTTTGTAATGCATTTACTAGAGTTTTGGATTCATTGTTGTTGTATTATCATTATATTACATAGTATTACACTAGCTATATAAAACATATCACTACTATAAAATACTATAAAATAATGTGGGTGCAGTTCACTAGTCCCTATTCACTGGATCAAATGAATTCCATTATAAATTTAGTGAAAATCACTTAGTGTACATTGACACCTTTATATATATATATATATATGATTTATTTTTTCTTTGGGTTTATTCCAAATCAGATTTAAAAAGAAGGGATGTGTGTCAAACACACCGTGGCGCTTGTCATTTACATTAAAAAGTGAGTATCTTAAGGCAAAAAAGAAGAATTATGGAAAACTCAAAATATTTCACCATGCAAAAATATAATCTTCCAAAAAATAATAATTCTCTAAAAAGAAACCAAAAAAATCCTTCAAGATATTATTATAACTCTATAACTCTCTAACCCTTATTCTTCACATTATGCTTCTTCATTCATTTAGAGTTTAACTAGCTCCAAGTGCTACAAGTTCCCTCTTTGCTAATATATTATAACTTACTCTTGTGTATGGAAAATGGATTTTGCAAAGGACGAATGGACGCATTGCTCTTGCACCCATTGCATCAAATCAAACCCATGTGAGTGTGTACAACAAATCATAAATTATGATGGCAACATATGGCCCCCCATGCATGTGGGAGCATAAGTATGCCTTACTTAGTACATAATTTTTTTGCCTTACCAATGTTTCATAACTTATCCATCCCAAAGGAGGAATGATCGTGCCCGCACTTATTGGATTCCCACATCAATCAAGTAAGTAAGTAAGTAAATCCCTCCGGCTACATTGCATCCCCCCCTCCTCGTAGTACATTGTGATTCTTGTGGACCTTTCAAGACCAAAGAGGGAAATTTTATTATTTTTAAAAAATTATTTTTAAATTATCTAAATTTTTATTTAAATTTTTAAAATATTTTTATTTAAAAATAAAATTTGAAATAAAAAAGCCCTACTACTCCCATGCCCATACCCAATTCACCAAATTTTGTGGCCTTCATCTCCCCACCACCTAAGTTGTTGTTGCAATTGGAGTTGAGTTCTTTTTTCTCCAGCCCTAGTTGTCCCATCTAAAGAAAATGGGGTCCACTTTGGAGGGTGGGTGGTGAAGATTATAAAGGGGCTCATAAGATAAAAAAATTGGTGGGTACAACAATATTTATTATGTGAGAAAATATGGCCTCTAGTTGTGGACCTTGCTCATGGCATTTTGTGCTAGGTCAAAGACCTTGGTGTTGATTGAGGGACATAATTTGGAAGAGTTGGTGTTGGGATTTGGAGTCTTGTGTTCACTTTTGTTACCAATTGGGGATTGATGTAACTTAAATGCCATCCCACTTGGGTGGTGGTGACTTACAATCATTGATTTGGTTGGCATCTTCAAACTTCATGTTGCCATGGACCCAAGTAGCCTATATATACATATATATATGTATGTATGTATGTGTGTGTGTGTGTATGTATATCTAGCTTCAAAATGTTATTTCAAAATGACTCACAAAGATACTACTATTTGGGAGTGGTGTTGTTAAGCAACACTAGATGGAAGTTAGTCCCAAGATGATGGGTGAAGCATTTTATTGTCTCAATTGAGTTCAAAATTCAAGTCATTACATGCCTCATAGTACATACCTAAATGTAATCATGGGTCATTTTTATTATTCATATTCAATGTTTGTATGGTATATATTGGCTTATGCTTGGTATTGACAATTGTATCAACTCTAGTTACAAAGACAAAACTGCCCTTGGCCCTTGGCCCTTGGCCCTTGTTTGTAGAGATGTAAGGGCCTAACCTTAAAATTGCCTCGTGTATTTAAGGTTTAGAGGAAATGGGTTCATAGATACCACCAAATGGGTATCACTTTTGGTGAGAAGCATACTCTTGAGAATTGGGTGGGCTGATACTTGTCCCAACCATAAACCTTGAGTATGGTAAGGCTATGGGTTTAGGGTTGGTAGGGTCTCGGAGGTTAGGGTTTCCAATTACATTAAGGGTTTATGAGAGCTGTTAATTAATGCTTAAAATGTGTCTTGTGGAGACATTGCTCTCCATGGGAATAAATCACTCCTACAACACTTGCTTGAGCCCCACTTTGCATTCTTGTTTTGTTTGTGTGTAGCTTGTACACTTTTACTTTTTTGTGGGTGTTTTTGTTTGCGGCGTTGGTGGTCACACTTTATTCCTAGTGTTCTAGGTGCATTCCTAGAGCTTTCCTTCCTTTACAATTTTTAGTGAAAATTGTGTTCAATATTCAACAACTTTTTCATCATAAGTCAAAACATTATGAAACCAACTCAATGCACCCCTATTCAACAAAGGCTTTCCAAACACATCAAAAGTGCAACAAGAGGCATTGTGGTTTAGGAGATCTCAATGTGACAAACAAACAAAACAAACAAATTACCTTTCTTCATATATGTATGACAATTTGCTCCTACTCCTTGTGCCATGCTCCTTTTGATGGTACTTCTTCCCTTTTTTGCTTCTTTATAGGTTGGAGGAGCTTTTCAAGCAAATGCATGTTGAGATTTGACTTTCAATTTTTTAATATAAGTCTTTTTTCTTTGTTTGTTTTGTTTGTTATTTGGTTTTTTTTTTTAATGTGTTTGTTTGTTTGTTTGTCAAAACGTGTATGTGTGCTTTGTTTTTGGTGTTTATGTTTGTTTGTGTGTGATCGTTCATGTGTTTATTTTAAGTTTTTTGGGCTTAGAATGTAACTCATACATAATTATTGTTTCGTGCGAGATTTATAGCCTTGCTAGCCTATTATACAGTTTATTATTATTTTTCAGAATCATGTATTTTTGACATATCTGATTGTGTTATTTTCATATGGATTTCATTAATTCATTAACAACCACATAATCTTGTTTTAACCAATGATTACACAATATATTGCCAATTTAACATTACATAAAATGTTCTATTTACCACAAATGCTCACCTTTTAGATTGCACTTATCATGTTTCAAATGCATATATAATGCATTGTATAATTGGTTATATTGTAATAAAGATAATCAAATATAGGAAATGATTGATAATATTTTAAAAAGTTAATGGGACAATGACTTTGAAAAAACATGCGAATATGCATGACATGCTATAATTGTGGGAAAAAAATTGAGGAAAAAATAAACAATTCATTGAAAGGAACTTGGCAAAGAGCTTGCGTTTACCAAACAATGGAAATAATCCAAGGACGAAATCAAAAAAATGATTAATATGTAATTTTAAAGATAATGGGGTGATGATTTTGAAAAAACATGTATTGTGGATGCATAACATGCTATAATTGCTGAAATTTTTGAAGAAAAAATAAACAATCCATTGAAAAGAACTCTGGAAAAAAGATTAACAAAAAAGGCCAAATGTGTAGGTTCAACTTTGATTGATTGATTTATTCATTCATTTGCAATGGATCCTTTCAAAAATGATGACATGTAGCAAAATTACCTTAGCCTTTTAATTATGAAAAATCATTTGCCTATTCGTTTCATGAAACCATTTGGTTTAAGTGCATGTCAATGCATTTAAGTCCTTGTATTATTTTTCCTCATGAAAACATGGACTTCTTTACTTGTATTAAGGTTAACCAACATTTGTAACACATTTTTAACCTTCCCTCATGACTGTATCATTATTAAGTTGTGAATATTTGGGCTCGAAAAACATTTGTGAAGGACTTGTTTTGAACATTTTTTTAAAGCATATCAATATGCAACAATAAATGAGAGAGTTTGTAAATGTCTAAGATATGATCATCTAAGGTCTACACATGCAAATTTACATAAATGAATAACTCAGCTTAACAAATATAATAAGGGCCCAAAAAAAGTAGAATAAGATGTGTTTTGATTATGGCTCACCCAAAAAAACTTAACACTTTAGTGAAGATAAGGTAGTCCTTCAATTTCATTCTAAATGATAAGTTATTTTTCCCCCAACCTTTGTTCATTCATAAGTAATCAAATGTTAATAGCATTTTCAATTTGTAAATATGTTTCACAAGTTTGATAGTAAAATAATTGTGTTTCAAGAAATGTCACAATTTCAATAAACATTTGTTCTTTGTTACAAGAAACAAACAATTGTGAAAGTTACTAGTCAAGTTACTAGTCAAGTTGTTGTCAATTGTCTTTTTTGTTTTGTGAATATTTGTGTGTTGAACCATTTTTGTGGGTATTGGCTGCTCAGTGATGTATTACATTTTATAATAACCATGAGCTTGAAACTAAAGGAAGAAGTCACATTTGCATTTTATGTAGAGATTCAATGGTTGATGATTAAAGAGTTGGTGTGAAGTTGGCTTTATTTGCTTTTAACCTTAAAAAGGCAATTTGTCCTATCTTGAATTCATTCTTTCATTTTAAGAGTAGTATGAAGATAAACAAATTCATAATATGTTTTCATTGATGTTAGACCCTATATTTAAAAACATTTGTTTAGTGCATTCATTCATTGGCCATGAACAAGGTGTGACTATTGTTAAGGAGTGTGATAAAAGATTTTTGTTTCCAATGTTTTTGAAATTTCATCACCATTCCCATCCAATGGTAAAATATAAAATGGTTTTGCTAACGAAAAAGATTATGAGGATTGTAGTTTACATATTTATTGATTGAACATCAACATAAGTAAACCAACTAAGGAACTTGTCAACATATAGTTATTGATTTTCAAATAATATCAAGTGGATGTGAAGGACATCAAGTGTCATTCACAATAGAATGAGAAACATGAATGTATGTTTCACACTATCTTTTTTGGAAGGGGCTTCTCTTGGTTTCAACTTTAAACCATTTTACCATTGGCCTACCTTTTTGCTAGTGGTGGATTCAAGATTGAAGGTCATGCCCTTGAAGTTGGCTACATGCTTGTTTCATCTATCACTATGTCCTTGCAAGTTCCCATTAGATCTTGGGGATGGGTTAATTTCTTCCTTCCATCCCCTTTAACAATTGGATTGTCTTTATTTGTTTCCACCATCACAATATATTTGTTTGTAGGTTTAAAGGATTACATGAAATTTGTGCCCTTCCCCTTTTCCATTGTATTGACTAAGGTCCCTAAACTTTTGATCAAATTCCTTTAGCCAAAACTCTTAGCCTTAGGCAACTTTTTGCACCTACAACCATTGTATTTGTAACTATTTCACTCCAAGTTTGTGGTCATCGTGTCAGGGTATCTCCATGGAAAATCAATGATCTCAAGGGGTAGTGCAAGGGTGGGAAAGTGCTGAAATCATACACATTTACAACATTGGTGTGGGAGGCTTGAATAGAAAAACCTTTGTAAAATAATTGTCCCCAATGCATATTTCTCATCAAGGAGGGGATCCTAATGTTATTAGTCAATCTATTAATGTTCACAACTACAATTTAGATCATGGGGCCCAAAAGGTGTTTGATGTTTGAGTCTATGAGTTTTATATCAATGATGTCACCAATTTTGCTAACTAGGAGAGTAAGCTCATTGACATTGCATAATTGTTCATTCAAGTATGGTAATTATACCTTGATCATGTGGGAGAGTGAACATTATACATCCAAAACATTGAAATGTGGTTGTCATTTTGAAAATAAAACATCATCCCATTCCATTCAACAATGAAAATATTTCTTGTTTCCTTCACACATTTGTCAAAAATACAATGCTGAAAAATTATCTAGTGAAGATTTTCAATAATAAGAAAAACTCATGAAATGGATTTTCATGTAGTCTATAAATGTTTGGTGTGATGGGTGCCCTCTAATCAACCTTCCAATTACCATTTACCCAATGTGCAAAATAGATGCCTTTCTATATTCGAATACGTAGGCATCTGTGAAGTCCAAGAAAAGCTTTCACAACAAGTTGATTAGTGATGAACCTCGAGCTTCATCCATTGGGTCGGGAAGGATTGTCTTGATTCAATTCTTGATGTGTTGCATTATGAAAAGCTTAGTATGGAGGATAAAAATTATGGCATTTTATTTGCTTTGAAGAATGATGGTAATAGGGCCTATAGTAGTGATGATGACTAGTTCATAAGGATTTGCAATAAAAATTTTACAAACTTGGTTTCCCCATCCTCACTTATGTTGCTTGGATTTGGGCAAAAGTTTACAAGGAAAAGCAACATAGGGGTAGAAGAAACATACTTCATATAAAAAAGAGAGTCGATTTGTGTATGAAGACAATCTTTGTGAAAAGATTTCTCAACTTTGTTTGTGTCTATTGTAAGGACATAGGAGGATAAGCTTTGCTCTTGTCCCTTTTTCCATCAATCCCAAATTTCATTGAGTAGCTACGACAAAAGTGGCAAAGCTCTTAGAGAAGATAGGAGATTTGATTGAATTTTTTGCAAACTCCAATGGGTTGTGATTTTGGAGACAACAGGTGTTCATTGTTGTGATGCATTATTCTTGTTGTAGCATAAATTTCATTTGCATGATGCTTTCAAAACAATGCACCTTTAAAATTAGTTGAGAAAAAAATATCAAATGAAGCGTTAAGATTTTCAATGCCATTTTTCTTGTTTTTTGGGCTCCCTTCATCAAATTCTTCCCACTTTTCTCTTCTTATTTTTTTAGGCACATTCATTGAGGTTGCAAGTCCTTAGATACACACCCCTAACCCTCCATAATTCCTAGGAATGCCATTGCCCTGATGCTTGAAGCTTCGAGTTGGTAGCAACATTCCAAACCTTTTTTGCCAACAATAAATGTTGAGGTCAAGGATTCCATTGCTCGTACATTAATTATGACTAAACCTAGACTAAACATCACTAGACAAAATCACATTGAACAACACCAAGAGTGCTACAAAAACACATCTTCCTAAACATCTTCCTTTAATATGAACACTAGAGAATGAAAGCTCATCACCTCAAAGCTTCTTTCCTTGAAGGTGATTCCAAACTTTAGACTTCATTTTTGAAAGGGGTTCTTGTTTCCTTGTTGAAAATATTGGTTCTAATAAAATTGGGAAATAAGACTTTGAGAGGGGAAACAAGGTCCCACAAAACATGATATCGTAGCATAGGGTTAATTTCCACATGGACAAAACATATATATATATATATATATATGATCTCACTATTTTTCATGATACTTTCCATAAGTTGTTATTTGGACAAATTTTAAATTGAAATTTGTTTATCCCATTCCTAAGTAAAGAGGCATGAAAAGTAGTTGTCTTTGTGAAGATGCATTTTTATTAGAAGTTAAAAAAAAAATTCAACACCTTTTCCACCAATATTCATGTCATTTCTTTTCAATTGAATTTGAATTCATGGTAAAGTATGGATCCAGTATATAGGAAACCTTAAACATGTTCCTTTTTAATCCCTTATATGCCTCCTTCCCACTTCCAACAATGCTGATTCCTGTACGCCTTGAAGCCAGATATAAGATGCTGCAAGCATAATAAGAAAGGTTTCATGATAGGGGAACATTCAAAACCCCAAAGATCTGCTTTGGCAGAAGTTAATGCTTTTTCCAACGGTTCTGAAGCTAGTCCCCAAGTAAATAACATTGAAAGGCACAGAAACAGAATCAATCCAACCTCTTGCCATCCTGATATTGAAATTGATTCAATTTGGTTTTGAAACATAACTTTAGCATCTATTTGCAAAAGTTCGTTTCAACCCTAAACCCTAAAACCCTGTCGGATTTGCAGGTTTTCAGGTTTGCAAATTATGTGGACAATTTACATTTCAAGCTGAACTATTATTGCTGCAGATGCTTCAGGATCAAATTGCCAATGCTCCATCAACATGTTCTAAGTTCAACTCTCCTATGCAAACATAACTGTCCACATACATCCATGCTAAATACCACACACATTAGACCAGCCTCAATATGGGCTGAGATTACCTGCAAAATGACAGGCATATTTTGTTGTATCCCATCCAATCTCAAGCACCCCCATCTTCATCCTCTACATCAACTCCTGACCAGCACAAAATTCACATATTGATTAGGTCGCCCCAGGCCTAATGAACCTAACAAGACATGCTTTGAATAGAAAGCACTGTGCTTCAAACAATTTGAAAGAGGGAAGATGAGTTTTGATACCTGAAGAGTCTTCCAGAAAAAGCCTTTGGTAGAATAAAGATCTCTGCAAGAATCCCAGGCTATAAGACCATCTGAGCATCATGAAAAAGTACTTGTTTGATGCTTGGTGTTGAAAGCACATTGGAATCTATATGATACCCCACTGGACTACTTCCACAAGAGCAGGATTACCCACCTAACACAACTAAGCTTGACATAATTGGTGATATACCCAGGATCAGATAATGCCATCAAACCCCCAGTTAGGAAACTAGGCTATGATTACAAACAGACAAAAGAGAACCAAGCTCAAATCTGGGGTATTAAGAGAAGAAATCACAAGACCAAGAACTCAATAGGTAACTCAAGATCAAATATTTCTTGCCTGAGGGCAGCACATCAAAAAATGTTACAAGAGTCAACATATTACATAAAAATGAGTACCCTCATTCCAGAACTTTGATGATTTGCATCTAAAAGTCAGGTGTCAGGAGTAGCACCTATGTCACTATGAGTTTAAGAGTCGAGTTGACCCATGCAATACACTGGGATTTGGTCCTGATTCAAAGTACTCCATTTCCTGAATGCTCAACTTTGCAAGAGAATTCAAAGAATGGGGTCCGCCTCTTCATTTCAGAAAGCATTAAAAAGCCTTGAAAGTGAAATGAAGGGATTGCAAGTTGGATAAGAAAAGCTCACCAACATACAGGGTTCCAATCCAAACTTACTCTGAGCTTTCCTTCTTCACACAGAGCAGGAGGAGATGATACAACAAAGCCATAATGGCAAAAAAAGGATTCTCCATCTTGTCTAGTTAATGGGACCACATAACTTTTGAGTAAGGTGCCTTCAACATCTCGCCAGTTTTCCACTGAGATGAACCAAAAGTTGGTATTGGGCTTCCAAATTGAGGCCCTGCTTGAGAAGAAACATCCTCTCCATTTGCAATATCCTCCATCACTTCCATGGGCTCAATATCTGCCATTTCCTCTTCATCCCCCAACTGTGCAACACTATTATCCATGTGTGTAGACATCATGCCTGACACAACAGGAGACAAATTCTTGGTACTTGGTGTCGGAACTGCAGGTATGACAACCATTTGGCTGCCATTGCTGGTCTGTGGGTCACTGTCATCTTCCATAGGGAAATTATCCAAAGATGTTACAATGGGAGGCAATGATGAGCATGATGATACTCTTTGCAGCCTCCTTGAGCTAAATGCTGATGATGGTCCACCTTGAAGATCAAGAGCTGCACACACATCAGACCACTTCAGTCAACTAAGAAGCAAAAGCACTGCCAGAGTGCCATGCATGTCAATGTGGGCTGCTCTGTCTAATAATCTGGTCAGACACAAGAATATGATATTCTTGCCAAAGCAATAAATGATTTTCACTCTTGCAACCAGAGTTGAAACCAGAGTTGGAAAGAGTTGGGGTGAAATTTATGTTCCATCAGACAAGGTAAACTATGACAACTTCATTCAAAACATGACAAAGTTTGACACAGCAAAACCAGCAAGAACTAGAAATGTGGACCTAAGACCAAACCAAATATCATTCACTTCAACAAACTCTGAGACTTTCAGTTACGGTTTCCCACATGCACATGAGACCTGCAATACAAGCTGACTAGGGGTTGAGGTTCTGTCACAGGACCCCTGGCCAAGCAATGATATATCCTTTGGACCCATCCACCCCCAACAGTTGTAAGTCTCTTTCTACCTTCTAGAAAGTGGAATGGACTACCTTCAAATAGGCCAGTCCCGCATACTGCATTGGCAGAAGAATTAGTGAAAGCAGAAGAAGGGAGGCCTGCATTGCTGCAGAAGCCATTGTTGTCAGTACACTTGATAGTGGCCAGATATCCAGCTGAATTGACTTTGATTGGCAACTCTGAAGATCCTGTTGGAGAAGGTCCACCCGGGTAGAGAGGTGGATTTAAAGGTCTATACAGCACCAATGCTTTTTTCTCAGCTCCAGTCACAACAGTGGGTACTGGTGCTGCAGTAACAACAGGTGGATCTGGTGGTGAAACAGGTGGCTCCAAAGTTACTGGAGAATTAACATGTTCTTGTTTTGAAGGTTCAAAGGTCGGCTGCCAGATATTTGAAGGTGTGCAGGAATCCTGCGTGCAAAGAGAAAAAATAATCCAAAGAAACATCAAATAAAAAATTCTTCTGAGAATGAAGAACATTCCTTCTTTAGTTTAGGATGGAAAGAATTTGCTTCAGCCTTCTACTAAAACATCCATGTCGATAACACTACAGTACCTCCCAGTGTGTTGTTCTGCGAATAAAGAATAGAGAGTAGAGTACATCTGAACAACTTGTTGTGCCATGAAATTCCCCTACACTGGTGCAATCATGAAGCACAAAACAAATCATCAGCTGTTGAATGAACCTGCCAACAGCCAGAAAAAGCATGTGGCCAAGCTAATTTTTTTGAAAGGAAAACCCAGTGAACTCCTCCCATGTCTTCAATTGACATCTTCAATGAACTCTCAAGAAGCAAACATAATGCAAAAACTAATCCCATGAGCTGCTGGCAGCCTAACATTCAATCTAGTTCAGTCATGGCAGAAAAACAGAGACTGCAACAAGAATGCCTTTAAAACCTTCAAACTGCAAAAACATTCCCGCACATCTCTCAAAGTTTTGCTTAGGGCGGAAACTTTGGCCATAAATTCAGGACACACTCAAACTAACCAACATGGCAAAAGAGAAGACCTTGATGCTGGAAAGGGAAAAAAAACAAAGCAGGGAGGCTGTGTCTTCAGCTTTCCTACAACGGAAATTGAATATCTATTATGCTCTCAGATGCGTAACAGGCAGAAGGCAGCCATGCAAAAGTTCCACAAAGTGAGACATGATGCAAAACGCAACGGCAATGCAAAATGACAAAAGGATAATAAAGATGCTGCGGTGACTGCCAACGGAAAGTGGACCTCGCGACATGTCTCCTGGCAGCCCGCCTTCGAGACTAGCGGCCTTCCCGTTTTCCGCAAGACGACAACAGGAACGAAACCAAGCGACACGAAGCAACAAGAAGGAAGGAAGAAAAGAAGGACCAGAATGTCATCACTGCCAAAAACACAGACAAGCAAAAAAGAAAAAAGGTTCCAAACTAAAACGCAAACTAGGTAGGGTCATCAGAAAGCCGAAAATCCAAAGGAAAGAGAGAACTTACCCCGACTCGAACTTTCTTCGTCGGAGATATGCTCACGTTTTTCAACAGATCCGTCACCAGATCGTCCGGCTCCTTCCGCTTGGCATGAAACGCTTTCATGCTCATCATGATTTCCCGTTACTTCTCCTCCTCCACGTCCTCTTCCACCTTCTGCTTCTCCTTCTCCTCCTCCACGTCCTCTTCCACCTTCTGCTTCTCCTTCTCCTCCTCAACCTCCTCCTCACGCTGAACACTTGACCTCATGCTCTACTTTAACACCACTGAAAAACCGCATCCCTCCACCAAATGAGCCCAAATTTCTCCCGAATCGAACCACAGACCCGAGCGCCACGAAGATACCTGAGAAACGAAGCAACGAGAGCTGGTTTTGGTGAGAGGATGCGTGTAGCAGCAGCAGCTTTCTCTATCTCTCTGTGGCTATGGCTATGGCGCACAGTCTTCGTCCTCCTCCTAGTCCCTGACACCGTACTCGGCAGCTTAGCCTTTCTATGGAAGAGGGAGAAGCGCACCCCCCTGCCCCCCCCCCCCTGCCCTTGAAAAAAAAAGAAAAAAAAGAGTGGGGCAATTTGGGCCCCCCACTAGACCCATCAATCCTGCATTGCGATAGTTAAAAATCCCATCAATTTTGGCTTTGTCGCATTATATAGTGCTTTTGGGGGTCGTTGGGGGGGGGGTGTATTACAAATTAAAATGTGCTAAAATCAAATTTTAGAAATATATATTTTCAATAGCCATAATTCTACCAAAATTGAAGAAAAATTGCCAGATTTTTATTTGTGGTTCAAGTAGGTTTTAGTTGAAGAGAAAAAAGAAGGATGTTTTTTAAGAAATTACTTTCATATTTAGCTAAATTTAGCCTTATTTGGCTAAATCTTCATGTGGATCATCATTGCCACTTTGGTTGGTTACATCACAAAATGGCGTCTCAATCAGCCTTTTATTTAATTTTTATTGCTGGCTATATATTATTAACGAGAAAGCTATATTAGAAATTAAAAGTGCTAAAATCAAGTTTTTTAAAGATTTTCAATAGCCATAATTAAACCAAAATTTAAGAAAAATCGCCAAATTTTTATTCATGGTTCAAGTAAGTTAGTGGGGAGGGGGGGAAGGGGGAGAAGAATGTTTTTAGAAAGTTTACTTTTCATATTTAGCTTGTAGCCAAAATTTGGCTATATTTCTGGCCACCAACATGATTCTGAAAAATCTTTTTTTTTCTCTCTCCACAAATTTTGTCACAATTATTGATAGAAAGATTTGGGGGCCATCAATCATCCATAGAAAGATTTAGCCAAAATTGGCTATATATAAGTAACATGTGAAAGTGTAAATTAAAAAAAACATCCTTCTATGGTATTTCTGGCTACCTACATGAACAAATGTTTTTTCTGACACATATTGCCATTTTTTTCAAATAAATTTTGGGAAACCTTTTGAAAGTTCTTCGTTTTTAACTATAAATTCTATTGATTTTTCTGTTTTGCTGGAAATTTTGGGGAAAAAAAAATTATAAAAAAATAAAAAATTCTGTACATGAACCTTGTAAATTTCTTATTTATATTTATTCATATTTCTCACAATTTGAAATATAACTTCATTTTTGCATTTGTAATTTCTCTTTTTTGGCAAAATTTCACCACTAAATCATAGGTGCTGAATAATTATTTTATTTTTCAAATTCCTCTTCCAACTTTGGTAGTTGGAAATATATATTAATTAATTAATTAATTAATATAAAATTTCAACAATAACCTACCCAACTTATTTGGTAGGCTTTCCTCAACTCCGACCAAGCCTCTAACATAATGAGACCTTTTTATATAACATTTTTGTATTGCTTCTTTTTGCAAAAATGGGGAGATATAATGTTCTACCAATAAAGATAGAGAAATATTGTCAATTATTGGATACCCACTCACCAACCATGGATTGGATTGAAGCAAGAAAATCTTAAGGTTTTCATCCAAAAAAAAATCATATTTTGCCTTCCTTTGTAAATTTTAAAAGAAAATTAGCATTTCAAGAAAAAGAAAAAAAATTCAAAAATTCAAAAAAAAATTAATTATTGCCAAAAGCCTGAAAACATATTACTATGCACATTGCATGTGCATAGGGAGGATTTGAGCATAAAATTTTGGCCCCAACTTGATCTAATGTGTATGGGATATCCCAAATACTATGTATGCTTATGACAAATGGTCATGTTCCATATAGGTAAGTAAGTGCATTCAATGTTTTAAATGTGTGACACATATAGAACTTAACTACATGAAATGGCAATTTTAAAGTGCAAAGAAAGAGGCTTTTTAATCACATTTAAATCATTTGTTTTAATGCATAAATCAACAAGCTTAAAATTCTCATAATTTATTTATTTTATTCTTTCATTTTTTTTACAATGTATAAATCATAAGTATAAATAATGAAAGTAGGAGCTAATGTCAATGGCATCATAATATTTGAACTTTTAAAAATTATGAATTATATTCAATTATAAAATCTTTGAATTGACACTATATAACCTTCAATTAATCTAAAGCTTTTTTTTCCTACTTGTGGGATTCTAATCAAACTTTAGATGGTCAAGATGTCACATAAAACATTCAATGAAAGGTGCAAAATTATAACAAAATTTGGTGTCCATCAACTTATAAGAGGTTACACCATTTGTCTCAATATGTTAATTTAATTGTTCATTAACTTGCCTTTCACCATTCCACCCTTTAGGGCATTTGTCGCTTGGATTAAAAAAGATGCCCTTTCAATGCAATATCCTAGACTTAATTTCAACAAAATGTTTTAAATTCCTTCTTCAAAAACATTAGCTTCAACAAATTTCAACCATTTACAAGGTTTTTTTTTTTTTCAAAACAACTTTCAAAATTACTTTGCTTCATATGGCTTGCCCTTTCACTATGTGATATGTTTTTCATGTTAACAAACATATTTCATAGACTTGAATTATGCTTCTTTAACTAAGGGAATATATGTTATACATTATGGTGTAGTTATGATTTGTTGATTTCAAATTATTTTCTTACATTATGATGCACACATTGTGATAGTGGGGATGGAAAATATGAAAAGAGGATTCAATTTCTGATTTTTGGGAATTTTAATTTGCATATGGGCATCAATTGTATGTTTATTACGTTATTCATTTGATTCTACTAGGATCAACAAAAAAGTTTTGGAAAATAATTTTGAAATTGCATGTGAGCAACAATTACATGTTAATTATGTCATTCATCTATTTGTAATGGAATCTACAAAAAGGTTTTGGAAAACAATTTTGAAGCGAAATGATACTTGCACGTGTTCTAAAAATTCAACAATAATGAATCTATGGATGACAAGGAAAAACAAGGGCAAGCATGGTGATAACATGTTTCAAATTGTGAAAGAAAAGTATATAATGTCAGATGAAGCATTTGAAAAGGTGTTGGCCTACTTGCCACTTCATGCACTTTTTCGAGCTCGATGTGTATGCAAGAAATGGCAAACACTAATTTCATCACCTAAATTTATCAAGGTTCGATTAGGGATTTCTCTAATGGTGGCATCTCCATACCACCCCATGGTCCTTTCTCAAGGTTATGGTCGCCAATGTTGTGTGTTTGATGTTGTGTTGAATAAATGGCAAAACATGGCTCCCCTTGATTTTTTGCCTTATAAGGTAACTTATGTAGCAGGAGCGAGTGGACTATTATGCCTCAAGAATTGTTTTGAACTATTCGTAATTTCCAACCCTATGACAAAAAGTTGGAGGAACTTGCCTCGTTCTTTGAATCACCTTGCAATTTGGCAATGCACAACACACATGTTTTTGGATGCCATTACACAAGTTTACAAGGTTATCGTTGTTTCACAAACCGGAGTAATAGAGATCTTTGATTCAATGTTAAACAATTGGATTGTCATTTCAACAAAATTACCATATGGTGTGATGAATGTAAGGGGAGGTACTGGGGCTTTTTGTAATGGTTTCATATATTGCATTGTTGATGAAGGATTTCGGTCTAAATGTAGCGGTGTGATAGCTTACGATGTGCAACTAGCTATATGGAGTTCCATTCTTGTTGCTCTTCCTTTAGGGTTTGGTGAAATGCGCTCCTCTCAATCCCTTCAACCTAGATGTTTATCTGCATCTCTCATCGAATGTAAAGGTTGTGTGATGTTAGTGGCTGAAAAATTACAACTAGGGGCCACACATATACACATTTTTGAACTACAATTGATGTCACTTACATGGTTAGAAATGACTTCCATGCCATTTGAATTTGAAAGTTTTAGGCAAGGTTTGAGGATAGATGGAGTTGTGGTCCATGGAAATCTCATTTGCTTCACAAGCCAAACAGGGAATATGACATTGTTGGATGTAACAACTAGATCATGGCAACAATTACCTAAGTGTCCATTGTTGATGGGCAAGAATAATAATTTTGAAATTGCCATATTTCCTTTTATTCCATCATTAGATGTTCTTGTGTGAGACACATACTTTTACATTAAT
>Ga0209208_10004639_pt1 | contig 19400 bp, 22 predicted proteins | sample S1TSphfallax_3_FD_187694 | JGI IMG/M metagenome (GOLD analysis project Ga0209208, IMG submission 187694) | Host-associated microbial communities from peat moss isolated from Minnesota, USA - S1T2_Fd - Sphagnum fallax MG (SPAdes) (version 2) | ecosystem: Host-associated > Plants > Peat moss >... | reverse complement strand
TGTATATATATATATATATATATATATATATACACACTACAATAGGATAAATGTGGATGTGTTAGTGTAAATGATTTACTCTTACACTAGATTTACACATCATATATACAAATATTGACACTTACATGCACAACATTGATGTAAAACTGAAGTCCTAAATTTATTATTTATAAAAAAAATTACTTAAATTATTAGACAAGAGGAGTTATGCATGAATAGTTATTAACACAACTCACAAATTGCTTCAAAACATTTTTGTAAAGGCATCAATGTCAATATGAACCAATTTTTATTAAAGGAAAATGTGTTTGATTATTAAAAACCTATATGCAAATTGCAAAGTTAAACAAGCCCAACTTCTTACATATATCATTGAAGGTAATGACATGATTCAAATGTTGCCTAAAGAAATGTGGGGAGAAGGTTGTTGATGATCATAGGATTGTGTTTGAAGGACCCTCCAAAACCCAATAGACCCAAAAATCACAAATTATGTTAGTGACAAGTACAATGCGAGAAGTATCATATTAATGTATTAAAGGGTTTAAAGAAAGGGATGCTCATGAGAGGAAGGTTTATGGAGGTGCAAGCACAGGCAGAAGATAGGTGGATGTTCACATGTCAAATGATGAACTCAAGAGGTTGGCATGCTCATGAAGTTGGTGTGCTCAAAAGGCATCACATGCAATGATGAGTTCACAAGGTCAACGGGGTTAGGTGCCAATGAATCAATGATTTGAGAAGAAAGAGGAGGAAGGGCATTGTGTGCCCAAGTGTCACATGCTCAAACATCAATGATGAACATGTGAGTTGATGGGGTTACGTGTTAGTTAGTGATGCAAAAGGAGGAAAGGAGGAATTGAGGTCAGTGAATCATTGACACAAGAGGAGGAAGGGAGGAGTTAGCAAGGTTAGTGAATCATTGATGCAAAAGGAGGGGAGGAGTTGGTAGGGTCAGTGAATCGGTGATGCAAGAGGAGGAGGGGAGGAGTCGATAAGGTTAATGAATTACTAAAGCAAGAGGAGGAAGGGAGTAGGGGTGTGTGTGTTCCATGCCCAGGTGTATGAAAGTTCAAAGCAATCAAGGAGGTTTATGGAGGTTTGGTTGCCAACCCTTTAGTGTACAACAATGTGTTAATTAGCCATAACTAAGCTTATGTTGTCCTCCAAGATTGTAAAAGAATATTTCCCCAATATTAAAAACATTTAAATATGAGTTTAAGGGCACAATGGTGTATGTTGTAGGTTTTTATGAAGCAAGCAAGTCTCAAGCTTGGGAACTAGTAATCTGCTCCATTTCCTCTTCCTTCCCAATTTTGATCCTTAGCATCAAAGTTATGCTGAGTGCTAACCAACAATGTGATTGAGTCTCCCTATCTTTTCCAGAAATGTGACACCACCTCGAGATACAAACTTTTTATGAACAAATTATTATATACTGATCTACACTCGGTGTCAAAAGCTGATGAAATTAATGTGAGTTATGGCAACTAGTCATTACCATTAAACTTAGAGGTGGAATTGCCTTCTGTAGTTCTATGTTTTTTCTAGTCCTTAAGGACCTCTTTTCCTTGTTTTTTGGACTTGAACCTTGCCCACTCTTCTTGGTTTTTTTTGGGTTGAGGGTTCTTATGCTTGGTTTTCTATTTCTTTGGAATTGGAATTTCAGGTTTGGCTCAAGTTACCTTCAATGTCAGAACCAAGGAAGCCAATCCGGACTTGGTTCTAGAATTAGCCCTTCTTAAGTTTGTTCCAATTCTACCTGATTATAGTTAAAACTAGTTCCTAAGCCCTTCCTAAGCTAGTTATAATTCTACCCGGTTCTAGAACTGAGATTGGGTTTTGGTTAGGTTGTTAAGGGACTAGTTACTTGTGATAATTATTAGTTAGTATATTTCTATTTACTTAATTATCGTTTTAGGAATTACTATTTAGATTACATAGTTTTTATCACCATTCAAATAGAACATAGGACTTTTTTTTTTGAGGTATATATTTGGAGAAGAGAAAGAGATGTAGAAATATTGTATCATTATAGAACATGGAGTTTTTATGGAGTATGAGAGAAATATGTTTTTGATTCATGGAAAAGCTTTGTTTCCATAATCAAAGTTGTTATTTAGATGTTTCTTTATCATACCTTTCATTACTGGATTTTAATTTTGAAACTAGGTCTAATTAGATTTGAATGAGCAGACTTTGTTAGTATTAGGTTTATTATATTTCAATCCAGATTTTAGATTAAAAAATAGGATTAGAGATTCCATATTTAGCATTTAGCAACCATCTTCGGGTTTGAATTTAGAGTGAATTTTAGAATGATGTTTATGTTTTGTCAAAAATTTTGTTTCCATAGTTAAATAGTGAATTTCAATTTTTTCTTTTGAATTTTTTTTCAAATCTTGATCATAGTTTTTTGTTCAAAAAAATATTTTAAGTACAATATTTAACTGTGAGGATTTTGTTATAATGCAGAAGTTTGTTCAGATTTGAATTAGGATGTGGATAAATGGAAAATAGAATTGTAACTATAAGTTTGAAGAAATAATTAAATCAAATTGTATTACATGAACAAGTGGAAAATGGCGTTACCATTAGCAATAATTTGAGTGTGGATCAGCGGTTTGAAACACCTAGAAGAGTTTCTTATATAGAATATATCTATGGATAGAAGAGAGACATGCAGGCCACAAAATGCCTGACATAACACTAATTATTCCTCGTGAAGTGCAAACTGGTGAAGCACATGGCGCACCAACTATCTACAACAAAATTCCAAGAGAGTCGAACATCAAATTGAAAATGCACATTCATAGGTTGAATTTATGTGAAGGAGTTAGGAATTTGAACCTCGAAAAAAAGTTGTGTTGGAATCAATAGATCTAATGCAACAACATGACTTTGATGTTCTAATTAAGAAAGAAGAACATAGACACAACAAGTTAACTAGTTAGTCCCTTCTGGGACTTGGAGTGGAGGTAGGCCTAACGCCGTCTTTTATAGACTAGGTCGGTCTCTCTCTCAAGTAGAGTAGCACTGCTCCTGCAGCACTAACCTAAACGTTGTCAGCTTGGGTCACTAGAGAAAGTCAACATCGACAGAGCGGATGTTGATATTACATTCTTCCTCTACAATATTACCTAATTCATTAGCTATTAAGAAGAGGTGAGGACTTCGAAAATTTCACATAGCCTGTTGTTTCCAGCAACTACAAACACACTGAATGATTGCTAGTCACAGTATGAGACTTGGAAAAAGGAACAATACTCATTTGGAACAGATTGTAGTTCTCTAACGTTGTAGACCAAGCTGCCTAGAAAACTGAATACTACTTAGGCTACTACATGGGGGGGGAAGGATAAACAAGCCAACTGGTAGTCAATATGTCATGACGCATCCATTTAGCAAGGGCTTGTACAACTTATGGTAGCAAGAAAACTAAAGCCTAGGACTAAATCTTCTACTGCCCATCGTCGTTGCGGTAACATGGTAACGATTGCGATCGAGCTTGCATATAATTATGGATGAAACAAATCTTTACTTTGAAGGTGTTAAAAATGATGCCACGTGGCGCTCTTAAAACTCAGATTGTGTTTTAAGGCCTCAAGCCTACCTCCATTAAAAAAAGGGAGGAAATGGTACCAAAGTACAAATTTGTTTCACTTCTTTATTATCGAGAAGGCCTAGAAAATGAAGAGTTTAAACAAAGAGTTCAAAATTTTGAACCTTTAATTCATTAAGTTGTTGAGCAAAAAGTTGCAACTCAAGGTATCAAAATATCCAAAGGAGTTGAACTGGTACTTATAACTAGACAAGAAACAATAATCTCACCATGAATAAACCAACAATAGCAAAAGGTGTTCCTATGGTTGTAAGAATAAGGTACAATGAACCTAGAGTTAATCAGCATAATGGAAGCATCATTAATGGAGTTCCAAGGGATTGGAATAAAATAATTCATAGTATAAACGGAGTTCCAAGACTAGATTTTCCACATTGCACATACTGCCATCAAATTGGATATTAGATAAATGAATGTCCATTTATTGAAAAAAATGTGAAGCAAAGATTTATTGAGCATTTCCAAAATTTATATTCAAAACGTGTAAGAGTAGGGAATCATGGACATATTGAGCTAGAGGATCTGTACCATGAGAGGGTCAAAATTCCAGATAAGCTCAGAGAACAAATATGGAAAAATAAAAAAGTAAAAATGAAAGCTTAGATTGTGGCATATGTAGTACCTATTTGTGTAGCTCCTATATAAAGTTTGTTACATTAAGACAATATTGGAGTTACCTATGTATGAACTTCAAATTTCAAAATGGAACCAATAACATTTTTGCCATTATGTTTTGTGGTAATGCCCTAGTCTATAATTACAATTACTAAAGCTTTATTTGTATCAACACCAGTTAATATTGTTGTTGGTATTAGATATAGACCACAAACTCCAAGGGGAACAAAATTTGTGAATTTGCATGAAGATATGCACCAAGAAGTGAATAGAGTTTTTGCTAGTTAGCCATCATACCAAGGACGAGGTGGCTCATATCCAACAGGTCCTCTAGGCACTTTAGGATATTTTGAATTGCTAATGGTGCATCCAAGCAAGCCACCATTACCACCGAGTAGGCCTTATCATCAGCCACTTAACTATCTTGAGTATGTCAAGGATTCTAACCCATATGCTCATGTTAGAATATTTAAAGCTGCCATTAAAACGAATACTGAAACATATTGGGGCTTTCATAAACAAAGGTGCATGTTTTACTACAAGGGCAACAACAATGATAAAAGCTTATGTACTCAATCCCAAGGGGTTGCATTACTCCATGACGTGGACATGAACATCAAGGGAAAAAAAGTTGTTTGTGATGTGTAAAAAGAAAATGAGTTGGTATTGTTTATTTTTAATGATATTATGGTCTATTTTGATGCTTGCTTTATGCACATAGGTCTTGTACATTGTATGGAAATTTAATGAGGGAGGGACTAGTCCCATGGTTGGTTGGCCTTTTAGGTTCAATTCTTTAGATTGGTGGTGTTTGGCTTATAGGTCATGTTTATCTATGGAAATTACTCTAACCAAAAAAATATGCTTATGTGTTCAAGTAGTTGCTTACAAGGTTTTTGTGGCATTTTGTCATTTTTTCAGTTGTATTTTTTTTTCAATTCTTTAAATTGCATGAATTACAAGTCACATGTGGCCCTCCCACTCTTTTTTCCCCCACCCCATACTCGAAAAAATAAAAAGGGCCATCCACCACCATACCAACAAAAGAAAAAGAACCAAAACCCTTAATGTGCACTCAAAAACTTGATGAAAGAAAATGAGAAACTACTTTCAACACCTTAAGATATACTCTCAAACTACCCTCCTAACCCTAACCTAGCTGCCACCACTTAACCCTAGTTGTCATATCTTGCCATGCCCTACCCCAACTACCATAAATATGTAAATACAATTCATTTGTTGGATGCAATCAAAATACATTCATTGCATTTTGCCTCCCTAACTGGACAATCTGAGAGCAGTGCATCCTTACTTGAAGCCAATGCAGGTGTTACTATGAGACCTTAGTGTTCTTGTTGTCCATACAGACATTGCATGCAAGTATCAGAGTTGGAATTTTTTTTCATGTTTAGATTCAAAGCTTGTATCCTGTAGCTTTATGAACAAGTGATGATCAGGCACAAAAGCTTCGATACTCTGGCATTATATGATGTTCCTATTTTTGGTTCCTAGAGTCACACAACACCTTAGGTTTGTGACCCCTGTGGATGTAAGAAAATCTCTCTTTCCTGTTGTACCACACAGTTTTGATTATGCAATTCGAGTCACTACCTGTTTGAACAATGCTCATACTTGGAGGAGAGCACATGAAACAGTCCAGGTAGTCCAGAATAGGATCAAACACAATAGTCTTGTTGAGAAGCAAATGTTAACTACAGAGTATAGGGTCTTCATTTCTGATAAGGTAGTTTTCATTTCAATGATCACCTTATCATTGTAATCAACAGCCAAATTTACACCAATTCTAGATGAGTGCAATGATGCATAGAGGCATGAATGGATCCATGCTTCTACTTGCTATCCACCTTCTGCAATATCACTCTTAGGACTCCATTGAATTATTGGAAACTAAACCCCAGAACCAATGCAGTGTTTTACTGACTTCAGGAATGGTGGGTGATTATGACCTGGTCCTTGGATTTTGCTCTTGAGCCAGAGAAAATGCCATGCACTCATATTTGACACAACAAATTGGGGATTTTGCTCAAGCCAGAGAAAATGCCATGAACTCATATTTGACACAACAAATTGGGGAATTTGCAATTTGGAGTGGAGGGTATAGGGTAGTATCAAGGGAAATTGTCTGCCCATTAGTGATTGCTTATGAAAATTCTGGCACTGCATTGAAATGCACATGGAATCCATCTATGAAAGTTTCAATAACACATGTAGCTCCCAAAAACATATTCTCAATTATCTTGCTTCACAACTGTGAAAAACATCTCACCACATAAATGAAAAGAGTGCTTTCAAAATTGGATGCCAGTATAACCCTAAACCCACCAAATTGGTCTATTTTGGGGGCAGGAAGCATTGTTAGCTGACAAGCAATTTTCTCTACAAATATACCCACAAGATATCAGGGAAACTCAGATCATAAGGTCAAATTGGGCATGGCATTTACACAAAGCTCTGAGTTCATCTAGTATATTGAGTAAGCTAAAGAAATGTGTGCAGAATAGCAAAGCACTCGCTTTCAGGATGATGAAGTTCTTCAGCTAGGCTTGGAACATTGGCTAAATACTAGACATGTTCATCCAGCTGGTTGGGCAAATGCATTAGAGTAGAAAAAGCTAGCATTGAGGACAAAAGTAGCACTGATTACTAATTTCAGATTAGTCTCTGGTAACTCAGATCTCCACTGGAGAAATAATGCTCAAGGAGAAAAACCCTATGGGTGAAACAACTTAGAACTTACATCTGCTCCTCATAGCTGATGCCATAAATGGACCACAAGGAAACATGAAGAGAGGGTGGAGTAAGGGGATACCCTATATAGAGTTGCAGTAACTGTCCAGCCCACAATACTTTCACCTAAAATCAAGGTCCAACAGAAGGAACCTTCTCATACCCAAAAAAGCTCCGCCAACGGGCTGGGAGTATACATCGCCCACCCCATCGCTGTTGCATGTAGATGAGTGAGGCAAGGAGCAATGTGCCACAAGGAATTACAATGTCCCATGCAGCTGAGTAGAAATCCCATTCAGGGTTTGCGTACATGTACATGTCAGAATATGTTGGTACAAATCTGAAAGTGCGGCAGAGGTCATAAATGTGGGGCAGTGATCGGACAACTGCCATCCCAAAGTAAAACGCCTTTGCCAATGGTGCTTGCTCCTTGGCTCCCCACAAGACATTTGCAACAACTTGTGGGAAAAGGTGGAAATCAAGGAGGAGACCTCCATAGGCTTTCAAGTCCCACCACCAGCCTCGCTGGTTCACTCGCCACAAAAACCCCTTCTCTACTGGTTTGAAACCAGTGATGGCATGAACAACTACCGCAATGATCCCACCAAGTAGATATAAAGGAAGAACAACATAAAGCACATGCTGCTCCTGAATAAGTGGGGAAAGGGTCCCATTTTCTCGTGCGACCAGACGAGATTGCCAGGCTTTCTGAAGCAACCGTAGTTGTAACAACATGGCAGACATTGTTGTGAGTCTGACTACCACTTCATTTATCTCTGGCCATCCACTCTGAATGAGAGCATTGCTTGTCTTTGTTTTATCAAAAAGTGCCTCAAAATTTAGCACTAGAGGTATCATATGGGCAAGAGAGAGAAGACCCAACATGGAAGTTGAAATATAAGGAAGAGTTTCAGGGTAGCGCCTGCTGTAGAGAAGCTGCCAGAAAATGAAGATGACAGCAAGGGAGAGCATCACAACACTAATCAAAATCTCCAGGTCTTGCCGCCAAACTGTGCGCACAGTCTGTGAAAACATCATACCTGAGAAACTTTCCTGCTTGAAATACAAAGGATCATCAGGATTGCGCAAGCTCTTCACTGTGCCACTGAACTGACTCCTCCATGCATCTACAGGTGGTAACTGAATGCTGAAGAAAACTTGACAGTCCTTATGACCTTCTAAACTTGTCAATGAATTGATGCTGAGGTCAACAGACCGGCAGCCAATCAAGCAAAGCATTCCTGTTGCGGGATTGTATATACCTTCTGCTGAAATTTGTGGATCCAAGTGAAACCTCGAATCTAATTCTCTAAATGGGTATGAGACAGTGTAGCTCACATCAAGCATGTCTCCTATTTTCACCATTGCATCCCCTTCATCAGTGGTGTTTCCAGCATGAACAGGCCCCAAAGTTCGGAATTGACTGCCAACGGTCAAAAGGCTAAAACTGAAGGAATTACGACCCTGTGGGCCACTTAGTCCCTGAAGTTCCAGGTCATGCCAATCTCCAGCACTAGGATACTTTCTGGCATTAGGATTCCTTGGTGGAACACACAGTCCCTTTGCTTGCTTGATCTTGCTGTAGACATATTCAGGTTCACTCATCACAATTGTTGATCTCAGCCCATATAGCCACGGACGGAACTGTTGAAATGAAAAGGTTTTGAAGTAACTATCATCAGTCTTGGTACTTTTCCTGAGACTTGTAACATGTCCAATCACTGTTGCTCTTTGTGTGACAGTAAGAGTCAATGGAAATTGCACAGTAATTGCAATTGCACAGTCTTCACTTGATCCTGCATTCACCAATTGTTATAAAGGTAAGTGTGCATATTGACATTCCAATAGCTACAGAAGCCAGATGCAATATCCAATGCTTCTTAATTAGGTTGTGGTCTTCACTGACCATGGTACTGGCATCCAAGCATGCAAAGCTTGCCCTTGACAGGGTCCCACACACCCTCTGTGAGAAGATGTCCATTTAAGATGCTTGGATCCCCAAATGGGTCATCTATCCATGTATTTTGTGTCAGAGTAAACTCGCCATGCACAAGATTTCCATCACATCTCATTCTGCCAGGGACCATGTAAAACTCCTTGCTCTTCAAGTCTGTGCTGTTGATGCTCCCAAATGGACTGCAGTCATTGCCTACACACTCAGGGTTCCATGTCACTCTTAAAGGTTGCCTCGTCCACCCTGGCTGCCGACACACCTGCTCTCCCTTCCACAGCTTGAGATTGAGTTCTTCTGGCACATCAGCACCTAGGTGTGAACACACTTCATTAACGGTGTCGTTCCTTGTGTACTCATAAGGACCACCCGCCAGAGCAGTGATGGACACCGGGTCAAAGTAGAAGGGATCTGTGCGCTCCACGAGGCTCACAAGCTCGCCAGTTACACCCATATGCTGAATTGTCGTCAGAAGGGGATATTTCAAGCTAAGCTTGTACTTACAACCGCCCTTACCAGCACACCCGAGCATGCAAAGATCCCCTGTAGTTGCAGAGTACACGCCGTCGCCTTCTAACAACAGATCAACGCCTGAAGGAGCAGGCGGCATCTTTCCTCTCACCCCACGGTACACCATGCGGCGTCGCTGCCATACCCCGATCCGCACACTGAGGCTGAGCTCGAAATTATTTCGGAAGATTGATGGCACTGCTTTAGCAACCGTGAGCGACACCCCTTGCACTTGCTGGGCCTGGGCCGTGGCATTGATCAGCACCTTTTCACCCTGTGTGTATCTTCCTCGTACAATCCTCAACAGAGGCACGAGGTTCGAGCCCGCCTGTGGGTCCAGTTCCTCCTTCCAAGTCGGATCCTCTAAACCTAGCAGTTTCTTGCATACCTCCAGAAACTGCCTCTCGTCTTGTTGTGCGCCGGCTACGTTCTCCAGCACCACCAGCAGGAGAAGAAGCAAACCATACCGCGAGAACAGTGTTTTAGAACAGGAGAACCACATGGTTACACAGTTTCACATCAATACAATGATCCGTCCAGCGCCAAAACGAGAACAGGAGGAGCAGAAGCACAAACACAGAACACGCACACTACTGCATCAGATGAAAGGGGAAAAAGACAACAGCAAGAGCAGCGAAGAATAGAATGACATTTGGTATGGCAGAGGAGTAGTAGCTCAGGGCCAACAGAAAATCCTCCCAGCTTCAGATCAACAAAACTTCCCCACGAAAAACCAAACTCCAGGCAGCTCCAAAACCGCCCAGAGACAGAAAAGCCAGACCACCAGGTAATAACACCATACCTACAGACCTAAAATGTTGTCCCGTAAAAGACCACACCTACTGCAGGCAAGAACTCCAGAATCAGAGAACGACCATACCTTACTTTAGGTTTGCTACTTATTACTTTACCTCCTTTGAAACCACATTTTTAAGTGTCACATCAAACAGAGGGAGGGACACATTCAGATGGAAAGTGTTTCTAGAAGCATTTGTGAAAATAAGTATTTTCCAAAAAGTATCTGATGAGTGATAATTTTGCTGCAACAATAATAGTAGGTGAACACGCAATTTCCACCAAATACCCCAACTTACCTGTGAATAGCCTACTTGAGGCGACATGGAAAAATGGCTTTTTTTATTGGACGTTTCAATTTAACGGCCAGGACAAGAAGACCCTGTCTGTCTTGTTAGGAATAATTTCATGTTGGCCTCCCGTTTGTGCAAAACAAGGACCCGTGCCTCGGCAACTTCCACATCAATTATATTTTTCACAAAATCAAAGAACAAAATTTTGCCTGGAGAATCTTTTGAAAATTTCTATTTTCAACATAGGATCTTCAAAACTAATTATTTGTTCAACAGACATTTGTTGATGTGCCACAGTAAAAAGGCTACTGTGGTGCATCCAATTTTGTAGTTTTTTAATGCTTATTTGGCACTAGCTTGAAGGCTAAGGCAAAAAGGACTCGGTCTCATTAAAAAATAATTTGATGCCAAACCTTCTGGTTCAGTCAGCTGAAGCATGTAATCTGATACAAAAGGTTAACTAAATTAGGAGTTTTTGAAATGCTTCTTTTGCATTAGCTTGCATAGTTGTGATAATACCAAGTTTAGCCAAAGTGCAATTTCCAGTTGTGCAAAGCAGATTGTAGGAGTAGCTTTTGTTATGATGTGATCCCGTACCATGGTTTCTTTCATGGAAACCGCAGTGTGTAGCATATTGATGGTAACGCATCCAAGGTTAGGCTGGCTGATGCTAGGAAGTTACTGGTGTGACCCATGTGAATCTGCATAATTGTGAGCAGTGGGGGGTGTCTTTGCACTGACAAATTGACAACTGTCGTTTGTGATTGAAAAAGTCCCCTGGTTAACCATTGCGTGTCCCCCCGCTCGCCCAGCCCCCAATATTGCCCAGCGCACGTCTAACATCAGTTTTCGTCAACTAGAATCCAACCCCTTAGCTGTATGGAGTAAGGACTTTCCAAACATATACCTAGACCAATCTAAACTTCAACAGATAAAATGCAAAAGTTCACATTGCAACATCCATAGATCTCATATTCAAAGCCAAACCCAAATACTACCAAATATGTCCTCCGATAATATCTTCATTCTACAAGATGATTCTACAGGCTTTGAAGGTCTGAAGTTGTCCGTGTCACTACAAGTGAACATTCTTGTTTCAATTCTCTCAAACACTTCAATCATTTTTTCTTCTACATATTTGGGTTTGCAATATATGAATATAATTCCACTACCATAATGGCATAATCTCACAATATACAACCTTAAAACACCATAATGTTGTAAAAACATCATTGATTTTTTATTGACAAGCATCATAAGTGTTTTTCATATCATACATCGGATATCCTTAAGAAGCTCAGATCTATCCCCTGTGATAAGGTAGAACCACCCAGTGAGCGAACACCAGACTACCCAAAACAATATGAATTATCGCCAAATGAGCAGCCATTCAAAAAATTAATGGACAATCTTTTTCACTTTAAGTTTATGGATAGAGGTTTTATATTTAACCATTTGTCTAACAATGTTGGTAATGAGAACTCACCCTTCCCCTACAAAAGTGCCAAACTCTTTGAAATAATTAATGCATGGTTGGATTGTTTCCCTCATGATTTGCCCCAACATAAAATGATCGCCAAGTTGTGATGGCAAATGTTTATCAAGTGCCTACATTAGTACCTTTTTGAAGTAGGGGCATCCTACCCAAGAGTGAAAATGTGTGCATGTGAGTGAAAACAGGGTAATTGTTAATAAAATCATTTTTTCACTTAGTAATAAATATTGGTAAATTTTTTTGCTTTGTTGTGTATCACAATGGCAATGTATTAATGCATCAAATTTCAACATGCATTATGTCATCATGCATCATGTTATATCATCAACATAAATATTATGGTACATATGTATTGATTAAGGAAGGGTGGGGAAATTTTCAAAATGACTACATTGCATGCATTAAATTTTTTATAGATGAACGTCTAAATGTTTATTTACTATATTATAATTGTTAATGTATCAAAAAAATCAGTACATTACATTTTGAAAATACATGGATAAGATATTATCATATTTCCAAGTTCATGGGTAAGGTAAATAATTGTTAATTTAGTACTAAACCACCAATTTACTGTTGACACATGGTGTGAACAATATATTGAATGTATTACTAATATTTCACACTTGAAAAGTAAATAATTACATATGAAAACTTGACACCTGGCATACATTTAACACCATTTTTAAAATCATAACTAACTTTAATTTACCATATTTTTTATACACCAAGGATTTAATGATACATTAAGGATTTTTCAACCCATCTAAACATAGAAAGAACAAGTTTTTTTTCAAAATAGATGGACCAAGAGGTGGCCACATTTCCAAGTTTATAAATCAAGTAAAACAACTATTAATTTCATTAAAAAACATTAATCTACTATCAAGATGTGATGTGAGCAATACATTGAATGTATCAAAAAGATATTTTCACACTTGAAAAATAAACCTTACATATGAAAATTTGACACCTAATATACATTTACAATCATTTTTTATTATAATTAATTATTATTAACCATATGTCACTAATACACTAAAGATTTATTAATACATTAATGATCTATTGATACATTGAAGACTTTTCAACTTGTTTAAACATAGAAATAACATATTTTTTTCAAAACAAATGGACAAGAGGTTGCCACATTTTAAAGTGTATGGGTAAAGTCAAAAATACTTAATTTAATCAAAATGCACCACTATGCTACTAATTAGTAAGATGGGGTGTGAGCAATACATTGAATGTATTATAAACATATTTTCACACTTGAGAAATAAATTTTACATATGAAAATTTGACACCTAGTATACATTTACCATCAATTTTTATATTATAACTAACTATTATTAACCATGTGTTATTAATACACTAAATATTTTTTGATACGTTAATGATCTATTGATACATTAAATACCCTTTGACACACTAAAAAATTTATAACTCATCTAAATATAGAAAGAGATGAATTTTTTTCAAAATAAATGGACAAAAGGTTGTTGCATTTCAAAGTGTATTGGTAAAGTAAAAAATTAATTAATTCAATCGAAATGCACCACTATGCATGTGGTGTGAGTAATACATTGAGTGTATTACTAGTATTTGACACTTGAAAAATAAATCACCGCATATGGGAAAATTTGACACGTGTTACACATTTCCAACCACTTTTTGACTTAAAATAATTGATATTTGCATTTGTTAGTCTATTGTAAATATATGTTGAACTTCCATGCGAAAGTGTTTGAGAATCTCCTTGAGATAGCCAATTTGGTTGATGTAAAAAAGACGTTGTGCACGATCCCTTTCCACTTCCATGCCAAGGAAAAAATGCAAATCGCCAAGATCTTTCATTTCAAACTTTCAAGAAAGTTCCTCTTCACTTGCAAAAGCTTGTCCTTATTATTGCACACCAAGATGAGATCATCGACGTAGATGACAATGAAAAATTTCACATCCTCCACTTGCGCAACATACACATTAAAGTCCGCATCACTTCTCGTAAACTCGATGCTTTCCAAGAAAGCGTCTAGCTTTTGGTTCCAAGCCCTTGGAGATTGTTTCAAACCATACAATGATTTGTGAAGCTTACACACAAAATGTTCACCTTCATGTGTGAATCCTTCGGGTTGCTCCATGTAGACCTCCTCTTCAAGGTCACCATTGAGAAATGTGGTTTTGACGTCCATTTGATGAATCTCCATGTCTTCAATGGCCGCTAGTGCAAGGATACAACGAATTGACACAAACTTTGCAATGGGTGCAAAAGTTTCATTGTAATCGACTCCAAATGTTTGGGTGAAAACTCTTGCCACAAGTCTCGCCTTGTACCGTTTAACTTCACCATCGACCCCATGTTTGATTTTGAACACCCATTTGCAAGAAATGGGTTTTTTACCCTTGGGGAGTGGCACCAAGGACCAAGTGTTGTTGACAAGAAGAGAATCGTATTCTTCTTACATGGCAATCTCCCACTTCTTTGCATCTTCACCATTCGATGCCTCGTCCATGGTTTGGGGTTCTTCCGAAAATGCCATGGTGGTTCGTTCCACCTCTTTGGTGGCCACCCACCAATCATGAGGCCACTCCTTACGTTGTCTTTGGGGCCTTTTTTTTGGTCCATCTTGTTGTGGTTCATTCAAACCCTCATCTTGTGATGAAAAGAAATTCTTCTTCCGAAGAAGAGTTTGTTGTAGATTCATCACCTTCCACATCTTCCGCTAGTCTTGCCTTCAAAGATATAGGATTAACATCCTTCACAAGTTCATCGACTTCATCCACAACAAGGTGTTCTATTTGGTTTTAAAGTGGTCTCTTATCACGAACACCTTCTACTTCTTCCGTCCCTTCGAAGAACACAACATCTCCACTCTTAATGATCCTTTTGGTTTCTAGAAACATTAAGCGATATGCTTTGGTCCCTTCACAATACCCTAGAAACACACAAGGTATGGATTTGGACTCTAATTTGCTTCTCTTTTCATCTGAATTGTGTGCAAATGTTTTGCAACCAAAAACTCTCAAATGAGATACATCGGGCTTTGTACCGGTCCATGCTTCTTGTGGGGTCTTTGAATTAAAAGCTTTAGTTGGGCATCGATTCTTGATGTAAATCGATGTGTTCACCGCCTCTGCACAAAACTCCAAGTCAAGTCTTTGTGCACGAATCATGCTTCTAGTGCATTCCATGATGGTCCTATTGGCTCGTTCTGTATCTCCATTTTGTTGTGGTGTGTAAGGTGCACTTGTTTGACGTTCGATTCCACATTCATGCAAAAAGTCATCAAACTTTTTGGACACAAATTTTCCTATGTTGTCAGATCGCAAGGTTTTGATTTTTATGTCGGTTTGATTCTCAACTAAGGCCTTGTATGCCTTGAATTTGTCAAACATTTCTCCTTTTGCTTTCAAAAGGTAAACATGAGTTTCTCGAAAAGTCATCGATGAAGGTGACAAAGTATCGTGCTCCACCACGAGATGTGGTCTTCATGGGTCCGCACACATCGCTATGCACTAGTTCCAAAAGCTTGGAAGCCCTATTTGCTTCACCTTTAGGAAAAGATGTCCTTTGATGTTTGCCTTCAATGCAAGCTTCACACACATGGTGCAATGGCACTTCTTTCAAATTCATGCCATTGACCATATTCTCCAACTTCTTAAGACTCGCCATGTTGAGGTGGCCAAGTCTTTGGTGCCAAAGCGTAGCTCCTTCATTCGAAGACTTTGCCACATTCGCACTCTCCTTTCGAACATTGACATTGAGAAGATACAAATTTTTCTCCCTTCGTGCTTGCGCCACAACGGTTCCATGGACATTGTCGACCTTACAACCATCCTTGTCAAACTCCACTTTCAAGCCCTTCGAAATGAGTTTTCTAATCGAAATGAGACTATTCTTCATTTTCAGAACATGAAGAACTTGTGTGATGGTTGTAAGCAACATTTTACCTCCAACTTGCATTGTGGCCTTGATGCTCCCTTTGCCAATGGCTTCCAAAATGGTGTCATCTCCCATGTACACCTTTCGTGCAACAATGGATTTGTATGTGATGAACCATTCTTGTTCGAATGTCATGTGTTGCGTTGCGCCCGTATCAATGATCCAATCGTTTCTCGCATGATCATTAGCACTCGAGGCGGTAACAAACATTTGTTCTTGATCATCACAAGCTTGGTTTGCTTTTTCTTTCTCATCCCTCTTCTTCTTCAAACAATTCCTCACAAAGTGTGCGGGTTTTTTACAATAAAAACAAAGCTTTTCATTTGCCTTATGGGTTTTGTTGAGGAATGCGGCATTATCTTTACTTTCACTTTCTTTTCTTTTGGAAACCTCATGAAGCAATCGAGCGAGGATGAATTGAAGGTCAACATCTTTGGTTGACATGGAGTCCAAACTCATGACCAAGTTATCAAAAGATGGGGGAAGGCTCATGAAAAGTACAATGTACACGTCTTCATCTTCAATGTTCACCTCAATGGAACGTAATTGATTTGCAAGCGCCTTCACCATGTTCATGTGTGCAAGCAAGTCTTCCCCTTCTTGCATTTTGATGGTGAAGAACCTCCTCCGAAGAAACAACTTGTTTCCGATGGTCTTAGCTTCATGGACATCGCAAAGTGTTTCCCAAGCGCTTTTGACATTTTCGCAATATTGAATGTGTGCAAGTTGTGCATCCGTGAGATGTTCACAAAGTAATGCAAATGCCTTGGTTGCCTTTTCGTTATAATCTGTGATTTGATTTTCATCATGGGGAATTGTTGCACTCCCATTAACAAACTTCCAAAGCCCATGCTTAGAAAACATCATGCGCATCTTGAACTTCCAAAGGTGAAAGTTGCCACCATCAAACTTTTCCATGACTTTCAAAGACTACATTTGGAATGATGACATTTTGTTGAACACAAATGCTAAAACAAACACTCTATGTTTTTGTATTTTGTGAGAAATTGTTTGAAGAAGAAAAGTGATGAAAAAGAAAAAGCCAATCAAGCTTGTGAAGATCATGAGAAAATGTTAATTGCCGCATTGAGTGCCAATGATCATACCATGTATGATTGGATTGTTGATTCAAGTGCCACACAACACATGACATTCGAACAAGAATGGTTTACCACATATGAACGCATTTCCCCAAAGAAGGTGCTCATGGGTGATGACATCATTTTGGAGGCCATTAGTAAGGGGAACATCAAAGCCACAAAGTAGCCACCACTTAACCCTAACCTAGCCACCACTAAACCCTGACCCTAACTGCCGCCAAGCCCTAACCCTAGTTGCCATCAAGCCCTAAGTAGTTTCTTCTTCTAAACCCTAAACTATTCAACCTAACCTAACTACTACAAGGATGAGAATATTATTCATCCTTTTGATGAATGTAAATCACATTCACCAACCTTGGGGATTAGAATCAAATAATATTTCTAACAAGGGCTTCATCCCTATAATTGCAATTTTGAGGCATGATTGCAAACCTACTTTAAACACAATAGTCAAAAAATTATTTTGTGGTTGGTACTTATAAACCATGAACCAACTTCTAAATCCACTCATAATAAACCTCGACCCTTTTAGTCTCCTCTTGCTTCATGTTCTTTAGCTCCATGTATATTTGCTTGTCATTCTAAGTCTTTTGATGACATTTGCAAAATGCATGTATAAGCTCCAAAAGAATATAGTTAATTTTTTTTGACATGTAAATATGGCACCAATTTGATGTTATATCTCTTGATGTATAGTTAAATGCATTGATGATATACTTTTTAGAAGTCTTTGCATTTTCTTTTATTGCAAAATTGAACACTTTTACATGAGCATTTGGATCAACATATTTTCTGAAGTCAAGATACTTAATAGCTACCCTATTTGACCTAATAAAATGACCATCTTTGCGATAAAAATTTGTGTAGTTTCAACATATGGTACTTGATATCCTCCTCTTGGATTTGTTGTATTTACACTTTTATACCTTCCAACATCCATTGAACTTATCAATGGTCGATTCGCAATCTTGTTCACATGAATAGTCATTATCGGATTAGTAAACACCATTTGAAGTGTCCCAACAACTTTAATAATTGTTGTTGGCAGTGTCAAACTCCAACTCAAATTCCTTCTTGTCGAGACTCCATTCGATCCACTACTAGATTTTTTTCAAATCCAATTGATATTCCCCTTTTGACAACATCCATGTTAGGCGCAATAATTGTTTCCACTCATGTGGTATACCTACATCAAGTGATTGAGTAACTCCTATTCCAACAAGTTGTCGTTGGGTTTCAACAATTGTCGCTTTGACACTATTAATGAAGTTGTGTTGACTAAAGGTTGACGATGTTCCATTCTGTGGTTACCCATTGGTATCTTCTATGGTGCAAAATGTGAATGTGAATACACCTTTGGTTGTCTACTCCTGATTTAAATATATCGATGAATATGTCAACACTCTAGTCTGAATTAGCTTCCCAACTCCATACTTCTCAATTTGTTCAAGACTATAAGAATTCATGGTTCTTGTTCTTATGGTTGATCTCCTAACACATTTTGTAACTCCACATGTCTAGCAATACATGTTTTGATGTGAAAATGCACAAAAAGACAATCCATGATTACATGTCTTTTGTCCTCACAGAATGCACACCCTTGAAAGTAATTTAACTACCTTTGAATCCACATATTATTATCCCATGTTTCGGTTGTGTACCTTGTTTGATCCAACTCTGGATTTCCTTATTGTGAGTATGATTATCATACTTCATCCAACACATTCACTTGTGCTTCTGCATATTTTGATGATTGTAAATAATTTTCTTTAATTTCCCCAACCACATTGATATTGATGTTTTTTTCCACTTCCTAGTCTTTCACTAGTTTCTAATAATATGGAGATGTAGATTGATACACAAACCTAGGTTATATACCTCTTATAACATCCCTTCCTTGGTTAGTCATATTGGAAACAACTTGAAATCAAGCAAGAAATGAAACATTCAAGGTTCATGAAATGGAACAATTGTATTAACTAACTAAAAGATTACAAAGGTTTTATGCTTCAACATCTACAATGCAAACTATGACTTGTAACAACTAACAAAGCTTGAAGGATCTATGTGCATTCAAAATCATGAAAGGAGATAATGAAAGACCACTTAAGAACACTCTCCTATATACTATCTCCAAACCCTAAAATAGCCGCCATTTAACCCTAACTTAGCCGCCGCCTAACCCTAACCCTAGCCGCCATTAAGCCCTAGCTGCCGCCCAGCCCTAACCCTAGCCGCCACCAAACCCTAACCCTAGCTGCCATTTAGCCCTAGCCGCCACCAAACCCTAACCCTAGCTGCCATTAAGCCCTAGCCGCCATTAAGCCC